>JACCDQ010361198.1_pt1 | contig 15097 bp, 24 predicted proteins | sample 7446031 | NCBI WGS metagenome assembly JACCDQ01 (sample SAMN15323442, study PRJNA562643) | freshwater metagenome | isolation source: river surface water | place: USA:Blue River Watershed | collected 2017-08-17
CCAACATACAAATGCCCACAAACCCTGGTCGCGTCGGTAATTTCAAAGTCACCAGAGTAACACCAAATGACGTTGAGATAGAAAACCCTGATAAGTTGAAAAATCCAAATGAGCCAGATCGTGTCGTATACAGTAAAAACGATCTTTCCAAGGCAATGGGCGTAAAATGAAGCTTAATGACCTCATAAACAGATTTGAAATAGCAGTTACTAATGAAGAAAAAGTATTGCTTGACAAAATAACAAAACCTGAGTATATTAAAAACTTCCAGGAGCGAGAACAGTTTGTTATAGAAAACCTGGTTAGAAAAAGTCTTATATCAAAAGTTTATTATAAAGGTGAGGTCGTAGTAGTTCCAGATGATAGATATAACAGTCGCACTTGAAGAGCTTAAATCCATAGTCAATCAAAACATAAACGAATATCTTATACCAGAGCAGATGGGCAATACCATTCGGGTTGGTTATATGGTAATTCGTCAAAGTAAAAATGTTGGGTACTTGGTATTTGACTCCCGCAAACAGATGCAAGTTGCAAACACCTACAGTAAGTATGCCGCCCTGGCTTTTGCAAAAAGCTACATGTTGGGTAAAGATACTAAAAAGATTTTGTTTTTAGATAAGCAGATTGAAAAGAACGAGACTGACATAATATTTTTTCAAAACACTATAGAAACTAGCAACAGTGATATTAGAAAAAGCATTGCTGTTGATCGAAAAACCAATTGTGAATTGATTGCCGATAGTGCCAAACAGCAGTTAGAATTCTTTTTATTTGATAAATAAATATAACAACAGCATTTAGGAATCAACAAATGAAAATTAGAGATATCGGTAAACCAGTAACTGCAAAGTCACTTAATGAAAGTTTGGCTGCACGTTTTGGTAAAAAAATTGACCTAGAACGCTTCACCCTTGAACAACTTGAAGACACTAGAAACAAACTAAGAACACGACTCAAGTCAGTTGAGACTATGGAAAGTTTCCAGAGTGTTCACAACGAAACTTATCAGAAAACAAAAATGTATCTTGACATTTTAAATGCTGAGATTTCAGAACGTGGTGGGTTTGATGTCACCAATGAGTCCGTCGAGTTAAGTGAAGCAAGCCAAGATGAAGCAGAACTAGTTATGGCTGCTAAGACTATGGTAGACAAGCTAACAGGATGGATGGAAGACGTTGCAGAAATGCAAACTGAAACCATGCTTGATTTGGCAGACTCAATTCGTGAAGAACTTGGTAGTGAAGTGAGCGAGCAGTTTGTTAGCACTGTCAAACCAGGATTTGAATCACTTTACGCAACTATGGAAGAAACTAGAAAAGCACTGACCAACGGTGTTGGTTTGCTAACTGGTGAAAGCACTGGTGAAGATATGCTCGGTGGTGAAGAACCAGATATGGGCGGTGATGACTTAGGTTTGGATGGTCCAGTAGAGCCAACTGAACCAGCAACTGGTGACGAAGACTTGGCAGATTTAGACGCAGAGTTAAACGCAGACGATGAAGTCGCAGGCCCAGATGAGATTGGCGGTCCAAGACCAAAACGCGAGTCCGTTGAGCGTGTTGTCAAAAAGCTACGTTCTAATGAGTCCATGTCATCAACAAAGCTAGCATCAATTCTTTCAAAAAAAAAATAAGTGAAGCGACAAACGCCGCATCGCAAATATATCAAGTTTTGAGTCTTATAAAAAACTCAGGTAGAACTCGGGTTCCTTTTGCTGCATTAAACAAATATATGCATAATGGCAAAATACCCGAGTTTAACTTTGACACGTTTAAAGTTGCTTACGATACTGATCCAAAACTACAAACAATTATAAGCAACTTTGACCAAAACCACATTGAATTCAGTAGAGGATCAATTGACAATTTGGAAAAATCAGTTGACCAACGAAAGTCAAATATTAGTAACCTTGCTAAAAAAGCAGTAAACCTTAAAAAATGATCTAATAGTATATTATACCCTTGTGACTTTTGATAATTAATTAGTAATTGACATTAGGCTATAACAAGGGTATAATAAGGCTATGACACTAATAACCAACAAATATAATTATAGATCGTTAAAACGAGTAGAAGTAGACGGAAAACGCAGGTATGATTGGGGTGGTGGCGACCCAGTACCAAGTGTTACAACAATACTTGATGCCACAAAAGACAAAACTCACATAATTGAATGGCGTAAACGTATGGGTGAAGCAAAAGCTACCCAAATAACGGTTGAGGCTGCTGGTCGTGGTACTCGTATGCACAAGTATCTTGAAACATACATTGGGACCGGAACTTGGCCAACTGCTGGGTCAAATCCATATGCAGCACAAGCACACCATATGGCAACAAAGGTGAAAGAACATGCACTAGTGCATGTTGATGAGATATGGGGCAGTGAAGTCCCATTATATGTTCCCCAAATATACGCAGGTACTACTGACCTTGTTGGAGTTTACAAGAGTCAACCTTCAATCATGGACTTCAAACAAACAAACAAGCCCAAGAAAAAAGAATGGATTGAAGATTATTACTTGCAGTTAACCGCATATGCGTTGGCGCATAACGAAATACATGGTACTGATATTAAAGAGGGGCATGTGTTTATGTGCAGTCAAGACGGCCAGTATCAACAATTTGACTTATGGCCAGACGAGTTCGACTATTGGAAAGAAAAATGGTGGGAACGGGTATATCAATATTATGAGAACTACGCATAAATATATAAAAGCGTAGGAGATTGATATGGCGATTGTGCAAATAAGTAGGATTCAGCATCGTAGAGGGAGTCTTAACGGTGCCCCAATGCCGCAGTTAGCCAGTGGTGAAATTGGTTGGGCTATAGACTCACAAGAGTTGTATATTGGTAACGGTAGCGTTGCAGAAGGCGCACCAGCTGTTGGTAACACTAGGTTGCTTACTGAAAAAGACTTTGCCAATGTTCTTGATTTTGCAAGAACATATGCATACAAACCGGGCGACATTCAAACTGGTGAGACTCCAGGAAGTAGTTTCTACAGATCATTACAGGAACGATTAGATGATACTGTTTCAGTTAAAGCGTTTGGTGCAATAGGTGATGGCCTAGCTGATGATACTGATGCCATACAACGTGCAATAGATTCATTGTACCTCAATGGTACTGGGCATTCAGCAGATGAGGCCCAGAGGGCCATACTATATTTCCCACCAGGAGTATACATAGTATCAGATACAATACACCTGCCGCCATATGCAACTTTACTGGGGTCTGGAAAGACGAACACCATTATACGGTCATTAGACGCTTCTGTATTTGACACAGTAACATCACTTAGCACTCCAGGGTTATATGATTATAGTGTTTCTGTAAACACTGACTTGAACCCACCAGTTGTAAACCTAAATCCATTACCAAAACACGTTTCAGTATCCAACATGAGCATTGACAGCTTTAGTGACTCACCAGCTGTGTTGCTGAGAAATTGTATTAACAGTGTCTTTGAAAACATGTTCATAAAAGGCCCTTGGTCGTTTGTCACAAACATAAAAGTAGCAGGCCAAGCTGCCATAACACTTGCATCAGATTACCTAGATACCACATCTGGTAACAAGTTCATAAATGTAGACATTGAAGGGTTTACTTATGGAATTTACAGTGATTACGACACACGTGACAATTCTTTTGTCTCGGGGTCAATAAAGAAGTGTATGTATGGGGTTGTATTTGGTGAAGGAACTAGCCTGTTGTCAGAACTAGAAACATATGTTCCATTATATGGTCCTAGATTTAACACAATTAAAGACACTGTTTTTGATCGTATATCAAAGCAGGGCATATACGTTGTGATTGGACAATTTAACTCTAGTGAAAATAACAAATTTTTCAATGTTGGAAACGACCAAGGCGAACACTATCTACCAGTGTTTCCAGCAGTATCATTTTTAACAGAAACAAACAAAAGTGTGAATGACTTCTTCGAAAGAGCCACACAAATATTCAATGCAATAGAAAATCCAAATACAGACTACGTGCCAGACGTGTCTGGAAAGGTGAGACTTGAAAACAACGTATCAAACACACTGTCAATAATGGAAAACATAAGTGGTTACAATACTTACGCAGATGTTGTTAAGTTGCCACTTATGGTAAATGGTAAAGTTACGGTGGATTATGTGTTGTCTGGTATGTACCTGGCTGATGGTACGTTCTTTAGATCTGGTACTATAGAAATAGTTGTGGATCAAGACGGGTACATAGCAGTAAACGACTCATACGAATACACTGGTTCTGATTTGTTTTCAGGTAACTATATCTTTAACGCTGTTGTCAGAGATTATGCACCACAACCAAACACTGGCGATTACCAACAATATCAAACACTAGTATTAATCGTTAGTGAAATTCCTGCCTTGACATATGACAGGTTTTCATATACAATTAGGTTAAAATCCTAATTGTATAAAGATGTTTAATAAAAAATACGAAGATAGACTTAGAGCTTGGGTTGACTTTAGAGATTCTTTAGTCAACTCCCCAGATCCCATTAAAGATGTGATTGGATTATACAGCAAAGCCCCTGCGGTTAACATACAAGTTGACCCGTGGGACCCAAGCAGTTGGTTATCCCCATGGGAATTGTTACGTGAAAACAGTTATTGTGAATTCTCAAAAATATTGGGGATTTGCTATACTCTACAATTAACCGACAGTTTTTTAACATCAGCATTCAAGATACATATCATTACCGTTGACTCGACAGTTAAGTATTTGCTTTTCGTTGATGACAAAGTAATAGGATATGATCCAGCACACGCCGTAAATGTGTCTGAATTACCGGTTACTATGCGTACCGAAATAGTTTATGACATGCAAAGTTTACGGTAAATATTCTTACCATTTGTATTATTGTAAAGAGGAATTCAAGTATGATTCAAGTCACCAAGCGTAATGGTTCCAAGGAACCTCTGAATATTGAAAAGTTACACAAAGTAGTTTTTCATGCCTGTGAAGGCATAACGGGTGTTAGCCCAAGCGAAGTAGAAATAAAAAGTCAAATACAGTTTTATAACGGTATTAAAAGTAAAGAAATTCAAGAAACACTTATTAAGGCAGCAGCTGACCTAATAAGTGAAGAAACCCCTAATTACCAATACGTTGGTGGCAGGCTCATAAACTATGCATTACGTAAAGAGGTTTATGGTGGCTATAACCCATGCACAGTAAAAGAGCTTGTTGAGAAGAATACCCAGCGTGGATTTTATGATCCTGAGTTAGTTAACTATTACGATGATGACGAATGGAACAAAATCAACGGCTTTGTCAAACATGAGCGTGATGAAAATTTGACATACGTTGCAATGGAGCAGCTTCGTGGCAAATACCTGGTACAAAATCGGGTAACCGGTGAGATATTTGAAACTCCTCAGATGTGCTATATACTTATAGCAGCGACCCTTTTCCACGGTTATCCAAAAGAAACACGGTTGCAATGGGTTAAGGATTACTATGATGCTATTAGTTTACACGATATTAGTTTGCCTACTCCTGTCATGGCGGCTGTCAGAACGCCACAACGTCAGTTTAGTAGTTGTGTTCTTATCGAGTCTGATGATAGTCTCGATAGCATTAACGCTACTGCAAGTGCTATTGTTAAGTATGTAAGCCAAAAAGCCGGCATAGGTATAGGTGGTGGTAAGATACGAGCTATTGGTTCTCCTGTAAGAAGTGGTGATACTTATCACACTGGCATTATCCCATTTTACAAGTTATTCCAAGCCGCTGTTAAGAGCTGCTCACAAGGCGGGGTCCGTGGTGGTGCAGCAACTATATACTACCCAATATGGCATCTGGAAGTAGAAGACCTGCTTGTATTAAAGAACAATAAAGGCACTGATGAAACTCGTGTTCGCCATATGGACTACGGTGTTCAGTTCAATAAGTTGTTTTATGAAAGACTTATTACTGGTGGTGACATTACACTATTCAGCCCAGGCGATGTTCCAGGACTTTATGACGCTTTCTATGCAAACCAAGACAAGTTTAGAGAGATTTACGAGACTGCTGAACGAAACACAAAGTTGCGTAAAAAAGTGGTTAAGGCTATAGACCTTTTTAGCAGCTTTATGGAAGAAAGAAAGTCAACTGGTAGAATTTATCTGCAAAATGTTGACAACGCAAATGAGCATGGATCATTTATTCCTGAACTAGCACCTATCCGCCAAAGCAACTTGTGTTCGGAGATTGACTTACCAACCAAGCCTCTCAATGACTTGAATGACGAAGAAGGTGAAATCAGTCTATGCACACTCAGCGCAATTAACTGGGGCAACATTAAGAATCCTGCTGATTTTGAAAAAGCATGTACGTTGGCTGTCCGTGGGCTAGACGCTCTGTTAAGCTATCAGGATTACCCAGTCAAGGCAGCTCGTCTGTCAACTGAGAAGCGCCGCCCACTTGGTGTTGGCATTATTAACTTTGCATACTGGATGGCTAAGAACAACATAAGCTATCAGGACGTCACATCAGAAGGTCTTGCAGTTGTTGATGAATGGGCTGAAGCTTGGAGTTACTACTTAATCAAAGCCAGCGCAGACTTGGCAAAAGAACAAGGTGCTCCAAGTGGAAATATGGAAACCAAGTATGGTCACGGAATTACTCCTAACCAGACATACAAGAAGCAACTTGATGAACTTGTGCCCCATGTTGAACGTATGGATTGGGATGGGTTACGCTCACAACTTCGTGAAACTGGTATTCGTAACAGCACACTAATGGCACTTATGCCAAGTGAAACCAGCGCACAAATTGCAAACGCAACCAACGGCGTCGAACCACCACGTGCATACATAAGTGTCAAGCAGAGTAAGCATGGTGTTCTAAAACAGGTTGTTCCAGAATACAAGAGGCTCAAGAATCGTTATGACTTGCTGTGGGATCAGCGTAGTCCAGAAGGCTACTTGAAGATTATGTCAGTGTTGCAAAAATATATCGATCAGGGAATTAGTGTCAATACTAGCTACAATCCACAGTTCTTTGACGATGAAAAGATTCCAATGAGTGTCATGTTGCAACATATGGTTATGTTCTACAAATACGGTGGAAAGCAACTTTATTATTTTAATACACATGATGGTGCTGGTGAAGTAGACGTTAACAAAATGATCGAAAAACAAGCAGAGCCATTGGTTGAAAGCATTGAAGTTTTAGATGATGATTGTGAAAGTTGTAAGATATAAATTGACTTTTATGAATAACACATTATTATTATAACATAAGAAGGATTTATATATGAGTAGCGTATTCGATATTAAAAATAAAGCGGATCATACACAAGTGCTAGCATTTTTGGACCCCACAGGGGGTCCAACTATTCAGCGATATGATACAATGAAATACAAGCAGCTTGATCAGCTTACTGACAAGCAATTGGGGTTTTTCTGGCGTCCTGAAGAGGTTGACATCTATAAGGATAACAAAGACTTTAGAAGCCTTCAGCCACATGAACAGCATATTTTCACAAGCAATCTAAAACGTCAAATTCTACTTGACAGCGTTCAGGGCAGAGCACCAGTTGAGGCATTTAGCCCTATTGTTAGCTTGCCTGAACTTGAAAACTGGATTCAAACCTGGACTTTCAGCGAAACTATCCACAGCCGCAGCTATACACATATCATTAAGAACGTGTACAGTAATCCTAGCAAAATATTTGATGAAATGCTAGAGATTTCTGAAATCGTCGATTGCGCTGAAGATATTTCTCGTAATTATGACGAACTTATCGAGTTGTCCAGTTGGTACAACTTGTTGGGTGAAGGGACTCACATGGTAAATGGCAAACCTGTAGTAGTTGACCTTTATGAACTCAAAAAGAAACTTTGGCTAGCACTTATGAGTGTCAACATCCTAGAGGGTGTACGTTTTTATGTGTCATTTGCATGTAGCTGGGCTTTCGCCGAATTAAAGAAGATGGAAGGTAACGCAAAGATTATCAAACTAATTGCTAGAGATGAAAACTTGCATCTTGCATCAACCCAAATGTTGTTAAAGATCCTTAAAAAGGATGATCCCGATTATGAAAAAATTGCAAAGGAAACAGAAGCTGAGTGTATTCAGATGTTTGTTGATGCAGTTAACCAAGAAAAGTCCTGGGCTGAATATCTGTTCCATGATGGAAGCATGATTGGATTGAATGTTCAACTTTTGAGTGAATATATTGAATGGATAGCGGCACGTCGTATGCAAAACGTAAACTTACCCTGTCCATATACTATAAAGAACAATCCACTTCCCTGGACACAAAAATGGATCAGTGGCAGTGAAGTTCAAGTTGCACCTCAGGAAACTGAAATTAGCAGTTATACTATTGGGGCTATTAAACAAGACGTAAGTGTTGATACATTCAAAGGACTTAGCTTATGACAATTGAAGAAAGACTAAGAAGCATAGCTAGTCGAATTGATACTGTTCAAGAACATTACAAAGATTACAAACCATCCGAGGAAGATATTAACTACATAAACAAATTAGAATCACTGATTTGTAATCTTGAAGAACTATATAAGGATCAAACAAATGAGTGAAACTATAGTATGGAGTAAGGACCAATGTCCTTACTGCGTCAAAGCAAAAAGAATGCTTGACAGCAAAGGTATTAGATACGAGGAACGCAACGTGTCATCTGGCAACTGGACAAAGGAACAGCTATTAGAAGCAGTACCTAATGCCAGGTCAGTACCGCAGATATTTCTACATGGAAATTACATTGGTGGTTGTGATGCACTGGAAAAGTATTTTGAAGATCATGACATGTGGAGGAACGACTAATGTTAATTGAAGCACCATTAAAAGACGGTGATACTGTTACTATTAAAACATTTAACGGTGACGAACTTATAGCAAGATTGGTTGAAACAAGAACCAACTCATATGTTATTTCCAAGCCATTAGCCATCATGGCAACCCAACAGGGTTTAGGCCTTGGGCCGTATACGTTTACAGTTGATCCTGATGCTAAACTTGAGATAAACAAGTCAGCTGTTGTGTTCTTAGCCAAAACTCAAAAAGACATGGCCAACCAATACATTGCTAGTACAACTGGTATAAAGCTAGTATAATGGGTGAAAAGATTGCTCGCATAGACGATCCAACGGATGGGGTGTGCTACCACCCCATTCATGATGTTCCATTACCCATAGGCGGGAAAATAGTAGGCGGTGCATCTAACACCATAGTTGAAGGGAAACCACCATCGCGATTAGGTGATGCTGTCTTGTCCAACTGCGGGCATTATGGTTACATAATAAGTGCTACAGGAAACATTTTTGTTGAAGGGATTAGAACTGCTGTTGTTGGTGACACCATTGGCAACGGGCATTACATAGCAACTATCATTGACGGTGCATCAATTACATCTTCAGATAAAGGCATTACTGGCACTTATTCTTGAATTTGACATTGTGTTCCTGTTATGCTATACTTTATGTATACGCAAGGAACACATATGAAGATTATTTTAACAGATTGTGATGGAGTATTATTAGACTGGGAAAACAGCTTCCATAGATGGATGCGTACTCGCGGTCATAATCAATCAAATCACGGATACTACGAAGTCGAGCAAATGTATGACATGACTCGAGAACGTGGAAAACAACTAATAAACGAGTTTAACAACAGTTCTTGGATGGGATTTCTTCCAGTATTCAGAGACGCAAGAACCGGTGTCGCTGCTTTGCAAGATATGGGATATCAGTTTGTTTGTATAACTAGCTTGAGTTTGGACCCATATACAAAAGAACTTCGTTGGTACAACTTTAAAAACATTTTCGGCAATGACGCATTTGCAGACTTGATTTGTCTAGATACTGGTGGTGACAAGGATCACACATTGGCCGAATACAAAGATTCTGGACTTTGGTGGATTGAAGACAAAGCATCAAATGCTACACTTGGCGCAAATCTTGGCTTGAAAAGCATATTGCTAAATCATTCACACAATCAGTATCATCAGGACGACAGACTGTTTAGAGTTGATACTTGGAAAGATATAGTCGACTTGGTGGCAAAACATGAACAAAACTAATCGCAAATGGGTTGAATTCAAAAAGTCATTTGGTGAAGTAGCTGGTCCATATTTTGTAATTATGACGTTCATAACGCCATTTTTTATAATTTTTTCAGCAATGATGCCAATTCTGGCATTTGCACTTCTACCCATCATGATAGTCTTTACTGGTGCTACTGTTTATGTAGCACACATGGATTCATCATTAAAAATCAAACTCGAAAATGCAGAATTACTGAAGGATATTAAGGGTAACAACAAAACAAATGTCAAAAATAAATAATAATAAAGAAGGCATCGACATGGAACCAACTAAGGATACTGTTGAATATTTTAGAAGCGTTTATCAACGTCTAGACCTGTATCATAAAAATATAGCCGTTGTGAAAAAATACATTTCCAGAAAGCGTATTTTTGAAGCTAACAAAATATCTAATCTTGTTATAATGGCAGTTGTTTGGACAAGCATAAAACTTGAAGAATACTTAACAGAAACCGACGTCCTAGTTCTACTTGGTTCAGATAAAGAAGTAGAGTCGTCCACCGTCATGACACTAGATCCAGAACTGTCATCAATGAGTCTACTAGATTTGATGGACGCCGTTGGAAAAGCATATGATGAAAAATACAAATGAAAGTAATAGCACACTTAGTTGACGTTGATTTCAAAAAGCCTATAAAAAATCCCTGCTCTGAGATAAGTCTTCCAGTGCTAATGGAACCTAAAGAAATAACTCTCATGAGGCTTACTGGTTACGACGTATATGACTACACAGAATCACTAAATATGGATCCTGCACTAGTTGATAAAGACTCTTGCAGGGTTTATAGGAGTTAAAAATGAACAAGTTACCAGATGTGTGCAAAGAATGTGCAGAATATGGAAGTGACTTTTGTGATGACTGTATACGTGAAGTCACAAAAGATATGCCAGCAGAAGACAAAATTATCTTTAACCAGGCTATTAGAAACATAGCAAAGGCAAATCATGAAGTGTTGGGAAGCACAAATACCAAAGACAAGTAGTAACCGGTCTAAAAAGAAATGCTATACTATGTGGGATCATTTGTTTCTCGGGCATTATGCTGGTGGCAAAGTTGTCTGGTTAACTGATGCTGAGCTCACAATAGCATATATGAAATACCCATCAAAGCGATTTAACCCTGTTTTAGAACGAGATAAGTTAGAAGAATATAAAAAATACATGGATGCTACCATAGATTAACATAAATACCCGTGTTACACGGGAGATGTTAATGGGTGGCATGAATAACAAAACAGCAACAGAGTTATCTAGAGCAAAAATTGATAGTATAAAGTACCATTCTAAAAAAGAAGAAGATTTATATAAAGAATATTTAGAATCTAGCGGTCAGTACTCAAAAACGTTTTCAAAATGGAAACAAGATAAGTTTAAAAAAATGTCAAGCATGGAAAAATGCAAAAACCGCTAACTAGTAAACAGTTAAAGGAAAGAGGCTATAGCACTGCTTCACTTAATCAGACATGTAGATGGAAATAATTTTTCATAAAACTCTTGACGTGTGTAGCTAGTAATGTTATAAATACTACGTGACGTTGAAGTTCACTGAACACGGGACAGACTCGGGGGCGGTACCCGACGGCTCCACCATAGATACATAAGGGTTCCACGAATAGGTGCATACTAGTAAACACCGACCTCGACCAGTGCCCATAAATAGGAATAATTGTGTATCTTTGCTGGGGCCGAAATAGGATCGATGTACGAACTAGGCAGGATGGAGTCACCGGGATCTAAGCGCCGTTACCGCGAAGAAAATGACAACTGCAAACACTAACGCAGCGCCAGAAATGGCAATGGCCGCTTAATAAGCGTCCGGGGGCTGACAACTTGCCTAGCAACAGAAAAGTTGCTCGAATATTCTTTCTTATAAAGTAGGATATTCTTTAAATTACAGACGGAAAAAAGCAATGACATAGTCAGGGCGGCTGGGTAAGTGGTTGTTCCTTTAAACTTGGGATAAAATAACGGGTTACGAATAGTGGGTTACGAAACGCACCACTCCGAAACTGTAAATTAAGGATATAAAATGCAATACATTCATACCCCAGCTAGGGAAGCATCATATACTGTAAGCTTCTGGGGTGGCACAAAAAACAAGCATCTATTTGAACCAGGAGCCAACGAGGATGAATATTTCTTGTCACAAGACGTAAAATCTTGGCTTGTTAAAAACGACATAAAGGTATTTGTGACGTATGGGTGTGGAGATTGGGGCGGTGGAGTTCCAGAATTTTCTATAGAATTCCAGTCTGAATCCGATGCCAAACTTTTTATAGAACACTGGAATACCAAATAAGTTATTGACATGCTTCATGTAACATGCTAACTTATAAGCTCAACGACTACATTAACATTTACTAAATAACACAGAGGAACTAAAATGGCTAAAAAAGGCGGCAAATCCAAAGGTGCAGTATCTGCAGGTATTCACAGCAATGTGAATAAGTCAATTACTAACGCTATCCGTCGTGATTACATGGCTTCTAGCGAGCGTCTTATGAATCAGCTTCGCGCTTTCCGTCAACGTAAAAACGTTATGGTTACTATCGAGAACCCTAACAAGAATGAGACTGACAAGCGTTATATTCGAGTTCCTGCTTCACAAGTATGGAAATCGGTATAAATGGATAATGAGCAACCACAAGATTCTGAGGTATTTGAAATTTCTCTAAGAATTCTAGGCAATGAAATATTTGCTATGAATATTCTCAGCAAAAGTGCAAAAAAGAATTGGGTTATTTTTGGCCTCATCAGTCTTGTGTTGCTCACCCTGCTTGCTAATCAACTTAGTCCCGCAATACTAGCATTATTCTCGACGGTATAAAATGAGTATGCACCTCGTTGGTCCACATTTAACGACCACACGATACAATTCTAAAAAGAAACAAAGCAAAAGCAAGAAACTAGCACAGGCTAAATCCGATCATGAAGCCTGGCTTAAGTCTAAAGGAGTTGGCAAATCATCCTTGCCAGTTGACCGTAAAGGTAAACGTGTTGGATTGTATGACTTGCCTGAATTGATGAAAGACATTGTCGTGTCTGTAAAGACCAGTGACACTGTTGGCAATGGTCCAGCAAAAGAAACGAAAGTATATACCGGTAACGAGATTGCTGGTATTGCCGTTACCCACAAGTCAAACTTGATGCCAATTCGAAAAGACAACAAGCAAGCTGCTATTGATATTGCACAAATGCGTAGGAATTAGTCCTACGCATTTTCAATCATATTGGCGATAAATATTATATCATGTTGTTAGGTTTATTAGTTCTATTCACAGCACTGACTATATCATCAGTTGCAATTTTTTACAGTGTTGCAGGGCTTGTGGCCATCTTTGCTGCCGCCGCCGTGCCTATTATTATCATGGGCACTGCATTAGAAATAGCAAAGCTAGTAACCACAGTATGGCTCCACAAATACTGGGACACTGCTGTATGGTGGCTAAAAGCCTACTTGTCAATGGCAGTAGTAGTTTTGATGCTAATTACAAGCATGGGTATTTTTGGATACCTCAGCAAGGCGCATATAGAACAAACTGCACAATCTGAACAAAACATAAAAGAAGTAGAACAGATTGACATTGAAATAAAACGACAAACTGCACTTGTTGACAAACTTGAAAAAGATACTGTTGACCTTGAGTCACAAGGTGTCAACAAAGATGCTGGTATCCAATCACAGATTGATACTGAACAAAAACGGATAGACACAGCTTACAGTAGAATTCAACCAGCCATCGATGAGCAAAACGCTCTTATAACAAGAGCCGAGGCTGAAATTAAAAATAGAACTGCTGTTTTTGAAAATCAGTTAACTGAAATAGAATCAAAGTTATCCGATCTTTCCACAGCCCTCACCGCAAACGATGTAAAAGCAGCGCAGGCAATCCTGGGCATCAAGCAAGACGGTGACCTTGGTCCAGCTACTACTCGAGCAATAGACACTTTTAGGTCTTCATTAGAATCAAAACGGGATGATCTACTAAACCGTATTGAAAAGATCAGGACAGAGCCCAATCCTGCTATTGATTCAGCTAAGGCAGAAATTCAACGACTTCGTTCTCTAGCTGAGAAGGAAATAGCTGACAGCAATGCCTTGATAAATCGTCTTAGGGATCAGATAGGCACTACTGACGCAGCCGCAAACTCTGATGAGATTGATAAAAACAGATCACGAATTACTGAAATAAACTCTCAAATAGACGAACTTTCTGATAAAAAGTTCACACTTGAAACTGAATACAGGAAACTTGAAGCTGAAGTAGGGCCCATAAAGTACATAGCTGAGTTCGTTTACGGTGATAATGCTGACGCATCAATGTTAGAACATGCAGTACGCTGGGTAATTGTACTGATTATATTTGTATTTGACCCATTAGCTGTTTTGTTGCTGATAGCAAGTCAATACACACTTGCTAGTATCAAAATAAAAAATGATGTTCCACCAGCACCACCCCCACCAGAGCCATCACCTGTCATCAAAAAAACTAGAAATAAGAAAACAGTGGTCGCCAAGCCTACGCAGACAAAACTCCCAACTAAACGCACTCCACGAAAACCAAGGGTGGTGGTAACCCCGCAACCAGAGGCTCCAGAACCACTAGCTAACTCTGAAACTCTCAGAGCAGCATTACTAGCTGAAACTGAACAATTGGACTCATGGAAAGCTGCAAAAAAACGTTGGAAAGATGAAAATCCAGATTTAAACTTAAAGGCATTCAAGGATGACTATGTACGGGGTAAGATCGAAGAACTACCTTGGGCAGTTTATGTTGAAGATGGATACATTCAAAATTCAGAACAAGCACCTGATAGTCTTTGGAATAAAATAAAAGAAAGAACAAATGGATCAGATAACAGTAATAACTCCTCCGGACAAACTGTTTAATTCGTCACCATCTTTACTAGTAATAAATCCAAATTATGAAATAAAATCAAAAATACATGATTTTGTATCAAACTATACTGGATCCCTGAATGTATACTTCTATGAAGATTCAGACATGGACATTGACTGG
>JACCDQ010876342.1_pt1 | contig 15094 bp, 11 predicted proteins | sample 7446031 | NCBI WGS metagenome assembly JACCDQ01 (sample SAMN15323442, study PRJNA562643) | freshwater metagenome | isolation source: river surface water | place: USA:Blue River Watershed | collected 2017-08-17
CCCTACCAATAAATCCTCAAAAAGAGTGAAGAAAATAGTTATCAAAAAGATGGCTAATTGCTCTTTCCCAATCTTAAACGTACTAATAAATTCTTTAGGATGTGCGAGCTTGATACCTACTGTAATCAACATCGCAGCTAACGCAGTATTTGGAATCAACTCAATTAAGTGCGATGCTAATAAAACAAAGCCTAAAATGAAAAATCCGTGGAAGAAATTAGCCCAACGAGTTTTGGCACCATTGTTTACATTTGATGAACTACGAGCAACCTCCGAAATCATTGGTAAGCCTCCCAAAATTGCCGCAATTGTATTACCAATACCTACTGCTACTAAATCTTTGTTAGCATCAGATTTACGTTTGTATGGATCTAATAAATCAATAGCCTTAACGGTTAATAACGATTCTAAGGTTCCTACTAACGCAAACATGATTACGTACTTCACAAAAAGACCTACCTGAGCAATACCTCCAAAATCAACGTTAACTTTGATATTTTCTAGTAGGTTACCAATATGAACCAAGGCGTAAGCAGGCTCTGTTGTTTGAAAATCCATCGCTAATTCTGCAGGAATAGCGATAATTAACACAACTAAAGGAGCAGGAATTTTCTTGACAATTGGATTTTTAATCATCGGCCAGCCCATCATAATTGCTAAACATACAACCCCAATTAGCGTTGCCTTTGGGTCTAAATGAGCAATAAAGTTCGGAATATTTGCTAATAACTGTAAAGGACCTTTTCCTTTTGTCATGGCAGGTGCAACATCTAATAAGATAGGTATTTGCTTTGCTATGATAATCAAACCAATAGCGGCTAGCATTCCATGGATTGCCGATAATGGGAAAAAGTCAGCCAATTTACCCAACTTAAACACTCCAAAAAGGATTTGAACTAGACCCGCTACAACCATTGCTCCTAAAGCCAAATGCCAACCTGATTCACCCCCACCAAAATCGTTAACAGCACCCGCAACAATAACAATTAAACCAGCAGCAGGGCCTTTAATCGTCAAGCGAGACCCCATAAAAAAGCTCACAACAATCCCACCAATAATGGCAGAAACTAAACCCATAATCGGGGGAAATTCGGATGCTTTGGCAATCCCTAAGCTTAAGGGTAAAGCCAACAAGAAAACAATGAAGCCAGATACGGCATCTACCGACCAGTTTTCTTTCAACCCTTCAATTCCGTCTTTTGGAAGGATTAATTTTGATACGCTCATAAGATAGTTTTTTAAAAATTTGAAAAACAGATAGTGGATAGTTCAAGTAAAACACCAGAACTATAAGATTTTAAAGCAACAATGTATATATTATAATGACTAACTAAATTAAGACGAACGATAAGCCATTTCGTAAGGCGACTTCACGTGAGGGCCTAAGAATACCCTTGCGTAAATACGCATGATAGCTAAACCGTCAATGATAAAACTCAACGATACAAAAAGGGCTAAGAAAAACTGGTCTTCGTGGATATGACTAAAAATTAAGTCTTCTCCAATAAACGTTGGGGATATTGGAAATCCTGAAAGCCCTAAACAAGCTACCAAAAAGACAAATGCTAAACGTGGATGACGGTAAACATGTCCGTTAAATTGGCTTAAATCTATGGTTTTCTCAATTGATTTAACTTTACGTAAAAGGAAATAGCCCAATACTCCTGACACAATGATACCGCCTAGATAAATATAGTTATGGCTAAATTTATAATGCTCATTGAACGAAACCGCTAAGGCAACCCAGAAGTGATTCATCACAATCATTACCCAGCTCAGACGTGTTTTTTGTCTTTCTGAAAAGGCTTTTAAGACCATGACTAATCCAATAAATGAGAAGAGTATGGGTAACAAATGTTCTACCTCTGCACTCAAATACTCTTGATGAAGCAGCAAGTAAATCCCAACACTATAGGTAGCAAAAAAAATAATCAATACTCTTTGTACTGTTAAAAAGTCTAATTTTCGTCCCATCCATTTCAATGGATTCCATAGATATTGGTACATCATCGAATCTAAATTCCACTCTTTCAAACACAAAATGTATAACGAGTTTTGAAGTTTTTTCGGGAATGAATCCTCGATAGATAAATCTCTTGGAGAAAAATTATAAAACTGTTCTCGAATCAAATACGTCACAACAGACGGCGATACCAGCAACTGATACGTGCGTAGGAAGGCATTTCCTGCAAAGTGAAACAAGGCTAATTTTTCCCAACCAAGAGCCACTTCTAAGAAGATTAACCCAATTTGTGAAATAGAAGCATAAGCCACCTGACTCTTTACAGAAGACTGCACTCGGGCGATTCCTGTGGCAATAATAGCGGTGACAACCCCTACTAAACCAATCATCACTCGCACTGAATATTGATATTCCCAAAAAGGAAAAGTTCTCAGTAATAAGAATACGCCAAAGTGTACCGACAACGAACCATAGAAAATAGCACTCGAAGGCGTTGGCCCTTCCATTGCTCTAGGTAACCACGAAGAAAAAGGGAGCTGAGCCGATTTAGCTGCTGCCGAAATCAAAATCATCATGGAAATGAAAGCTCCAATCCAACTATGGTTTTGCAAATGCTCATGTACTAACTCAGCATTGTTAAGCTTCAAAAACGTGATGTTTTCGTGCCAAAGGTGATGACTCATCCACATGGCTAAAATCAACCCTACGTCTGCAATTCGATATACTGAAAATACTTTTACCGCATTTTTAACAGGTAAATAACGATTTCGATAGAAAGCAATCAGTAAGAACGAAGAAATTCCGAGTACTTCCCAACCGATAAAAAGGGTTTCTAAATTCCCTGCAAAAATCACGACGTTGTACCCGATGTAAAAGAATAAAACGGTATTGAAAAAGCGTTTGTATCCATCTTCTCGGTGTAAATAATAACGACTATACACCGTAACAATAAAGGTTAAAAACGAACCTACAAATAAGTAGGTAGCCGTAATGCCATCAAAATACAGGTCAATAAAAAAGTCATAACCTAAATCTTGAAACAACGAGAAGTCTTTCTGATTTAATACCTGACAACCTTCTGAAAACCAAACCGCTATGAATACAATAGCCGCAACAAGCTGAAGCCCAACTGTTAAAAAAGCAGTTGCTGAAATAGCGGTTTCCTTCTTATCAGGAATAAGTAAACTGATAAAAAAACCTATCAGTGGAAGAAATATAAAATATGGAATTAGCGATGTCATGAACTAAGAGATTAAATACACTGGAAAATTTTCTTGATGCGACTCAACCAACGTCTCAATGCTTGAAACCGTTTCTATCTGTTTTGCAATGGGTTCATAAGGCGTAAATGCCCCTTCTTTAAACACAAATAATTGCTGTGTTTCAGGGTTAATCACCACCAATTTAACCCAGTCATTCACGTACCATTCATACACCGCAGGCAGACGCTGAATAACCGATAGCACTACCTCTGGCAAATGTTCAACAATAAACATCATTCTGATAGGGTCGTGTACTTCAATCATTTGGCTAGGTAGCCCAGGTCTTAAATCTCCATCTATCCCATTGGCAACTCCAAATAAGCCCATTACGTTATGCGGAAGTTTTGTTCCTGCACCAAGTTTCTGATTATCAACTCTTGAGAAATAATACTCTAGGTTAATTCCTCCAGAAACAGGCGTTGCTGCTTTCAGAATATTAAACAAATAATCTCCTGCTGGATCAATGGCATAATCATACGAGTTCAAGAATGAACGACGGTCTAAGAAGACTTTTTTCGACAAATCTCTCCTTCCTACAATGGTTAAAGCATTGGTTGCGTGATTTAATTCGGGACGAGGTTCAAACAAGGACACCGAACGCAAACGTATTTTCTCATGAATTTCTGATGCACTTAGTTTAGTATCAATTGACATAAATCTTCGTGAACGCTCTTTGGCATTCGCATCCAAGGCATTGGCAAAAGTAACTTCATTTTTTTCATGACTCTCCGCATTTTGAGGAGATAAAATATCTTCGTCAAAGAACACAATATCGTCACGAGTTGTATCATGTAACGCTCCTACAAATTGCGTTTCATCAGGAATATCAATGCCCTTTGTTCTCAAAATGGCACGAACTCGATGATTATTGGCCATCGCACTAAACACTCTAGCATTTACCGAACCCGCTCTACCACAGCACGCTCCACAATCGTAACCTGCATAATGCGGATTGTTAATCGTACTCGCTCCATGACCAACTAGATAAACAATAGGAGCAAAATCTTTCACTAGTCCAATGCTTTTAAATACGCCCTCTAAACGCTGAGCCATTTCATCTACCGTGAACCCGATTTGCAAACCATTTTCATGCTTTTTATACTGCTCATGGTCTATCGTCAACTTAGCATATTTATCCATGTGTTGCAAAGACGAAGACGTTGCAGGGCTCATTGTTGGCTTAAATACATTGAAGAATAACTTCACCGCAGAAGAAAAACCTAAGGTTTGAGAAATCAACCATCCACTGTAAAAGTTATTCGACCCCTTGTGGAAGTGAGGATCTTTCGTTTTACGCTTAGTAGCCCCGTATTCTTTAATTAAATAAGTTGGTGTCACTGGGGCAGGACAAACTTTGGTATAAAACTTCCCGTTTTGGGGCTGATAGTAAAATTCGATTCCGAAAAAACCTGGTGTTCCAAAGGTTTCGGCATTCGCATCAAGTATTTCTACATGACGACGAATAGAACACTCTCTATCGTCAATACAAAATAAAGCTTGAAAGCTTCTTTGTTGAGGCTTTGTTGGCGGAGTTTTGCTCATTCCCAACTGTAACCCTGCAAGAGCTTCGTCATAATAAGTCCATTCAAACGCTTCTTGCCATAAATTCAAGACTGTATCTAATTCTCTGATAGGCACATCCGCAAATAAGTCCACCAAGTCTTCTTCAATCGTACTACTTAGTGGTAGCCAATTATCGCCCAAAATGGCATACAAGGCATCCAATTCAAGTAATAATTCAAAAACGATTAAATCATGAGTGGTAATTTTACGGACATCCAACAAGGTGCTTGGTTGATCCTCAATTGCAGAGACAATACCAGACCACCCTTGATGAGAAAATTGCTGATCATAGAGATACTGCTTGTACAATTTCTCATCGCCAACAAGTAGGGCTAACAAATCACTTATTTCGCAGGTGGAATGAAGAAATAATTCTTTTACTTTCTTTGTTTTGAATAGACTCGAAAAACTACTTCGCTCCATTTCTCTCAAAGAAGTCAAAAAGCTTTTATCTTTTACAGGGAAATGCCAAATAGAAATTCCTTGATCAAGATAACTACATAAAGTTCTAAATAAAGTTGGTTGTACAATCGAATCTAAATCAATACGATACTGTTTTTTCCAATTGGCTCGAAAAGTACCAACTCTAGAAGAAAAAGAGTTATCATACTCTTGCGAAAGCATTTTGTTAATCCATAATGTTTTCTCAGATTCGCCCTTACTCTTAATCACTGTCTGATAAAGAATATCTTCCCGAATACGTCCTTTGGCATACAAGTCTCTATACTCTTCAAGCGTAAGGGACACTTTATAGCCAAAAATTTCAGAGGCGGTTCGGGTTGCCTTGTAAAAAGGTAAGTGTTGAAAGGCATGTAAGGTGTTGTGGTGAACAAAATCCTTTAAGGGAGATTGTGCAGGTAAATAGTGTTTTAATCCATGAAGCACTTCATGTTCGTTAAACACAGTCTGTTGCATGTTCATTGCTGGAATCATTAATACCTATCTGGTGGAATAAAATTAGGTCTATCAATACCTTGACACACAGGACCTCTACAAAATCCAGGGGATAATGCAACACTCCTCGTGCCTAAAAGAAAATAGGGTTTTATCGAAATGTGACTACATGACGATACGCTCAATTGGATACAATTGAGATTACAAAATCAACAAGAAAATCAAATACGGAAATTTTGATACAGCACGAAAAGCTGTTGGGGGGAGTATGAAAGTTCTAAACTATTTCGGAACGAAACTTGTCGTTTAGCTTCATGGAAAAAATAAAATAATAGTGAGTGAGAATGATTATTAACACCCCATATAAAAGAGCTATCTAATTCGTCTTTTGAATCTTTTTCGGTTTCTTCAGTTTCACGAATATCTTCTTCTCCGTGAGAAGAATGCTGTGTATGATGAGCTGCACTTAGATAACATTTTTTACTAATCACACTCGTTCCTTCTCCGCCCAAATCAAATCCGGCAGAGGATGCCACCATTTTCGTAGTGACAACAAGTATGATGAAAAATATGTTAACTAATTTTTTCAATTTGTCTAGGGACTGATAAATGATTTATTTTAACCAGTTATGCAAGCAAGATTAATGATTAGTTTAGTTATTTCGAAATTTTAAACCCTCTTTTTTTGCAAAAAATGTAAAAATCAGAAAAAGAGCCTAGTATTTAAACAAAAAATACAACTATTAAATTTTATGAATGAAAAAGATGATTGATTATATTTCTTATACATAGGTGAGGTGTAAAAAACGAAGATACATTTGGATATCAATATTACTTCGTTAAAGTAGAAGTATGTTAAACAAAAAAATCACCCCAAGAGGGTGATTTTCTGACGTATATCTTAGATAGTTAAAAGACAATTGCCTGCGGAGACCATTAGCCTCCGACAGACACTGTACACCATTAACCATTTTTATAAACAAAAACTTAAAATTATACAGCAACTTAGCTAAAGAGTAACTGCTTACTATACAATGCTACACTGTGCTATATAAATTTTACGAGCAAATATACCTATTTTAATAAATCTAACAAAACATTTTGCTTTTTTTTTATGAATTTTTAACTTTAGTTAGAAGCTTTTTACAGTTTTCACCGTTTATCAAGTTATTTTTACTATCTTTCCTTTAGAAAAGAGGTTTTCACCAGTGTCGAAAATCATAAATGAGCTATCGTTAAGATTATGAACCCAGTTACCTTAATAAATCCTAAATCAAGTAAACCCAAATACCAACAACTCATTGACTTTGTGGTATCCTCTATTGAAAGAGGAACCCTAACTCGTGGAGAGCAACTACCCTCTATTAACGAGGTTGCCAACAAATTTAATATGGCACGAATGACGGTAACTAAAGCGTATTATGATTTACAAGAAAAAGGATTAATCGTTTCGCACCACGGTAAAGGTTTTTATGTAACTAGTACCGATACCCGTAATCAACTCAATATTTTTGTCTTATTTGATTCGCTAACACCCTACAAAGAGGTCATGTATGATGCCCTAGTGAATGGCTTAGGAGAACAAGTTTCTGTTACGATTTCATTTCACAATCATAACTTAAGTGTCTTAGAAAACCTTGTTTTAAATAATCTTGGACATTATAATTATTTTGTCATTATCCCTCATTTTAATCAGGATATTTCAAAAATTTTAGCCCAAATACCTAAAGAAAAATTATTAATTCTGGATATTGATGCCCCTACCCTTAGTAATGACTATGCCATTATTTGTCAGGATTTTATGCAAAATATCTATCATGGGTTAAGCCAAGCAATTGAGGATATCCAAAAGTATAAGACGTTATCGCTTGTACTGAGTAGTAAAAGCTTTCAATATACCCCAGAAGGTATCATTCAAGGATTTGAGAAGTTTTGTGAAGAATATCAGATTCCTTATGAGGTCATTCCCAACTTTGAGGATGAACAACAATTAGAAGAAAATCATGCTTATTTTGTTTTCCGAGAAAGCGACTTAGTACGCTTTGTCAATTGGACAAACAAAAAAGAATGGAAATTAGGGAAACATATTGGTTTACTCTCTTATGATGACACGCCTATCAAGGCATTGCTTGCAGAAGGTATTTCTGTGATTTCTAATAACTTTGAGTTAATGGGTGTTCGGGCTGCTCAAATGATTCTTAACCACGAGAAGGGGCGGATATTCAATGAATCTAATTACATCAAAAGAAAATCGTTATAACACGTTTATATTTCGAGCGTCAATCAAACAGTTGTTTGACTGACGCTCGCTGTTTACTAAAAGTCGATGTGAACATTCAGCCAACCGCCATCAAAACGGGCACTGAATTTCTTGTAGAAATTAATAGCAGGCTCGTTCCAATCCAAAACTTGCCACATTAATCCTGTACATTGAGTATCTCTTGCCGCCTGAATAGTAGCTTCTAATAACTTCTCTCCTAAGCCTTGTCCACGCATTTTTTCGTTAACGACTAAGTCTTCTAAGTAAATCCGCTTTCCTTTCCACGTTGAATAGCGGTAGTAATATAAGGACATTCCGACGACTTCACCTTCCACCTCTGCGACAATGGTATGATAAACAGGGTTCTCCCCAAAGCCATCTTCCAACATCATTTCAACGGTGTTCGTTACCTGCTCTGGGGCTTTTTCATATTCAGCTAGTTCTTGTACGAGGGCAAACATACTCGGTACATCACTAGCGACGGCTTTTCTAATAATCATGCTTTTATTTATTATTCGTTGTTGACGTAAGCATCCCATTTATTGATTAATGCTACCATATCCTCTGGTACTTCTGAATCGAACTGCATAAATTCTCCTGTTTTAGGATGAATAAAACCCAATGATTTAGCGTGTAATGCTTGACGAGGGCAAATCTTAAAACAGTTTTTCACAAATTGTTCATACTTGGCATAGAGCGTCCCCCGAACAGGTTTATCTCCTCCATAAGTTGAATCATTAAATAACGGATGCCCAATATATTTCATGTGTACCCTAATTTGGTGGGTACGACCTGTTTCTAGGTTACATTGCACCAAGGACACATAACGCAGGCTTTTCAAGACTTTATAATGCGTAACAGCTTCTTTTCCCATCGAACCATCGGGAAAAACAACGGATACTTTTCTATCCTTTAAGCTTCGCCCAATATGCCCTTCAATTCTTCCTTTTTCCTCTTTGGGTTCGCCCCACACAACGGCATAGTAAGTCCGCTCGATGGTATGATCGAAAAACTGTTTGGCAAGGTGTGTCATGGCGTAATCCGTTTTGGCAATCACTAATAAGCCAGAGGTATCTTTATCAATCCGATGGACTAAGCCTGGACGGATTTCCCCATTCCGATGCGTAGGTAAATTCTGAAAGTGATATACCAATGCATTTACTAACGTGCCTTCCCAATGCCCATGAGCAGGATGGACAACCATTCCAAAAGGCTTATTGATTACCATCAATTCATCGTCCTCATAAACGATATTCAAGGGAATATTTTCAGGCATTAAGGTATAGTCTCTTGGCGGATGTGGCAAAGACACCGTAATTACATCAAAAGGTTTTATCTTATAACTTGCCTTTGTCAATCCATCATTTATTTTGATTGCTCCTGTGTCGATACCATTTTGAAGTTTTGTTCTGGTAGCATTAGGTAAGCGAATCATCAAATATTTATCCAAACGAGTCTGCACTTGTCCTTTCTCTACCACCAAACGATGATGTTCATATAAATCATCTTCGTCTTCTTCGTGTTCCTGTTCGCCGTGTTCTAACATGCTGTATTTGTGTTTATTAAACTTCTTGTGGTAAGATTGACCCAAAATAGGCTATTCTCATTATAAAAAGCCCATGAATCCTTCTTGATATGTTTGCAAATCTCTTTTATCTTAACATACATTTGCAAAAATAACGAATTTACTGATGATTTCACTCCCACCTTCGCCATTAAGCCTACTCGAATCACCACTTCTATCTGCCAAGGGAGTTCAACTCTACCTCAAACGAGACGATTTATTACATCCAGAGATTTCGGGAAATAAATGGAGAAAACTAAAATATAACCTCATTGATGCACGTGAGCAAGGTTTTGAATCGCTTGTAACTTTTGGAGGAGCCTACTCAAATCATATCTATGCGACGGCAGCAGCGGGCAAAGTTTTTGGATTTAAAACGAAGGGAATTATCCGTGGTGAAGAGCTAAGTCCTTCGTCCAGCCCTACCTTAGCTTTTGCCAAGTCGTGTGGAATGGACTTGCAATTTGTTTCGAGAACTGCTTTTCGAGCTAAAGATACCCTTATCTCCTCCTTTTCTAAAGAGTGTTATGTCATTCCAGAAGGGGGAAGTAGTCATCTTGCCTTAAAAGGAGTAAAAGAAATGGTGAATGAAATCTATGAGGAAGTATCCCCCAACTACCTTTGTTCAGCAGTAGGTACAGGAGGTACACTCGCAGGAATCTTAGCTGGCCTTCGTCCTCAGACCAACGCTTTGGGAATCATGGTGTTAAAAGGAGCAACCGAAGGAATTCGGCAAGATATATTAGCTTTAACCAATCAACAAGACAGCTCTAATTTAATACTTAATGACATGTTTCATTTTGGAGGGTATGCTAAAAAAACATCCGAACTCATCCGTTTTATTAAGGATTTTGAGCAACAATTTCCCGATATTCAACTTGAACAAGTGTATACCGGGAAATTGCTCTATGGTATTTTTCAATTAATCAACGATGATTTTTTCCCTAAAGGAAGCACTGTTGTATGCCTTCATACGGGAGGACTTCAAGGACGATGTGCTGAATTAGCCTAATTATAATAACTCGTCAAGATGTTTCTTAATATTATTACACATCGATGTGAGTGGTAAATCGTTTGCATCAATTCCAAAAGGGTTTTCAATTTCTTCAGCAATTAATTCTAAACTAGTCAATACATAAAAAACGAATACTACCACGGGCACGCTTAAATATCCCAATGAAAAGCCATTCCCTAAGGGTAAAGTCATGACATAGAAAAAAATAAACTTCTTCAAAAAGACCGAGTACGAGAATGGGATAGGCGTGTTCTTGATACGCTCACAAGCTCCACAAATATCGGTAAATGAACGTAGTTCTTCATTTAAGTACAAGATTTGCTCTCCTGAAAAGACTCCTGCCTGATGAAGTTCGTGTGTTTTTACGAATAGCAATTTGGCGATCTGATTAGGCTTATGCATTGCCATATCAACAGTGAATTTCGATACGAACAGGTCATGCTCTTTATGATGTCCTCTCAAATGATTTTTCAAGGCAAAAGCATATTCAACAATTAATTGTTTAAAATACGTTCTACTTGCTACATCATCTGCTGGTAACATGGCCGTTAGTTTTAGAGCGAGGTTACGTGTACTGTTGATGAGCCCACCCCAAAGTCGTCGTCCCTCCCACCAGCGGTCATACGCTGTATTAGTTCTAAATACCAATAACATCGAAATCACAAAGCCCAACAGGCTGTGCATCGTGGTAATATTTTTAAGATGATGGTCTTCAGCTAAGTGCAGTACGTCTAATTCTACGTACACTACTAATGCTACATAAACAGCAATTGCAAGTAGCATTGGGAACAGCTTCCGTACAGTATCAGCCTTATGCAATTTAAAAATAAACGTAAACCAATTTTTCGGGTTATAAGCAATCATAAGTTATTCTCTCTCTTCTAAAATTTTAGCCAATACTTTCGCATCTTCATCATACGCTGTTTCGGCTGCGATAAACTCATAACTAGGCAAAATTTCTTTAACAATTACTTTTGCATCCGCTTGATGCCCTAACTTATCCAATAAAATCGCTTTATTGTATTTATAAATTCGCTCTGGGTACACTCGTTCAAACCAGCCGCTTTGAGCCTGTATACCTTCCAACAACTGTAAGCAAATTTCGTAATCATTCAATCGAGTTTCTAATTCGGGTAACAATTGGACAATTTTAGCAAAAAGTACTCCTGTAAATTGAAAATCGGCAAAACGATCTTTGCTCGCTATTACTTCCGTTAGTTGTTTCTTTGTAGCAGCTACATCTCCGTTCTCGAGTGCATAAATTGCTTTTAAAATAGCTAAGTCACGAGAGCCATAGCTTACTTTTTCGGCATATAAAGACAACTCATTAATCATTGCCTCATTTTTAGTTTTTCCAGCATTTCTAGCACAAGCCACCAACACATTAAATACTTCTGTTCTTGCCTGACTACCTTTGGGTCTATACTGGTTTTCAGAACATAAGGTATAGGCCAACTCAGGTTTAGCCAATAAATATAAAAAGTTATAACTCGACCATGTATAATCGGCTGGAGTCTTTGTAGAAGCATTAAAATTACGCAAAGATTCTGATTCTAAATTTCGCAGTCCATTAGGCTCCGTAATTGCTTCTTGCAAAAGGGTTAAAAAAGAATCCTTACTTGTTTCTCCAATACGCAATTTACGAAGTTCGCCTGTGGGCGTTACCACCAGAAAAGCGGGTACGTCAAAAAGACCAAATTTTTGAGCTAAAGCAACAGCCTCTGCCCCATTGGAATCTAAACGGAGTACGACAAAATGCTGGTCGGCATAATTTGTGATGCTCGAATCACTTAGTACTGTCAATTCCATTCGTTTACTAGCCCCGCTCCAAGTGCTTGCTAGCTCGACTAATACTAGTTTATTACTTTTTTGAGCAGCATCAAGAGCTTCTTGATACGAACCGGGGAAATAGTGAATAGGAGTAAATCCAAAAGAAGCGAGTGATAAAATGGCAAAAATGGTTGTTAGAAATAGCTTCATAGAAAGGGTAATTTTTAGTGTTTTGTGGTACATAACAAATATACGTAAAAGGCTTCTGTTTTGACAAACAGAAGCCTTTTGAAATAATGAAGCCGTTTAAATTCTAGGTATTATCCAACAGAACCTTCTAAAGATACAGCAAGTAGCTTTTGTGCTTCTACTGCGAACTCCATTGGTAGTTGGTTTAATACTTCTTTTGCATAACCGTTTACGATAAGAGCAACGGCAGCCTCAGAAGAAATACCACGTTGATTACAGTAGAAAATTTGGTCTTCTCCAATTTTAGAAGTTGTTGCCTCATGTTCTACTGTAGCCGTATTATTTTTCACTTCGATATAAGGGAAAGTATGAGCACCACAACGGTCTCCCATTAATAGGGAATCACACTGCGAGAAGTTGCGAGCGTTATCGGCACGCTTCATAATCTCTACTAAACCTCTATATGAATTTTGCGATTTACCTGCTGAAATACCTTTTGATACGATACGAGATTTAGTATTTTTCCCGATATGAATCATTTTAGTACCAGTATCTGCTTGTTGCATGTTATTGGTCACCGCTACCGAATAGAACTCTCCGATTGAATTATCTCCTTTTAAGATAACCGAAGGATATTTCCATGTGATTGCAGAACCTGTTTCTACTTGAGTCCAAGAGATTTTAGAATTTGCTCCGTCACAGATACCACGTTTCGTTACGAAGTTATAAATTCCACCTTTTCCGTCTTTGTCACCTGGGTACCAGTTTTGTACTGTCGAGTATTTAACTTCGGCATCTGTGTGAGCAAAAATTTCAACTACTGCTGCGTGCAATTGGTTTTCGTCACGCATTGGAGCCGTACAACCTTCTAAGTAGCTCACATACGAGCCTTCGTCCGCAACAATTAAAGTACGTTCAAACTGTCCAGTACCTGCCGCATTGATACGGAAGTAGGTTGATAATTCCATCGGACAACGAACGCCTTTAGGAATGTAACAGAATGAACCATCTGTAAACACCGCTGCATTTAATGCCGAGAAGAAATTGTCTTTCACGGGTACAACAGAGCCTAAATATTTTTTAATTAATTCTGGATGTTCATGAACCGCTTCAGAAATAGAACAGAAAATAATTCCCTTTTCTGCTAAATCTTTTTTAAAGGTAGTAGCAACTGAAACCGAGTCAATAACGGCATCAACGGCTACGCCCGACAAGCGTTTTTGTTCGTTTAATGAAATCCCTAATTTTTCGAACGTACGACGTAATTCTGGATCAATATCATCCAATGACTCCACTGTTTTTTTCTGAACGGGAGCTGAATAATACTTGATTGATTGGTAATCAACAGGTTTGTAATGGACATTAGACCATTTTGGTTCTTCCATTGTTAACCATGTTTGGAAAGCCTTTAAACGCCATTCTAATAACCATTCAGGTTCATTTTTCTTAATCGAAATCTGTCTGATTACGTCTTCGTTTAAACCAGCGGCAATCTCATCGGTTTCAAAATGACTTTCAAAACCATACTTATATTCCGAACTGGTGATTTCCTCTAGTATATCAATTTCTTCTTTTGCCATGTTTTTATTGATCGTTAGTCAAAAGGCTGTGGTTGAAGATAGCCCTTATTATCTTACAAAATTAACTAAAAAAACAGTACAATAGTTCGGCTTATTTAGAATTTTTCCAAAAAAGAGCAAAGTAACGGGCTATAGCCTATGCAAAAGGGACGCTTCGACTAACAGATTCTTCTAAAGAGATAAACGTTTCTGTACGCTGAATCCCTACAACCTTCTGAATTTTGTCGTGTAAGACTTCTCGAAGGTGTACGGTATCCCGACAAACTATTTTAGCAAAAATGGAGTAAATCCCCGTTGTGTAATTGATACTTACCACCTCAGGAATTGCCATCATCTGTTCTGCTACTTCTGCATACAAGGAGCTTTTGTCTAAATAAATACCAAGAAAGGCCGAAATATCCCAACCTAGCTTGGTATGATCTACAATCAATTGAGAACCTTTCACAATTCCGAGGGACTCCATTTTGTTCATTCGCACATGGACAGTCCCTCCCGATACATTGATTCGTTTTCCCACTTCGGTATAGGGCATTTTGGCGTCGCTCATCAATAGACCTAAAATTTTCAAATCTATTTCGTCCACTTCGATATTTTTTTCCATTTTATTTCGTTTAAAAACTGATAAGGACTAGCATTTTATTCGTTTTTATAGACCAATTAGTCCTATTTTTAGGAAAGTATTCGGCACTTTAACATAAAAGCGATTAAGAAATTGTCAAAAAAAACAATTGTCAGCGGTTTATTTTTATGAAATTATCAAAAAAAACAGACTTTTATTAAAAATAGTTAAAATTTTATATTTTTTTTCTAAAAAATTTGCAAAATACTATCTGGTGTATTAATTTTGCATTGTCAAGTTGAAAGAAACAATGACACAACAATGTAGGATGATGAAATTTTGGCAGACGTGCCCTCCTGTCTCGGGGGTGGTGATAAGGGATAAAGTTAGCATAATGCCTATCGCAAGATAGACTGGGGTTGACCACCAGATTTGTACTATACCTAACTGCACTGTGGAGGTTCGAGTCCTTCTC
>JACCDQ010214725.1_pt1 | contig 15091 bp, 12 predicted proteins | sample 7446031 | NCBI WGS metagenome assembly JACCDQ01 (sample SAMN15323442, study PRJNA562643) | freshwater metagenome | isolation source: river surface water | place: USA:Blue River Watershed | collected 2017-08-17
CAGCATGCGCTGAAAGAGCTGACCGAGAAGCTGACGCACAACGGCGTGACGGTGAAGTATGCGATCCACCCGGTGGCCGGCCGCATGCCGGGCCACATGAACGTGCTGCTGGCCGAGGCCGAAGTGCCGTACGACCAGGTGTTCGAGATGGAAGACATCAACAGCGAATTCGGTCAGGCGGACGTGGTGCTGGTGCTGGGCGCCAACGACGTGGTGAACCCGGCGGCGAAGGATCCGAAGTCGCCGATCGCGGGCATGCCGATTCTCGAGGCGTACAAGGCCAAGACCATCATCGTCAACAAGCGCTCGATGGCGGCCGGTTATGCCGGCCTGGACAACGAGCTGTTCTACATGGACAAGACCATGATGGTGTTCGGCGATGCGAAGAAGGTCATCGAAGACATGGTCAAGGCCGTCGAGTAAACATCCTCTCGGCTAACGAAAAACGGGCGCAGCGATGCGCCCGTTTTTTTATGCTCGTTGTGTCGCGCTACGTGCGCTGCAAGCCGCAGTCCGGCATCGCTTGGCCCGCCAGCGGCATCGCCCGATGAGGCGTTGGCTAGCGCGATCCGAACATCATCTGGTCTGCCAGCCAGCGCTTGGCCGTCGGCATGACATCGATCGCGCCGAGCGACAGTCCCAGCAGGGTCTGCAGCAAAGAGCGATCCGGAGTGCTTGCAAAGACCCGCGCCATCAGGTCGGTGATCCGTATCGTCGCATGGCGATCGCTGCGGCGCTGATTCTCGAATCTTGTGAGGGAGTCCGGCACGCAGGCGCGCGCGAGCAGCGGCGCCAGCACCGCTGCATCGCGCAGCCCCAGGTTCAGGCCCTGACCCGCTACCGGGTGCAAGGTTTGCGCCGCATTGCCGATGGCGATCGTGCGGGCGGACGTGACGGCGCCGGCATTCAGGCCGAGCGGATAGTCATGACGGGCACTGATGCCGGTGAAGCGCCCCGCGCGTTGACCAAAGGCTTGTTGCAGGGCTTCCAGAAAGTCCGCGTCGTTCAGCGCCAGCAGCGAGGCCGCGCGCTCGGGGCGCATGCACCACACCATTGAGTAGCCATCACCCTGTGGCAGCAATGCAAGCGGACCTTCGTCGGTGAAACGTTCAAATGCACGTCCGGGCGGTGCATGGCTGGCCTGCACGGTCGCAATCACCGCCACCTGCAAATAATCGCGCTGCAGCGCGCGTGCCGGTTGTTCGCCGAATACGCCGCCTTCGGCTTGTACGGCGATGTCGGCGATCAGCGTTTCGCCGCTCGACAGCTGCAGTTCAACACCTTGATCGCTTTCGCGCTTGTCCGTCACGCGTGCCGGCCGATATTGCACCATGTCCGATGGCACCGCGGAAGCCAGCGCCTTCACCACCGCGCCGTAGCGACAAACATAGCCCAGTGCCGGCAGGCCGTAGTCTTCGCAGTCAAGCAGGGTGCGGCCGAAGCTGCTGCGCCGGGAGACGTGAATTTGCGTAATCGGTGTTGCAGCGGTCGGCCATCCGCCGACACTCGCCAGCAGTTGCCGGCTGCCGTAGGACAGCGCAATAGCGCGCGGATCTTGTGCCGTCTCGTCAACGGCTTTCGCGTCTATCAGCGCAATCCGCGCAGCGCTGGTGCCGCGCGTCACCAGCATCGTCGCCAGCGCCAGCCCGACCGGACCGCCGCCGACAATGGCGATATCGAAGCGCGCCTCCGCCATCGCTTACCCGCGCATCACGGCTTCGATGTCGGCGATGGACTTGGGCGCCTTGTCCGTAATAACGTCACAACCATCGGCCGTCACTACCGCATCGTCCTCGATGCGGATGCCAATGTTCCAGAACGCTTCTGGCACTCCTGGCGCCGGGCGCACGTAGATGCCCGGCTCGATCGTCAGCACCATGCCGGGCACCAGAGCCCGGTAGGGCTTTTCCGTTGCCGACACCGCCGGGTCACGATAGTCGCCGACATCATGCACATCCATGCCCAGCCAGTGGCCGGTGCGGTGCATGTAGAACTGTCGGTAACTGCCATCGGCAATCACGTCGTCGAGCGAGCCGGCTTTGTTTTTGTCGAGCAGTCCGGTGTCGAGCATGCCTTGCGCCAGCACCGCCAGCGCGGCATCGTGGCCGTCGGTGAACAGCCGGCCGGGGCCGGTGGCGGCAATCGCCGCTTGCTGTGCAGCGAGCACCAGCTCGTACAGGGTTTTCTGCGGCCCGCTGAATTTGCCATTGGCCGGGAAAGTGCGCGTGATATCCGACGCATAGCTGTCGAGTTCGCAGCCGGCATCGATCAGCACCAGGTCGCCGTCGCGCAGCTCGGCGTCACCGGCACGGTAATGCAGTATGCAGGCATTCGCGCCAGTCGCGACGATCGATCCGTAGGCAGGGAACTGCGAGCCGTTGCGACGAAACTCGTGCAGCAGTTCCGCTTCCAGATGGTATTCGCGCAGGCCGGGCTTCGACGTGCGCATCGCACGTGCATGCGCTGCGGACGTGATGTCGGCGGCGCGCCGCATGATGGCGAGTTCGTGCTCGTCCTTGACCAGCCTCATTTCATTGAGGATCGTGCGCACGTCAAACGCTGCGGCAGGGGCGGTCACGCCGGCACGCACCTGCGCGCGCACCTTGTTCAGCCAGCCCTGCATCCGTGCGTCCAGATCGCTGCTGCTGCCCAGCGCATAGAACAGCGCCGGCGCATTGGCCATCAGCGTCGGCAGTTCGACATCGATCCGGTCGCTCGAAAAAGCAGCGTCGAAACCAAAGCGTTCCTTCGCTGCCGCCGGACCGTAGCGATAGCCGTCCCAGATTTCGCGTTCCTCGTTTTTTTCACGGCAGAACAGGAAGGACTGGTCCGGATGGCCTTGTCGGCCCGCGACCAGCACCAGCGTCGCTTCCGGCTCGGGAAAGCCGGTCAGGTAATAGAAATAGCTGTCGTGCCGATACGGATAATCGGCATCCGCATTGCGCATGACTTCCGGCGCCGTGGAAACGATCGCCACGCCGCCACCCAGTGCGCGCATTTTCTCCAGCACTGCTGCGCGCCGGCGCGCGTAAGCCGCGATGTTCATGATCCTGCCCTCAGGGGTGCGTTCAGTTGCTCCAGGCGCTCGACGGTACCGACATCGGTCCAGTCGCCGCGGTAGACCTCACCCCCGATTCTGCCTTTGTCAGCCAATTCCCGCAGCAGCGGCGCCAGTTTGGCAGTGCTGCCACGTGCGATGCCGTCGAACATCTCGGGACGGTATACACCGATGCCGGAGAAGGTGTAGCGCGGCCCGCCTTCATTGGCGATCGCAAAATTCGCCAGTGCGAAGTCGCCGTCCGGGTGATGCGCCGGGTTCTTCACGAGATAGAGCCAGCCGAGGTCACGCTGATCAGCCTGCAGCGGCGTTCCCCAGGGATCGCTTTCCTCCAGCACGTCCTTCACTTTGCCAAAATCGAAGTGCGGACAGTAAATGTCGCCGGCAATGGCGACGAATGGCGCATCGCCGAGCAGCTCGCGTGCCAGCGCAATGCCGCCGGCCGTTTCCAGTGCGGTGCCTTCCGGCGAATACACGATACGGGCGCCAAACTGCTGGCCGTCGCCGAGCGCTTCCTCGATCAGGTGGCCGAGGTGCGCATGATTGATCACGATGTCGGTGATGCCGGCACGCACGAGATTCAGGATGTGCCACACGATCAGCGGGCGGCCGCGCACTTTCAGCAGCGGCTTCGGGCAGGTATCGGTCAGGGGCCGCATCCGCTCGCCGCGGCCGGCCGCAAAGATCATCGCCTTCATGTCAGAACGTGAAGCCGACGCCGGTCTGGTTTTCCTCGAGCGAGTCGAGCAGCCTGACCAGGGGCGCGAATTCCTTGTAGCGGTAGGCGGCCTTGCGCGTGTACTCCATCACCAGCGGAATGTCGTTCAGGTAGCCATCCTTGCCGTCACGGTGATACAGGCGAGCAAAGATGCCCAGCACCTTCAGGTGGCGCTGCAGCCCCATGAATTCGAAGTCGCGATAGAACGCGTCAATGTCATGCGATACCGGCAGGCCGGCGCGACGCGCACGCTCCCAGTAGCGTATCGCCCAGTCGAGCACCATTTCCTCGTCCCACTGAATGTAGGCGTCGCGCAGCAAAGACACCAGGTCGTAGGTGATCGGGCCGTAGACCGCATCCTGGAAATCGAGGATGCCGGGATTGCCCTTGTCCATCACCATCAGATTGCGCGAGTGATAGTCGCGGTGCACGTAGACCTGCGGCTGCGCGAGGTTGTTGGCCAGCAGGATCTCGAAGACCTTGTCGAGGTCGGCGCGCTGCTTGTCATCCAGCGTAGCCTTCAGGTGTTTGCCAAGGTACCAGTCCGGGAACAGCGCCAGCTCACGCTGCAGCAGTTCGCGGCTGTATTCGGGCAGCTTGCCCGGCTGGCTCTGCGTCTGCAACAGCACCAGCGAATCGATCGCGTCGATGTACAGCTTGTGCGCGGTATCGGCATTCAGCAGCTGCAGGTAGGTGGTCGTGCCGAGGTCGGACAGCAGCAGGAAGCCGCGCTCGACATCTTGCGCAAGTACCTGCGGAACGGTGACGCCGGTGGCGCCGAACAGTTCGGCGACCTGCACGAACGGGCGCACGTCTTCCTGCGGCGGCGGCGCATCCATGGCGATCAGCGTGCCGCCATCGGCGCTATCGACTCGGAAGTAGCGACGGAAGCTGGCATCCGCTGATGCGGCGCGCAAGGTGGCCGGCAGGGTGCGCGGCGTTTCGATCGCGGCGAGCCAATCGGCCAGCTGCGACAAACGGGTGTCGTTGGTTGTGGAATTTGACATCGGGGGGAATTCTCGAGATTGGACTTGCCCGAATGCATGGACGGGCGAGGACTTCCCATATAATAAGGGATTAGCCAAGCAAGCGCGGCAAGGAACCTTTTAAATTACTTCCACATGACTCGGCGATTGCCTTCATTGCAACCCCCAGCCCATCCACGCAAGCGCTTGCTGTCTCTGCTGATCCAGATGATGGTCGGCACGGCGGCCAGTGCGCAGCAGGTGCCCACGGTCGCCGACAAGCTGCAGGATGATCGACAGTCTCCCACCGTGATCGAGGCGGGCCAGCTCACCGGCCGCCCGGATCGCGAGATGCGGCTGCGCGAAAAGGTCCGCCTCAAGCGCGGTGTCACCACGGTCGACGCCGAGAAGGTCGACTATGACATCGTCGACGATCGCGTCGATGCGGCTGGTGATGTCACGATGCTGCGCGAAGGAAGCCGTTTCGACGGCAAGTCGCTCAGCCTCAAGCTCGATACCGGCGAAGGCTACATGGTCAGCCCGGTCTACCGTCTGCTGACCAGCCATGCGCGCGGCAGCGCGGAGCGCATCGACTTCGAATCCGGTGACGTCGCCGTCGTCACCAACGGTTTCTACACGACGTGCGAAGGTCCTGATCCGGACTGGTATCTGAAAACTGGCAAGCTGACCCTAGACGAGGGCATGGGCATCGGTCAGGCGCGCAATGTGCTGCTGATGTTCAAGGGCTTGCCCGTGGCAGGCACGCCCTATATCTCTTTCCCGATCGCCGAGCAGCGCGTGTCCGGTTTTCTGGCGCCGACGCTCGCATCATCGACCAGTACAGGCTTCCACATCAGGGCGCCGTATTACCTGAATATCGCGCCCAACCGCGACCTGACGATCTACCCGGATTACATGTTCAACCGCGGCCTGATGCTGGGCGGTATCGCTCGCTATCTGGAACGCGAAGCGGCGGGCGAAGCGCGATTTGAATTTATCAACGACACCGCGTACGGGCAGGGCACGCGTTACGCAGTGTCCTATCTGCACAACCAGCAACTCGACGTCGGTTTGAAGCTGGCGATCAATTTCAACAAGACGTCGGACAACGACTACAGCCGGGACTTCCCGTTCAGCACGGTGTTCGATCGGCCCGGATTCAACCGTCGCCTGATGCCGCAATCAGTGGCCTTGACTTACGGATCGGACAACTGGGATGCGAAATTCCATCTTTCCGAATTCCAGGTGCTGCAGGATCCTAGGCTGGCCGCGCGGCCGATACCGTATGCGCGGCTGCCGCAGATCACGCTGAACAATTTCTACTACGGCGACAGCGGTCTCGATCTGACCATGGCGACGCAGCTGAGCCGCTTTACGCATCCGACGGCCGTCGGTGGCAGCCGGCTGGTGATTAATCCGCGCGTCACCTACAGCGACCTGCAGGGACCGGGTTATTTCATCCGTCCCAGCGTGTCGCTGCACGGCACGCTGTACAGCCTCGATGCGACCGATGACCCGGCCATGCGTGCGCCCACGCGCGTGCTGCCCACCATGTCGCTGGATTCCGGCCTCGTGTTCGAGCGGCCCGCGACCTTCTTCGGCCGCAATGCGACGCAGACGCTGGAGCCGCGTGCGTTTTACACCTACACGCCTTATCGCGCGCAAAACGCCAATCTGTACCCGAACTTCGACACGACCGAGGCGGACATCAGCTTTGCGCAAGTGTTTCGCGAGAATCGCTTTGTCGGCAACGATCGCATCGGCGACGCCAACCAGCTGACGCTGGCGATGGTTTCGCGCTTCCTCGAGACCAACGGCACCGAAAGGCTGAAGATGGCGGTCGCGCAGCGCTTCAATTTTTCGGAGCAGCGCGTCGGTCTTGGCACGGTCGAGCAGGTGTCTTCGCAGAGTCGCTCCGACCTCTTGTTGCTGTCGTCCGGTCGCGTGAGCAATGAACTGCGCGTCGATGCGAACTTCCAGTACGATCCACAGCGCAGCGAGATCAACCGCGTCAACATCGGTGCATTCTGGCAGCCGGCGCCGATGAAAGTATTCAACGCGCAATATCGCCGCGATTCGCGCAACCTGCCTGCGGATATTTTTCCCAATACGAATTTCGAGCTGGTCGACATGTCGGCGCAGTGGCCGATCGGGAACCGCTGGTACGGCGTCGGTCGCATCAACTACCTGATCGGCGAGCACCGCATCGGTCAGGCGCTGGCCGGCCTCGAGCACAAGGCGGACTGCTGGATTTTCCGTGCAGTCGGTCAGCGCGTGCCGACCGCTTCAGGCGTGACCAACACGGAGTTCTTCCTGCAGCTAGAATTGAACGGCCTGTCGTCGATTGGTACCGACGATCCGACGACTGCATTGCGTCGTCAGGTGCCGGGCTATCAGCCGCTGTCAAACCAGCCGTTCTCCAACCAGTCGCGGGACATTCAGCCGTAACCTGCTTCCGCAAGCATTTTTCCTGCACATAATGAAAAACCTGATTCGCTCCTTCCTCCAGTCGCCTGCACGGACCTTGCGCCGTGGCGGCCTGTTTGCGCTCTGCGCACTGGCAGTCGCGGACGCTTCAGCGCAGACCAGCGCGGTCAAGCCGCGCCAGCCGGTGCTGGTCGATGCGATTGTTGCGGTCGTCAACAGCGACGTGATCACGATGAAGGAGCTTGATGAGCGCATCCGCATGATCGAGCAGCGCATGCAGCGGCAGAAAGCGCAGGTGCCGCCGCGCGACGTGCTGCAAAAGCAGGTGCTTGAGCGTCTGATCGTGAATCGTGCGCAGATGCAGATGGCGCGTGAGACCGGCATTCGTATCGACGACATCATGCTCGACCGCGCTGTCGCGCGTATCGCCGAGTCCAACAACCTGTCGGTGCAGGATTTGCGCGACCAGCTGGAGCGTGACGGCATGTCGTTCACCCGCTTCCGCGAAGAGGTTCGCGAAGAGATTACGCTGCAGCGACTGCGCGAGCGCGAGGTCGACAACAAGTTGCAGATTACCGAGTCCGAGGTCGATAACTTCCTCGCCGCGTCGGCCGGCAATGCGGACCTCGCGCAGCAGGAACTGAACATTGCGCAGATCCTTGTGCGAGTGCCGGAAAATGCATCGCCGCAGCAAGTCGCGGAGCGCCGCAAGCGCGCCGAACAGGCGGTGGCGCAGCTGAAGTCTGGCGGCGATTTCGCTAAGACTGCGGCCATCTATTCCGATGCCGGCGATGCACTCAAGGGCGGTGAGCTCGGCTGGCGCAGCACGTCGCGCCTGCCGCAGCTGTTTGTCGAAGCGACCGACAAGCTGCCGGTCGGCGAGGTTGCGCCCATCGTGCGTAGTGCGAACGGCTTTCACGTGCTGAAGCTGGTCGGTCGCCGAAGTGCGACCGCGGCCAAGACCGGCGCGGGGGCGACAGTGCAGCAGACGCATGCGCGCCATATCCTGATCAAGGTCAACCAGATCGTGTCGGCGCAGGAAGCGCGCCGCAAGCTGGCCGAGCTCAAGCAGCGGCTCGACAACAAGGCCGCGAAGTTCGAAGACTTGGCACGGCTTTATTCGAATGACGGCTCGGCCGGCAAGGGCGGCGATCTCGGCTGGATCTATCCGGGCGACACCGTGCCAGAGTTCGAGCGCGCCATGAATGCGCTGCGACCCGGACAAGTCAGCGAGCCGATCGAGTCGCCGTTTGGTTATCACCTGATCGAGGTCATGGAGCGCAAGACGGCTGAATTGTCGGCCGAACGTCAGCGCATGCTCGCGCGTCAGGCACTGCGCGAGCAGAAGCTCGAAGAGTCGTACGAAGACTGGCTGCGACAACTGCGTGACCGCGCGTACGTCGAGTACCGTACCGACGAACTCAGCGCGCGCTGATGCGCGAACAGCAATGCACCGCCCGCGCATAGCGATCACTTGCGGAGAGCCGGCAGGCATCGGTCCGGAAATCGCATTGCGCGCGGCACTCGACATTGCTGATGCCGATTGCCTGCTGATCGGAGATGCGGCGCAGATCAAGGCGCTGGCCATGTTGATCGCGCCCGCACGCCTTCCGCGCACGATAGGATCCGCTGCCGAATTCGCGGCACACCGCAGCGAGTTGTGCGTGCTGGATTGCCCGCTGGCCGTGCCGTCCAAGCCGGGGCGGCTCGATGCACGTAATGGCGCCGCGGTGCTGGCGATGCTGGACGCCGCCATTGAGGCGGCACAAGCCGGCCAGGTGGATGCCATCGTGACCGCACCCGTGCAGAAGAGCACCATCAACGACGCCGGTTTTGCATTCACGGGCCACACCGAATATCTGGCCGAAGAGACCGGCACGGATCAGGTCGTGATGATGCTGGCCGGCGAGACCGGCGACGGCATGCTGCGCGTGGCGCTCGCGACCACGCATCTGGCGCTGGCCGACGTGCCCGCAGCGATCACGCTGGACAGCCTGATGACTACGCTGCGCATCGTCCGTCACGACCTGAGGCACCGCTTCGGCATCGACGATCCGCGCATTTTCGTCACCGGCCTGAACCCGCACGCCGGCGAGGGCGGCTATCTCGGGCGCGAAGAGATCGACGTGATCACGCCGGCCATTGAGCTGGCGCGTGCGCAAGGCTGGCAAGTGTCCGGCCCGTATCCGGCCGACACGTTGTTCCAGCCGCGTCTTCTGGAAGATGCCGACTGCGTGCTCGCGATGTATCACGACCAGGGCCTGCCGGTGCTCAAATACGCCACTTTCGGCCGCGGCGTGAATGTCACGCTCGGCCTGCCGATTATCCGAACCTCTGTCGACCATGGCACCGCCCTCGACCTCGCCGCGGCCGGTCTGGGCCATGCCGACTGCACGAGCATGGGCGAGGCGATTCGCGTCGCCTGCCAGATGGTCGCCGCCCGCCGATGAAACATATTCCCAAGAAGCGTTTCGGCCAGAATTTCCTGACCGATGACAATGTGCTGTACGAAATCATTCGCGCGATCGCGCCTGCGCCAGACGACCGCATGGTCGAAATCGGTCCGGGGCAGGGCGCGATGACGCGGCTGCTGCTCGATACCCTGAAGCAGTTGCAGGTGGTCGAACTCGACCGCGATCTGGTGGCGCTGCTGCAGAAGAAATTCAGTGCCGACAAGCTGGTGATTCATTCGGGCGATGCGTTGCAGTTCGACTTTGGCGCACTGAAGACGGACGATCGTCCGTTGCGCATCGTCGGCAACCTGCCTTACAACATTTCCAGCCCGCTGCTGTTCCATCTCGCGCAGTTTGCGCCGCTGGTCGCGGACCAGCACTTCATGTTGCAGAAGGAAGTGGTCGAGCGCATGGTGGCCGAGCCGGGCAGCCGCGATTACGGCCGCCTGTCGGTGATGCTGCAATGGCGCTACCAGATGGAGCTGCTGTTCATCGTGCCGCCGACGGCCTTCGATCCGCCGCCCAAGGTCGACTCGGCCATCGTGCGCATGGTGCCGATCGCGGCGCCGCTCGAGGTCGGCCAGCGGCAGCTGGAGCAGGTCGTGACGAAGGCCTTCTCGCAGCGCCGCAAGGTGATCCGCAATTGCGTCGCCGGCATGTTCACCGAAGCGCAGCTGGTCGAGGCAGGTATCGATCCGCAGTCGCGTCCGGAGACCGTGCCGCTGCAGCAGTATGTGAACCTCGCACGGATGCTGCCTGCCTGATCGAACGCCAGTCAGTTGCATCCAATACAAAAGGCACCCGCGGGTGCCTTTTGTATTGGATGCTTCTCTGAGTTCAGAACAGCGGCAACTTTTCCGGCTCGTGATCCCGCAGCGCTTTGCGCGCGCTCTCGAACTCCGGGAACACCGATTGCACGGTCTTCCAGAATTGCGGGCCGTGGTTCATCTCGCGCAGGTGCGAGAGTTCGTGTGCGACCACGTAATCGATGTTGGGCAGCGCGAAGTGCATCAGCCGCCAGTTCAGCCGGATTCGTCCGTCGGCCGTGCAGGAACCCCATTGCGTGGTGGCCGACGACAGCGTAAAGCTTTTGAACGAGACGCCGAGCTTGTCCGCATAAACCGCCAGTCGCTCCGCAAACAAGCGCCTGGCCTCGCTCTGCAACCAGCCTTGCACGCGGTCCTTCAGCTGCTGTTCGCTGGCCGAGGCCGGCAGGCTCACATGCAGTTCGCGTGCGAGCGCATCGAAACGCACACCCACGTTCGATGCATCGGACACGCGCACCGTGATTTCTAAGCCGAGGTAGGGCAGGGTGGCGCCGTTGCGCCATTCCATCGGCGGCTGCAGCCGGCGCACCGAGCGCTCGCGCTGCTCATTCATCTTGCGGAAAATCCATTGCTGCTTGCTGCAGATAGCCGACTCGATTTCCGCCAGCGTGACCCATTGTGGCGCTGTCACGCGCAGGCCGTCATCGTCGATCAGGAAGCCGATGGTCTTGCGCTTGGAGCGCAGCAAACGATAGTCAAGGAACAGGTGGTCGACGCGAACGCGGCGGTGACCAGCCGGTATCGGCGTCTCCGGCACGGTGGATGGCGGTACGTCGGCACCGGCATCATCGTCGAACAGGCCGTCGAACGCCATCTGGTTCGGATCGACGAATTTTTTCCTTAGCAACTGCTTCAGGGACATGGCTTCAAGCTTCCCGGTACCTGGCTGAGGGGGCGTAAGCATGCGGTGCAATCACGCGCATTTCGGATTCTATCCAGTTTTCAACACGGCTATTCAGTTCGCCGGCGGTCAGGCCTTCCGGCGAAATCGGCTGGCCGATCGACACCGTGATCACGCCGGGTGTCTTGATGAAGGAATTGCGCGGCCAGCAATCACCGGAGTTGATCGCAATCGGAACCACCGGCGTCTGCGTGCCGAGCGCCAGGATCGCGCCGCCCGCCTTGTATTTGCCCTGCGTGCCGACGCGGGTGCGGGTACCTTCCGGGAACATGATCACCCACTGGCCGTCATCCAGCCGGTGCTTGCCGACCTGGATCACCTGCGACATCGCTTCGCGGCCCTTGCTGCGGTCGATCGCGATCATGCGCAACATCGCCAGCCCCCAGCCGAAGAAGGGGATGTACAGCAGCGACTTCTTGAACACGAAGATCAGCGGGCGTGGCATCAGCCAGCAATAGAAAATGGTTTCCCATGCGGACTGGTGCTTGGACAGCAGGATGGCCGGGCCGTCCGGCAGGTTTTCAAAGCCCCTTATCTGCCAGCGGATGCCGCACACGTAGCGCGCCGCGAGCGTGACGAACACGTTCCAGCGCGTGATCATCCAGTAGCGCTGCCTGTAGGGCAGCAGCACGAAGCTGAAGCAGCCGATGGCCCAGACAACGGTGGCGGCAATCATCAGCAGCGCCAGCAGCAGCGAGCGGATGAACAGGAGCGGACGGGACATGCAGGTTCCTTCGATGCAGCGAGTACATGGCGACGGCGGATGGCCGCCGACGGTTATTTTTTTGCGGACAGGTCGCGTGCCGACGCGTCATTCGCCTCGCCATCCCGCTCGACCCGCAATAGGTGGTCAACCACGGCAGCCAGATCGTCGAATACCTGCGTGCCTGGCGGCAGGCCGCCTTTTTCCAGCGTTTTTTCACCCTTGCCGGTCTTGACCAGATAAGGCGCGCAGCCGACCTCAAACGCCGCATGCATGTCGCGCAGCGCGTCGCCCACCATGGGTACACCCTGCAGGCTGGCGTCGAAGCGCTCGCCGATGGCCTTCAGCATGCCGGGACGCGGCTTGCGGCAGTCGCAGAACTCGTCGGCCGCATGCGGACAGAAGAAGATCGCATCGACATGGGCGCCGACCGCTTGCGCGGCCAGATGCAGCTTCTGGTGGATCGCGTTCAGCGCGTGGATGTCGAACAGGCCGCGCGAGATGCCCGCCTGATTGGTGGCGATCGCCACCAGATAACCGTGCTGGTTCAGTCGCGCGATCGCTTCCAGCGAACCCGGGATAGGGCGCCAGTCGGCCGGCGAACTGATGAAGTCCGCCATGTCGAAGTTGATCACCCCGTCGCGATCGAGGATGACCAGCTTCTTCATCGGCTGCGGCGGGAGCGGCATATCAGGCGGCCAGCTTCGAGATGTCGGCGACGCGGTTCATCATGCCGTGCAGCGCATTCAGCAGCGCGAGGCGGTTCGCTCGCAATGCCATGTCGTCGGCCATCACCATCACGTCATTGAAGAAGGCGTCGACATCGTCACGCAGCGCCGCCAGCGCCTTCAGCGTGCCGCTGAAATCGCCGCCGGCGAAGGCCTTGTCGACCTCGACACGCGTGTCCGACATCGCGCCGTACAGGCGCTGCTCGGCGGCTTCCTTCAGCAGTTCGGCCTTCACTTCGCCGTGCACGCCTTCGTTCTTCTTCAGGATGTTGGTGATGCGCTTGTTCGCAGCGGCCAGCGATTCGGCTTCCGGCAGCGCGGCGAAGGACTTCACCGCATCCAGGCGCTCGACGATGTCGTCCAGCCGGTCCGGCGCCTGCGCGACCACGGCCTCGACCGCATCCTGCGCGAAGCCGCGCTCGCGCAGCAGGCCGCGCAAGCGGTCGAACACAAAGGTTTGCGCGTCGGCCACCGGGTCGGTGAAATTCGCATTGCCGGCGAACTGCTTCGCTGCCAGTGCGAGCAGATGCGACAGTGACAGCGGCAGGCGCTGCTCGACCAGCATGCGCAGGATGCCCAGTGCATGGCGGCGCAGCGCGAACGGGTCCTTGTCGCCGGTTGGCGCCAGGCCGATGCCCCAGATGCCGACCAGCGTCTCGAGCTTGTCGGCCAGTGCGACCACGGTGCCGGTGCGCGTGGACGGCAGTGCATCGCCGGCGAAGCGCGGCTGGTAGTGCTCGCCGATCGCCATGGCCACTTCATCCGCTTCGCCGTCATGGCGCGCGTAATAGGTGCCCATCGTGCCCTGCAGTTCGGGGAACTCGCCGACCATGTCGGTCAGCAGGTCGGCCTTCGACAGCTGCGCGGCACGCTCGGCCAGCGTGGCGTCGGCGCCGAGCGATTCGGCGATGGCCTTCGCCAGCGCGACCACGCGGCCATTGCGCTCGGCCTGCGAGCCGAGCTTGTTGTGATAGACCACCGAAGCGAGGCCGGTCAGGCGATCGAACAGCTTTTTCTTCTTGTCCTGCTCGAAGAAGAACTTTGCATCGGACAGGCGCGGGCGCACCACGCGCTCGTTGCCGCCGATGATGTGCTTCGGCTCCGCCGTCTCGATGTTCGAGACGATCAGGAAGCGCGAACGCAGCTTGCCCGCTTTGTCGGTCAGCGCGAAATATTTCTGGTTGGTCTGCATCGTCAGGATCAGGCATTCCTGCGGCACCGCGAGGAAGGCGTCATCGAAACGGCATTCATACACCACCGGCCATTCGACCAGGCCGTTGACCTCGTCGAGCAGCGACTCCGGCATCAGGATGTCATCGGCGCCGGCCTTGGCCAGCAGCGCGGCGCGGATCTTCTCCTTGCGCGCGCTGAAGCTGGCGATCACCTTGCCGGCGTCTTGCAGCGTGTCGGCATAGCTGGCGGCGGACGCGATCGTCAATTGCGGCTGGGTCGACAGGAAACGGTGGCCGAGCGTCGTGCGGCCGGACTGCAGGCCGAGCAGCGACAGTGGCACGATCTGGTCGTCGAGCAGCGCAATGATGCCGTGCACCGGGCGCACGAACTGCACCGTCTCTCCGTCCGGGCGCTGGTAGCTCATCACTTTCGGGATCGGCAGCTTGGCGACGCTTTCCTCCAGCGCTGCCTGCAGGCCGGTGGCCAGCGCCTGGCCCGGTGCGGTGTAGGTGAAGTAAAAGCTGTCAGTCTTGCCGTCGCTGGCACGCTCGAGTTCTTCCAGCGCGATGCTGTCGCGCCCGGCTTGCGCGGCCAGTGCGGCCAGCTTCTTTGTCAGCGGCGCAGCCGGTTGGCCTTCCTTGTCGAGTGCGACCGAGACCGGCAGCACTTTTTCGCGGATCTGCTTGTCCGGCGACGACGCGCGCACGCCGGTGATGGCGACCGCCAGGCGGCGCGGCGTCGCATAGGCGACATGGGTCGCACCGTCGTCGAGGAAGGCGCGTGCGGACAGGCCGTTCACCATCGCCGACGCGAACGCGTCGCCCAGTTTCGCCAGCGCCTTCGGCGGCAGTTCTTCGGTCAGCAATTCGACCAGCAGTGTGTGCTTCATCGGATGTTCTTCTGTATTCGGTAGGAGGTGGTCGCTTACGCTGCCTGGCGGGCGTCGCCCAGCATCGGGAAGCCGAGCGCCTCGCGCGATGCGTAGTAGGCGGCCGCGACCGCGCGCGCCAGGTTGCGGATGCGGCCGATGTAGGCGGCACGCTCGGTCACCGAGATCGCACCGCGCGCATCCAGCAGGTTGAAGGTGTGCGCGGCCTTCAGCACCATCTCGTAGGCCGGCAGGGCCAGCTTGGCTTCC
>JACCDQ010134152.1_pt1 | contig 15086 bp, 12 predicted proteins | sample 7446031 | NCBI WGS metagenome assembly JACCDQ01 (sample SAMN15323442, study PRJNA562643) | freshwater metagenome | isolation source: river surface water | place: USA:Blue River Watershed | collected 2017-08-17
CTCAAAACCGAGATCGCCGGCGTGATGACCCCATCCCCGTAAAAAAGCGCCGCACCAATCAGCCCCAGCATCATCAATACGCGCTGGAGCGACGGGCTAATCTGAACCCTTTGGGCAACCAGCGACATGAGCGCCATGATCCCGCCCTCACCCTTGTTGTCCGCTCGCATAATGAAGGTGACATATTTGAGGGAGATCACGATCAGTACCGACCAGAAGATCAAGGACACCACGCCGAGGACATTGTCTGGGGTGGGTGGCAAGGCATGTTCACCACCAAAACACTCCTTCAGGGTATAGAGCGGACTGGTTCCAATGTCCCCGAAGACGACGCCCAACGCCGCAATCATCAATCCCTTCTGAGGCTTATGTGTCTGATTCACTGCAGCATCCCTATCGATGGACTAATTCGGGTCAAATCTTCTCACTTCCGGATGGCTTTTGCCCATGCATCCGCCATCGCACCCTGCGGTTTTGGCGCAGGCCCCCGCTCCTTCCCACGAGGGTTTCGTTGGGCTTCCGCCTGATGATCCTTGCGCCCGGCATCCTGTGCGGGCTTTTGACCTTGCGCCGGAACATCGGAACGCATGCTGAGCGCAATTCGTTTTCTCGGAATATCAACCTCCAAGACACGCACCTTGACGACCTGTCCGGCTTTCACGACCTGACGGGGGTCGCTCACAAATTGATCCGCGAGGTGTGACACGTGAACCAAGCCATCCTGGTGCACGCCCACATCCACAAAAGCGCCAAAATTCGCAACGTTGGTCACCACCCCTTCGAGAACCATGCCTGGCTTGAGGTCCTGAAGCGTGGACACATCCTCTCGGAATGTGGCTGTCTTGAATTCAGGACGAGGATCTCGTCCGGGCTTCTCCAGTTCTTTGAGGATATCCTGCACTGTCGGAAGCCCAAAGCGATCGTCGGTCAGCGTCTCGGCATTCACGCTTCTTAGCAAGGCTGCATTGCCAATCAGCCCCCGAATATCCTGGCCAGTTCTGGCGATCAGGCGATTGACGACGGGATAGGTTTCCGGATGAACGGCTGAAGCATCCAAGGGATCGCTGCCATTCATGACCCTTAAGAATCCCGCGGCCTGTTCAAAGGTTCGCTCCCCAAACCGCGGCACCTTTCGGAGTTCCTCACGGCTGCTGAAAGGACCATGCTGATCGCGGAAATCGACGATATTTTGGCTCAGGGAAGGACTCAGGCCGGAGATATAGCTCAGCAGCGACACAGAGGCGGTATTGACGTCGACACCCACAGCGTTCACACAATCCTCGACCACCGCATCGAGGCTTCGTGCGAGGTGTGTCTGATTCACGTCATGCTGGTACTGACCCACACCGATCGCTTTGGGCTCAATCTTGACCAGTTCCGCCAGAGGATCCTGAAGCCGACGCGCAATGGAGACAGCCCCCCGCAGCGAAACATCCAAGGCCGGAAATTCTCGGGCCGCAAGTTCAGAGGCCGAATAGACCGAGGCCCCCGCTTCGGAAACCACCACCTTGGTCAGTCGCGTGTCCGGATGACGGCGAATGAGCTCTTCGGCCAACTGATCGGTCTCGCGCGAGGCCGTGCCATTTCCGATAGCAACCAACTCCACGCCATGCCGTTGAACCAGCTCACCCAAGACCTTCAACGAACCCTCCCAATCATTCCGGGGCACATGTGGGTAAATGGTCGCGGTCTCCAAGAGCTTACCCGTTCCCGCAATGACAGCCACCTTAACGCCCGTCCGAAGTCCCGGATCCAGCCCGAGCGTGGCGCGTTGGCCTGCAGGGGCGGCCAAAAGAAGATCCTTGAGATTATGGGCAAAGACGCGAATCGCCTCTTCTTCGGCCAACTCCCTGAGGCGTTGCTTGAGATCCAAGTCAATCTTGGGAAAGAGCTTGATCTTCCAGGCAAAGTGGACGCATTCCTGCAACCAGCCATCGGCCGGGCGGCCTTTTGCCTCAAGGCCCTGATCGCGACCGATCAGCCCCTTGGCCATCTCATGCGAGGACTCGGGATCTTTGCCTGGCAGCAGGGTCAGGTCAAGAATGTCCTCATTACGCGCCCTGAAAAGGGCCAGAGCCCGATGTGAGGGAATTTTTGCCAAGGGTTCATCGTACTCAAAATAATCTCTGAATTTTGCGCCATCACTTTCCTTACCGGTAATGACGCGCGCCAATAGAATGCCCTCATTCCACAACCGCTCTCTGAGGGATGTCACCGTTTGCGGGTTTTCGGCAAACAGCTCCATCAAAATCTGGCGGGCCCCATCCAGCGCATCCTGACTGGCATGAATCGAATGTTCGGGATTGAGGTATGCAGCCGCTTCCGTCAAGGGATCCAAGGTGGGATCGGCCAAAAGACCCATCGCCAGAGGTTCGAGTCCAGCCTCACGCGCGATTTGCGCTTTGGTGCGCCGTTTGGGTTTGTAGGGAAGATAAAGATCCTCAAGCAGGGTCTTGGTTTCAGCCGCCAGAATGGCTGCCTCCAGCTCAGGCGTCAGCTTGTCCTGTTCTCGAATACTGGCAAGAATCGTTTCCCGGCGGGCTTCAAGCTCCCGAAGATAAATCAGACGGCTCTCCAAGAGCCTTAACTGGGTATCGTCCAGGCTGCCCGTAGCCTCCTTGCGATAGCGGGCAATAAAAGGCACGGTCGCGCCATCATCCAGAAGCTTAACAGCGGCCAAAACTTGGGACGGCTTGACGCCGAGTTCCTCGGCAATGCGATCAATGATATCCATCAGGTAACCACTTGAAGGTGGGAAGCGGGACAAGAAAAAGGCCACTCGCGCGGCCTTATTCCTAGAGTGAGTATGAAACGCCGTCCGTTAGGGACGATCGTCGCCGGACCCCTCTTTTTCTGGAACCAGAAGGTCAGCGCGGCTAATGCCGAGGCGATAGGCCAATGCGGATGCCACGTAGATCGAGGAGTAGGTTCCCACGAAGATACCGACGACCAGGGCCAGACCAAAATTGCGCAGGACTTCCCCGCCCCATACGGCCATCGCGACCGCGGACAAGAAGGTCAGAAAGGAGGTCATCAACGTTCGGCTCAAGGTTTCATTGATCGAAAGATTGATGATTTCCAGCGTGTCGGCCCGACGAATTTTTCTGAAGTTTTCACGAATCCGGTCAAAAACGACGATGGTGTCATTCAGGGAGTAACCCATGATGGTCAACACGGCCGCAAGCACCGTCAGATCGAAGTCGAGCTGAAGGATGGAGAAGAACCCCAGAATCATGGTGATGTCGTGCAAGGTTGCGAGAATCGCGCCCAAAGCAAAACGGTACTCAAATCGCCATGCGACATACACCAGGATGAAAAAAGCCGATGCAATCAGCGCGATCAGACTGCCTTCGACCAGATCATCACCGACCTGAGGCCCCACGAAGTCGACGCGACGAATTTCGGGACGATCTTCCGGATTCTTGTTCAAGGCATCCATGACCTTGGTGCGAAGCGCATTGCCATCTTCACCTTGCTTCAGTGGCGCAAGACGAATCAGAACATCACGGATCGTGCCGAAATTCTGGACCGTGGGATTCTCAAAACCGGCCGCTTCCAGCTCACCACGAATCAGGCCCAGATCGACCGGGTTCTTGTACCCCGCTTCAATCACGGTCCCGCCGGTGAAATCGACGGCAAAATTGAGACCCTTGACCCCAAGGGACCCCATGGCAATGGTACTGAGGACCAACGAAGCGATGACGGCAAAACCGCGCCACTTCATGAAATCGATGGCTGCGTGCTTTGGGTTAATGGTAGATGTAGACAAAACTAACTACTCCTGAAAATTCGGTCGGGCGCTTGGATCTCGGGGAAGGCCATTAGATCGACAGCTTGGCCTGACGGCGTTGCCCATAAATGAAGTTCACCATCATTCGCGTGCAGCTCACCGCAGTGAAGAGCGAGGTGATGATGCCGATCGTCAATGTGACGGCAAATCCCTTGACCGGACCGGAGCCAATACCAAACAGCATGATGGCGGCAATCAGGTTGGTGATATGAGAGTCCCAAATGGTCGCAAACGCCCGATCAAAGCCGGCGTAAATCGCAGCCTGCGGTGATGCACCATTACGAATTTCTTCCTTGATGCGCTCATAGATCAGAACGTTGGCGTCAACCGCCATACCGACGGTCAGGGTAATCCCTGCGATACCGGGTAGCGTCAGCGTCGCCTGCATGGCCGAGAGAATGGCAAGAATCAAGGCCACGTTGAACAGCAGCGTTACGTTCGCAACGATACCGAAGACCTTGTAGTAGAACAGCACAACCAGCGCCACCAGCGCGAAGCCGATTTCAAAGGATCGGACGCCCTGTGCAATGTTGTCTTTACCCAGGCTTGGGCCCACGGTGCGCTCTTCGACGATATCAACCGGGGCAGCAAGGGCACCCGAACGGAGTAACAACGAGAGATTACGGGCTTCGTCACTGCCATCCAGACCGCTGATCTGGAATCGCTTGCTAAACCGATCACGAATCGTTGCGATATTGATGACCTCTTCCACGGTTCGCTTGGTGCTGACGCGCTGACCATTGATTTCTTTGGTCTCGGTCTTGTTTTCGATATAGACCACCGCCATCGGTTTATTGATGTTTTCACGGGTGGTATCCGCCATCTTGTGGGCACCCGGGCCATTCAAGGTGATGAATACGGCCGCTGAACCGGATTGCTGCTCAATCCCTGAAGACGCATCGATGATCTGATCGCCTGTGACGATGATCTTGCGCTGCAACAGAACGGGCGTTCCCTTGCGATCCTTATAAAGCTTGGACCCGATCGGGGTCTTGGTATCGTCGGTAGGCGTCGGATGATCGGTATCGACCATACGGAATTCGAGGGTCGCGGTCGCACCCAGAATCTCCTTGGCCCGCGCGGTGTCCTGAACACCAGGCAACTGAACAACAATTCGATCTTCGCCTTGTTGTTGAATCACCGGCTCGGCTACGCCCAATTCATTGACGCGATTGCGCAAAGTTGTGACATTCTGCGCGACAGCCAAGCGGCGCACTTCACGAATTTCGTTATCGGAAACGCGTGCGCTCAGGATCGTGCCCTCATCGCTAAAGGTCAAACCCCGCATTTCCCGGCGCAGGGTATTTTCTGCCTGACCCAGTGCGGTCGTATCTTGAAACTTGACCTGGATGACGTGATTGCTCCGATCAACCGCACCGTAGCGGATTTTGTTATCTCGCAGCAGTGTGCGGATGTCCTCGGCATAACGCTCTTCGGCCTGACGAACGGCAGCGTCCATATCCACCTGCATCAGGAAGTGAACACCACCGCGAAGGTCAAGACCCAGATACATGGGCGCCGCACCAATGGACCTGAGCCAACCCGGCGTTGCCGGTGCAAGGTTCAGAGCCACGGTGTAGCGATCCCCGTAGATGCCCTTCAAGGTATCTGCGGCCCGTAACTGAAGATCGGTATCCTCAAAGCGAACCAGAAGGCGCTTGTCACTCAACTCAACGGCTTTGGGCTTAAGACCCTGAGCGGTCAGTGACTTTTGCGCCTGATCCACCAGGCTTTGGTCAAGAACTGCCCCACGATTCGGTGACAACTGGACCGAGGGATCCTCGCCGAAGAAATTGGGCAGCGCATAGATGACCGCCAAAGTCAGGATGAGGATGATGAGGCTGTTTTTCCAGATTGGAAAATAATTACGCATGATTTCTGCCTAGTGAACAGGTCGGTCGGGCAACCGAGAGGCGATGGAGACCCTTAGGCCTTTTCTGACTTCTTTCTGACCTTGAAGGTCCCCTTCGGGAGCATCGAGGTGATGGCGCTGCGCTGAACGTGCACGTGAACATTATCGGAGAGCTCAAGCTCAACGAAGTTGTCATCGAGTTCAACCACACGGCCGATGAGCCCACCGTTGGTCACGACTTCACTGCCCTTGACCAGGGCTTCGACCATCTTCTTATGCTCCTTGACCTTGCGCTGCTGCGGCATGATGAAAAGGAAATAAAAGGCGGTCATGATGCCCAAGGGCAGGATGAGACCAACAAAACCGGGATCCTGTGCGGCAGCCGGAGCGGCTTCAGCCCATGCTTCCGAAATAAAAAAACTCATGTGTGTTCTCCTCGGGACGGGGGAATCAAAACCGCAATTATGCCACAGAATCCTCGCCGCGCCGGCGCCAAAAGTCTTCGATGAAGGCCTCAAGCTGCCCGGAAGCGATTGCAGCACGAAGCCCCTGCATCAATTCCTGATAGTAGAAGAGGTTATGAATCGTGTTCAGACGCGCACCCAGGATCTCACTGCATTTATCGAGATGGCGTAGATAAGACCGGCTGTAATTTTGGCAGGTGTAGCAGCCGCATTCAGGGTCAATCGGGCCAGTGTCATCCTGATGCGCCGCATTTCGAAGTCTTAAAATGCCATTTCGGGTAAAGATGTGTCCATTTCGGGCATTGCGGGTCGGCATCACGCAATCAAACATGTCGATCCCCAGTGAGACCGCCTCCACAATGTCCTCCGGCGTTCCGACCCCCATCAGATATCGCGGCTTATCTTGGGGCAATCTCGGAAGAACGGTTTCAAGAACACGACGGCGATCCTCTTTGGGTTCCCCCACAGAAAGGCCACCGATGGCATAGCCATCAAATCCAATGTCAAGCAAGCCTTCGAGCGATGCGATGCGAAGATCCTCATATACCCCGCCTTGCACGATCGCAAACAGCGCAGAGGGACTGTCCCCATGGGCCGCCTTACTGCGCGCAGCCCAGCGCAGCGATAACTCCATCGAGGCCTTGGCCTCTTCCCATGTCGCAGGGTAAGGCGTGCACTCATCAAAGATCATGACGATGTCAGAGCCAAGTGCTCTTTGGACCTGTATGGACTCTTCTGGCCCCAAAAATACGGTATCGCCATCAATCGGAGACTGGAATCGGACGCCCTCCTCCGTGATCTTTCGCATCGCCCCCAAACTGAAGACCTGAAAACCACCCGAGTCCGTCAGGATGGGTCGGTCCCAGTGCATGAAATCATGAAGATCGCCATGCTTTTGGATCGTCGCGGTTCCAGGACGGAGCATCAGATGAAAGGTATTCCCGAGAATGATCTCGGCCCCGATCGCCTTCAGCTCCTCCGGTGTCATTGCCTTGACGGTCCCATAGGTCCCCACCGGCATGAAGGCGGGGGTCTGAACATTGCCTCGCGCGAAGGCAAGCTCGCCTCTTCGGGCAACCCCATCGATCCCCATGGTTCTGAACTGCATTTTTGGAACTCCCTAAAACCAAAACGGCCCGCTTGAATTTCAAGCGGGCCGAAGGGTCAGCGCGTAGCTGGCATTTGGTGCGGATGGTCGGACTTGAACCGACACGACTTGCGTCACTACCCCCTCAAGATAGCGTGTCTACCAATTTCACCACATCCGCGTTTTAAACTTTTCCCCGATTCGGGGAGAGCGTCCGAGGACTATTTCTTCTTGTCCTGAGACTTAGTCGGCTTGGGCACATCAGCCTTTTCAGCAGGCTTAGGCACGTCAGCCTTTGCCGGAGCTTGAGTCGCCGGAGGCGGAAGGTCAGCCTTTGCGGGCTGCGCCACACCGGGGACATCCATGATGTCTTGTCCCTTATTATCCCTGTTGCTGGCCAGATAGGCAAGACTGAGACTGGTGACGAAGAACACAGAAGCCAGAATGGCTGTGGTCCGAGACAGGAATGACGCCGCGCCGCGCGCACCGAAAACTGAGCTCGATCCACCTGCACCGAAGCCAGCACCCGCATCGGCACCGCGGCCCTGCTGGAGCATAACCAGACCCACGATCGCAACGGCGATCAGCACATGAACGATCAGGATGAACTGGTACATTGGGTGTTTCCGTCAGACAGCCAGAGCAATGGAAAGGAAGGACTTGGCGTCGAGTGCGGCGCCACCAATCAGGCCACCGTCCACGTCCGGCAGGCCGAACAATGCCGCGGCATTGTCTGCCTTGACGCTACCACCGTAAAGAATTTGGAGGCCCTCGGCCACTGACGCATCCAGGGATGCGATCTTGCTCCGAATGTAGGCATGCACTTCCTGTGCCTGTTCGGGGCTTGCAGTCAAACCCGTACCAATCGCCCACACTGGCTCATAAGCAATGACCGCCTTCTTCAGTGATTCAACACCGCTCAGTGACAGAATGGCCACCAGCTGTTCGTCAATGACCGAGAAGGTCTTGTTGGATTCACGCTCATCCAGCGTTTCACCAACGCAGAGGATCGGGGTCACACCATGCTCAATCGCCTTGGCATAACGCACTGCAATCAGATTGTCTGATTCGCCGTAAATCGCACGACGCTCCGAGTGTCCGACCAGCGCTAAAGAAACGCCAAACTCTTTGAGCATCGGCGCAGAGATTTCACCGGTGAACGCACCGGAATCCTGATTGGCCACATTCTGGGCGCCGAGGCGAATGGACTTGCCCTTGAGCGCCTCAGCAACTTCAGGAATGAAGATCGCGGGCGGACAGATGCCGACATCAGCCTTGGCATCCGCCGGGAGTCCCTGGATCAGGTCTTGGGTCAGCTGCAGGGCACTGGCACGCGTGCCATTCATCTTCCAGTTTCCGACCACCAGGGGACGTCGAGCCATCGGTCATTTCCTCAAGAGCGAATAAAGCCGGATATTATAGTCAGCTATACAATCGACAGCAATAGATAGATCGCCGATGAATCCCCGATGAATGCAGCTGCTCAAAGACCCAAGGCTCTCTTGATCATGGGCCCCACCGCCTCAGGCAAGACACGACTGGCCATTGAACTGGCGGAGACCCTGGGGGGTGAGGTTATCAGCGTGGATTCTGCGCTGGTCTATCGTGGGATGGACATTGGAACGGCCAAGCCCGATGCCTCTGAGCGCGCGGGGATTCCACATCACCTCATAGACATCCTTGACCCATCGGAGCGTTATTCCACCGGCCAATTTCAAAAAGACGCCGTCGAATGCGTCCATACCATTGCTCAGAGAGGCAACATCCCCATCCTGGCCGGTGGCACCATGCTCTACTTTCACGGCCTCCTCCATGGAATCTCAAAGCTGCCCCCGGCGGATCCTATGGTTCGCGCCGCACTCGATGCCGAGGCTCAACAGCAGAGCTGGGAGGCGTTGCATCAAAGACTCCAGACCATTGATCCCGTGGCCGCCCATCGCATTCACCCCAATGACCCGCAACGGATTCAAAGGGCCCTGGAGATTTACCACTTAACGGGCCGCTCAATGACCGAGGTCATTGCCGATAACCCACCGCCACCTCAGGATTTCGATCTAATCCCGATCCTGATTAGCCCTCAAAACCGCGAACAGCTGGCTGAACGGATTCGAGTGCGGTTCGAGAACATGCTGGCATCCGGCCTGGTTGAGGAGGTTCGGGGGCTCAGAGAACGCCATGACCTTCACCCTGACCTTCCCGCCATGAGGGCCGTCGGCTATCGACAGGTGTGGGACTATCTTGAAGGGATCGATTCGTTCGAAACCATGAAAATCAAGGGAATTACGGCGACCCGACAGTTTGCCAAACGCCAAATGACCTGGCTGAGAAAGGAAGTCTTCAGGCTGGAATTGAGGAGCGAAGACCCCAACGGCTTGGAGTTCGCAAAGCGGGCACTAATCCCGCTTCTCGATTAAGCGGAGAGCCGGTCGCGACGGGCTCGGCCCAAGGCATCAGCCGCAAAAAGAGCCTCTGCGACACTCTCGGTCGTTAAAGGAAAGGCCACATTATGCGAGGTTTCCCCTTCAGCCAGCGCTCGCTCAGCAATCGCCAGGGATAGCGGTCGGGTTAAGGGATCCAGACCCAACTGAGCCAGCGTCACGGGTAGACCCACCCGGATACAAAAATCGAGTACTTCGTGGATCTCCAGAAGATCACGCCCCTCGAGAACCAACTGCACCAATGTGCCAAAGGCGACTTTTTCGCCATGCAAACAACCATGGGTCTCTTCAGCCACGGTCAGGCCGTTATGAATCGAATGCGCCAACGCCAAGCCGCCCGACTCGAACCCCAAACCTGACAACAACGTGTTGGCTTCGACAATTCGTTCCAGCGCAGGCGTCACGACCCCTACGCGAACGGCTTCAATTGCCGCCTCACCGTCGGCAAGCAGGGTGCGGTAGCAAAGGTCGGCAATCGCGGCTGCGGCCATCGTGCTCAACCCGCCAACAACATTGGGGCGGAAGGCCTGGCGCGAAGCCTCTGCCTCAAAGCGGGTCGCCAAGGCATCACCCATGCCGGAAATCAGCTGCCTAACCGGCGCCTTGGCAATGACGGTGGTATCCACCAAGACCAGTTCGGGATTTCGCGCATAGAAAAGGCACTCCTCAAAAGTGCCCTCAGGGGTGTAGACCACGGATAAGGCACTGCAAGGCGCGTCACTCGCCGCCGTTGTCGGGCAACAGGCCACCGGCTTACCCAGCATTGCAGCAACCGCCCGTGCCGTATCGAGAACCTTGCCGCCGCCAGCCCCAATCAGCGTTTCCGCACCGAGATGTCGCGCCTCGGCGGCGAGCCTTTCGATCTCATTCCTCGAGCACTCCCCCTGGAAGAGAACCACGTCGAGCCCAATTCCGGCATGTTTAAAGGTTTCTCGCCACAGCCCCTCAAGCAGGCCGTAAGCCGAAGGACTGGCGACGATCAGACAACGCCCACCGATTCCCAAACGGACAAGCTCCGAAGGCAATTGCCGTGTTGCATTTCGGCCTTGAACGTACCGAGATGGTGCACAGAAAACGGAAAGCATCGGCCGTAGGTATTGAATTGAGCTAGAAACCGGCTCGCGCCACTACTTGGCTTCTCGACTGAGCTTGGCCAGTGCTTTGCGAACCAACTCATGAAGGTCTTCACCACCCTTCGCGTCATAAGCGAGAATGGCCGTCTTCATTCGGGGCTCCCAAAACTTCTTGATGTGATCAGCGACCCCAGCTACCGCGGCCTCACGGTCGGGATCGGCATTAAAGAAGGCCGCAATATTGTTGGCCATGCGAACAAGATTTTCAGTTTCCATAAAGGGACATTTCCTAAGAACTTAAGCCGACCGGCACGCCAACAGGGTCAGCCCCTGTGTGCACCAGCCGTTGGGGGTGAGTATAGACCACGTGGCCCTGATCCCGCGCAAATCCGACCAGCGTCAGGCCAGTTTGAGTCGCCAAACGGATGGCAAGCCCAGTCGGTGCAGAGATCGCCGCCATAAGCCCTACACCCACCGCCGCACACTTTTGAACCATCTCAAAACTGGCTCGACTGGTCACGACAATAAAGCCATTGCCAAAGTTCACCGACTGTCGAGCCAGCGCCCCAATGAGTTTGTCGAGCGCATTGTGCCGACCCACATCCTCACGCACAGCAAGAATGCCCTGCCCCGGCTGCACAAAGGCCGCGGCATGAACCGCGCCGGTCAGCTGGTTGATCCGTTGAAATTCCTTGATCCCGAGAAGGGCCTGGGCCAAATCCGATGCAGTGACTTCGAGCGGCGACCTGACGAGACCAGGGACCCGAACGGCCTGCTCGAGGGTCCGAGCACCGCACAACCCACAGCCGGTTCTTCCGGTCAGATTCCGCCCCTTATCCCGAGCCGACTCGCAACGCGCTTCGGGAATGCGAAGGCGCACCTCGATCCCATTCGACCTTTCGTACACCCGAATGGATTCCACTTCGCTGGGGGATGAGATGATAGCCTCAGTCAAGCTGAAGCCCAGTGCAAAATCCTCAAGATCAAGAGGGGTTGCCAGCATGACCACATGGGGCTCACCGTTGTAAACCAGGGCGATAGGGGCTTCTTCAGCGACACAATCATCGACCGTCTCACCAACGCCATCGCGCCAGCGGTCGACCCGCCGGACGCGATAGCTGGGCCATCCAAGATCGCCCGGTGAATCCATGCCCTATTCGACGCCGGCTGTCCGGTTCTCCAGGAAACCGAGCTGCTGTTCCGTGAAAGCCTCGTAGTCCCGCTGCCATTCCGATGGCGCGTTCACTTTCGTCACCTGCACTGCCGTCACCTTGTACTCAGGGCAGTTGGTCGCCCAGTCCGAGTTATCCGTGGTGATGACATTGGCACCCGATTCGGGGAAATGGAATGTCGTATAAACGACGCCCGGCTGGACTCGTTCCGTGACTTTAGCACGGAGCACCGTTTCACCTGCCCGACTCTTAATACCCACCCAGCAGCCATCAATGATGCCGCGATTTTCAGCATCATGCGGATGGATCTCCAAGAGATCCTCCGGATGCCACATGGAGTTGGCGGTTCGCCGCGTCTGAGCACCCACGTTGTACTGGGAGAGAATTCTTCCCGTGGTCAGAATCAACGGGAAGCGACTGGTCGTCTTTTCAGGTGTCGCCACATACTCGGTGAGGAGGAACTTCCCTTTGCCGCGGACAAACGTGCCAATGTGCATCGTCGGCGTGCCTTCTGGCGCCTCATCGTTGCAAGGCCACTGAACGCTACCCAACTCCTCGAGCTTATTCCAGCTGACGCCTGAGAACGTCGGAACCAGGCTGGCGATCTCATCCAGAATTTCTTTTGCACTGTTGTAATGCATGGGATAACCCAAGGCATTGGACAGCAACTGCGTGACTTCCCAATCCTCATAGCCAGCCAAAGGCGGCATGACCCTGCGCACCGGAGAGATTCGACGCTCCGCATTCGTGAACGTGCCGCTTTTTTCAAGGAATGAAGCGCCCGGCAGGAACACATGCGCGAACTTGGCGGTTTCATTGAGGAAGATATCCTGAACAACAACGCACTCCATCGCGCGAAGCGCAGCAAGGACGTGCTGGGTATCAGGATCTGACTGCGCGATATCTTCACCTTCGCAATAAAGCCCCATGAAACTGCCGTCCATTGCAGCCGAGAACATATTCGGGATTCTTAACCCCGGCTCTGCACTGAGCGGAACACCCCATGCGGCCTCAAACTGACTGCGCGTAGTGGTATCAGAAACGTGGCGGTACCCGGGGAGTTCATGCGGGAAGGACCCCATGTCGCAGGAACCCTGAACATTGTTCTGTCCACGCAACGGGTTCACACCGACCCCTTCACGGCCTACATTGCCGGTCGCCATGGCGAGGTTAGCGATACCGATGACGGTCGTTGAACCTTGACTGTGCTCGGTAACGCCCAAACCGTAGTAGATCGCTGCGTTGCCGCCGGTGGCATAGAGCCGAGCCGCACCTCGAACCAGATCGGCGGGCACACCGGTGACCGCTTCCATGGCTTCCGGTGAGTTTCGATCTTCGGAGACGAAATTCTTCCACTTCTCATAGGAATCAGGCTCGCAACGCGCCAGCGCAAAGGCATCGTTCGAAAGGCCCTCACGGACAATGACGTGGGCCAGAGCGGTCACCAACGCCACGTTGGTCCCCGGCTTCAGTTTGAGATGGTAATCCGCCTCGACATGCGGGGTGCGAACCAGGTCGATATCTCTAGGATCCGCCACGATCAACTTGGCCCCCTGGCGGATTCGGCGCTTCATCGCGGAGCCAAACACGGGATGGCCGTCCGTCGGGTTCGCACCAATCACGAGGATCACATCGGACTTTCGGACCGAATCAAAGGTCTGGGTACCCGCTGACTCTCCGAGGGTCTGCTTGAGACCATAGCCCGTCGGGGAATGACAGACGCGGGCACACGTATCGACATTATTGTTACCAAAGGCCGCCCGAATCAGCTTCTGAACGACGTAGGTTTCTTCGTTGGTGCAGCGGCTCGAGGTCAAACCACCCACAGAGTCTTTGCCGTACTTCGCCTGAATTCGCTTGAACTCAGACGCCGCGTAGTTGATCGCCTCTTCCCAAGATACTTCCTGCCAAGGATCCGTGATCTGTTTGCGGATCATCGGCTTGGTAATGCGATCCTTGTGCGTTGCATAGCCGAAGGCAAAGCGGCCCTTGACACAGGAATGACCATGATTGGCGTGACCATCCTTGTTGGGAACCATTCGGACTACTTCAGCACCCTTCATTTCAGCCCTGAAGGAGCAGCCCACACCGCAGTAGGCACAGGTGGTCACGATGCTGTGTTCGGGTTGCCCCATTTCAATGACCGATTTTTCCATCAAAGTCGCCGTGGGACATGCCTGGACACAGGCACCGCACGAGACGCATTCGGAATCCATGAAAGCTTCATTTTGGCCCGGTGAAACTTTGGATTCGAAGCCACGACCTTGGATGGTTAAGGCAAAGGTGCCTTGAACCTCTTCGCAGGCCCGAACACAGCGTGAGCACACAATGCACTTCGACGGATCAAACTGAAAATACGGGTTGCTCTTGTCTTCTTCGGCATCGAGGTGATTTTCACCCTCATAGCCGTAACGAACCTCGCGTAGGCCCACAGCGCCCGCCATATCCTGAAGCTCGCAGTTGCCGTTCGCAGAGCACATCAGACAGTCCAGAGGATGGTCTGAAATGTAGAGTTCCATGACCCCACGACGAACCTGACCCAGACGTTCATTCTGGGTACACACCTTCATGCCCTCCGCGACGGGCGTGGTACAGGAGGCGGGCAGACCACGGCCACCTTCAATTTGGACCAAACACAGTCGGCACGAACCAAAGGGGTCCAGACTGTCGGTCGCACACAACTTGGGGATCTGAATGCCCGCGGTCGCCGCAGCCCGCATGATCGAGGTCCCCTCGGGAACCTGAACCTTGAAACCATCAATCTCAAGCTCTACCAGCTTGTCAGACCCACTTTCTGGGGTCCCGTAGTCACAATCTCTATGGGCCATTGTCTGCCTCCTCAATCGCCAGAGCGCCGAATCCAGAGGTTCGGGCGGGCTGTTTCCGTTTGCTAAGCTGATGCCTTCTCGGCGGGTGCGCCAAAATCTTCAGGGAAATGATTCAAGGCGCTTAATACGGGGTATGGCGTCATGCCGCCCAAAGCGCACAACGAGCCGGCCAGCATGGTGTCACTCAGATCACGCAGCAACGCCAGATTCTCGGTGACATTCTTGCCCTCTCGAATATGGTCAATGACTTCAACCCCACGGGTAGAACCGATTCGGCAGGGCGTACACTTGCCGCAGGACTCTGCAGCGCAGAACTCCATACCATACCGGGCCATCTTGGACATATCGACCGTATCGTCGAAAGCCACAACGCCACCATGAC
>JACCDQ012174468.1_pt1 | contig 15073 bp, 18 predicted proteins | sample 7446031 | NCBI WGS metagenome assembly JACCDQ01 (sample SAMN15323442, study PRJNA562643) | freshwater metagenome | isolation source: river surface water | place: USA:Blue River Watershed | collected 2017-08-17
ATGTGAGTGATAGGTCAGTCATTTCTGCTGTGTATTTTGAAGCACAAGGAACTGATGCGATGATACACAAAAACAAAAATGACTTCAAACCAACCACAAGAGAAGAACTACAACTTCTTCAACAACTTGGAGAACCAATTGAAGTCTATGGTGTTGGTATGGGATTTATGTGCGTCAAGTCTGGTGTATTTGAATCACTCAAAAGACCATGGTTTGGACTTGGTAAGGTCCTACAAGAGGTTGATGGAGTAACATATGAACTTCCACTGGGAGAAGACTTATATTTCTGTGAGAGAGTTGCCGAGCAAGGACACAACGTTTATGTAGACCCTGCGATTATTGTTGGTCATATGAAGAGTAATGTGGTATGTTGAATTATAAAAACGAAAAAAAATTAGAAAAAACTATCGCAGTTTTCTATCATCTTTATATTCCAGACACCAACAATATGTGGATTTGGTGGGTGGATGAACAGATGAGTCTGTTGAAATCCACTGGTCTTGCTGATAAGGCAACTATCAATATGTGTATTACTCTTCCTCTTGGACTTTATAATTCCAAGACAGGGCACTCATACGACCAAATGGTGACTGGATATATCAAAGATAGATTCCCATTTGTAAACATCATTGATATGAGAGGTGTGGGAGAGCAACCAAATCTTTATGAGGGACAGACTCTTGCGAAGATTTACGAACACTGCCTTGAAAATGATGGTTATGTCTTCTACTTCCACAATAAAGGAATGAGTTCTTATTCAACCCACATCCCTGGTGCGATTAAGGACTGGAGACATTACATGCAGTATTACAATATTGAAAAGTGGGAAGACTGTATTGCAAAACTAGATGAAGGATATGATTGTTGTGGTGTTGACTGGGTAGAAAGACACGATATTAAACTTGATTTTGTCGTCCAACATTATGCTGGAAACTTCTGGTGGGTGAGAAATGATTATATTCGTAAACTGAAGCATCCACTTAAGATTGAGGAGTATATGGATGTTGAAGCAATGATGAGAGAACTACAAAATTATCGTTATTGCTTTGAACTTTGGATGGCGACAGGACTTCCAAAGCAACATTGTTTCCACTATAGGAGACATCACCAATATGATAATCAGGGTCTGGAAAGATACTTCACTTATTATCCCCCAGAAATGTATCGGGGTGATGTTGAAAAAGATGAAACGACTTATGCAAAAAATAAGTTAGATATTCTAATGGAAGTTGGAAGTCAAAACAACTTCAACTGGAGAGATCATAGACTTTTTGCTGATTGGTTAGTTCGCAGAGTTCAACCAGAAATCGTTGTTGACTTGGGAGTTGATTATGCTTACTCAACATTCTGTTTCGCAACTCCTCAAATCGGACACATTTACGGAATTGATAGTTTTGAGGGAGATTCATTTGCTGGTATAAGAAATACCTATGATTATGTTTTAGAAAAACAGAAAGAATTAGAACTGAATAATATTACATTTATCAAGGGATACTTTGATGATGTAGTTAAAACTTGGGATAAATCAATTGATATTCTTCATATTGATGGACTTCATACTTATGAGGCAGTCAAGAATGACTTTGAGAAATGGTCTCCATTTGTAAAAGAAAATGGTATAATTCTGTTTCACGATACAATGGTAAATAATCCAGAGTTTGGAGTTAATAGATTTTTCAATGAAATCAATCTACCAAAAACAAACTTTAAACATTGTAATGGTCTAGGAGTTGTATCAAAAGATATTAATATTATCAACGAAATTAATAAAAACTTTGAGGAGTATATTAAATGAAGTTTAATCTAGTAAGGATTGTTCCTGATAATGGATTTGATGTTCACGCACAAGTCTTTCATGAAATTGAAGCAGCAGTATTCTTTTCTCTACAACGATTGGGGTATGATGTAACGAATAGTGTAAATGATTTTGCACCAGACCGAAGAAACATCGTGTTTGGAATGCATCATTGTCCTGTGGATGTGGTGAGGCACGATATTCCAAAAGGAACAATTGTGTATTCTTTGGAGCAAATGAAAGACCAACCAGAATGTATGCGTTGGTGTCGTAAGTATCGTGGTCTTGAAGTATGGGATTATTCTGTGCGAAACATTGAAGTCTTACGAAAAGCAGGAGTAGAGAATATCAAACACTTCAAGATTGGATATGTCCCAGAGATTTCATATTTTGAAAGAAACAAACCTGAAGATAGGGACATTGATATTCTTGCTTATATGTCTCCTTCTCCACGAAGAGAGCACATTATGAAACAATTTGCCGACAATAAAAAGATTAACTTTGTTGCGGTTCAATCAACTTATGGTGATACGAGAGATGAATTGATTAAAAGAGCAAAGTTGGTTATCAATCTTCATAATAGGGATAATCAAATCTTTGAAATGGTAAGAGTCACTCATTTGATTCAAAATAAGATTCCTGTTCTTTCGGAGAGAAATCCAGATACAGATTTCCCAGATTATATGGAAGGAACTGTATTCACTTCAACTTATAATCGTTTTGTAGATACTGCTTATAAACTTCTTAAGAAACCAGAAGAACTTGACGCACAAGCAGAAAAGGGTCTTGAAATTTTCAAGAAGTCACCAATGGAAAACTTCTTAAAGGAGGTTATTGAATGAAGGTCATTGATGGATTTTCATTTTTTAATGAGTTTGATATTCTTAAACTTCGTCTAGAATATCTTCGTGATGTTGTTGATTACTTTGTTATTTCTGAATGTAACTATACTCATTCTGGAAATCCAAAACCATATTATTTGAATCAAATTATTGGTGAGTTTGATAAAGAACTTCGTGAAAAAATTATTTCAGTTCACTACGAACCAGATGTAAGTGACTATGATTTCTCAAATAAAACTGAATGTAATTTTGAGTCTGGATTTTGGAAGTTGGAGAGAGGACAAAGAAATCATACATTAACTGCTCTTTCTCAGTTCGGTGAAAATGATTTGTTTATGCTTAGTGATGCTGATGAGATACCAAGAAAAGAATTAGTTCAGTATCTTAAAACAAATCCATTACCAGACAATAATCTTGCTGTTGCGAAATGTGATAATTTCTATTATAATTTCTCAACTTATGAGGATAATACTTGGTGTGGAACAGTATTTACGAATGTAAAAACCGCACTTGAAAAGGGTGGTGACTTTTTAAGAGGACATTCTTATGAGTTTCCTTTCTTTGAGAATGGTGGATATCATCTTACATTTTTTGGTGGTAAAAAGCAGATACAAGAAAAGTTAAGTTCTTACGCACATCAAGAGTTTAACAAAGAAGACATTAATAACTTAAAAAACATTGAAGAGGCAATACAAAATAAAAAAGATGTTCTTCAAAGAAAACACGAAAATAAAAACTTTAAGTCCTATAACTTTTTGAGTTTTCCAGAAGATTTTAGAAATCTTATTACACAAATATTTTCAGAGGAGTTTTATGAAATGACGCAACCAGAAGTAATTACAAAGCAAGAGTATCTACACAATAATATGCCTCCTCTTCTAGAGGCAGTATTGAATCCTGATGGGGTGGGTGGTACGGAACTTATGGGTCGTGCCTGGCAGGATCATGTTCTTCCTGCTGCTCCAGACCTTGCTGACTGGCACTGGGCAGTGATTCCTGGTGATAATACTCTGTCTCCTGATAGTTCTAATATTGTCTGGTTACATCCTCATCATATGGAAGAGGGTATTGAAAGACTTCTGGATAAAGAGTTTCAAAAACATTTCAAGGCATATGTCTTTGTTTCTAATTGGCAGTATGAGAGGTTTGGTGAAAGACTTCAACTACCAATGGAGAAGTGCTTCGTTCTTAAAAATGCGACACAACCATTTCCAGTTCATAAGAAACCAGAAGGAAAACTTCAACTGATGTTTCATTCAAATCCTATTCGTGGATTGGATATTCTTCTTGAGTCTATTAAACTCATTCCAGAAGAAGACTTTGAACTCCATATCTTCCACGAATTAGATCCCGATGAGAGAAAGAAACAATTCCAGCAAGGTCTTCAAACGTATGAGTATGCTCACGTTAATCCACAGGAAGAACAATTCCTCCGTTATTGTTTAAATCTTGCAAATCAAGATAAGAGAGTTGTTCGTCACACACGCACTAATAACTCTAAGATTCGTGAGCAACTGATGAATACTCACATCTTTGCTTATCCAACTTACTTTATGGAAACATCTTGTATTTGTATGATTGAAGCACTGTGTGCTGGATGCTCTGTGCTTTCTTCTAACCTTGCTGCACTTCCTGAGACTGGTCTTGGTTTTGCGAGACATTATGGATTTATTCCTGATCGTCAAAAACACATCGAAAGATTTACTAGAGAACTCAAGAGAACGATTACTGAGTATCGTAATGGCGAGTTTGATAGTACTCAACAAGTAGAAATATGCAATAAATATTATAGTTGGGAAACCAGAACACAAGACTGGATACAATTTTCAAAAGAACTTTGGAGGAAATTTTAATGGAAACTACAACACTGACTTTATGTTTGAACCATCTTTATTATCTAACTGCAGATTCTAATAATCAAACTGGATATACTTTAGAGGAAGTCCAGGCACTTATTGATGAAAAGGGTGGAGAGTTTGAAATTGAAGCAACAATTACTCATCCAGTTCCACCTCCTTATAGTGTAGAGTGGGACATTGAGCAGCATCAAAATAGAATTCAACAAAATCAAGAATCTCTTACTCAACTTCAAAGTCAATTAACCAATCTTGAAGAAGGTACAGAAGAGTATACTCAAATTCAAGAACAAATTACTATGTTAGAGGAAGACATTGTTGCATGTGAAAATCATATTGCAAGTATTTCCTGATACTAACAAAAATTTTTGTAATTTTTTAAATTTATGAACTTCGTAAAACTTGCATTAGAAAATGGTGGATCTATTCATCCTTTAATTCTTCCTCACGAAGAACTCAAGGGACCATCCATTACCAATCCATCAGTTTATAATGATAATGGTAAAATTCTTGTAAATCTAAGGAACATCAACTATACCTTATATCATTCTGAAAAAAATAAATATGAACACCAGTGGGGCCCATTAGTTTATATTCATCCGGAAAATGATTGGAAACTTCGCACCTGGAATTATATGTGCGAACTCGATGGGAATATGAGAATCAAATCGTATCATCGTATTGATACTTCAAGTTTTCCTGATAAAGAATTGTGGGAATTTGTAGGTCTTGAGGACTGTAGAATTGTTCGGTGGAATGGGAAACTTTATGTTTCTGGAGTACGAAGAGATTTAGATACGATTGGTACAGGCCGTATGGAACTTTCTGAGATTGAAATTACTGATTCATCTGTAAAAGAAATTTCACAGTTTCGCATTCCTACACCAGTTGATAAGAACGCATACTGTGAAAAGAACTGGATGCCCATTCTCGATATGCCATATCATTATGTAAAATGGACTAATGGTACTGAAATTGTTAAAGTAGATCCAGAAACTCAAACCTGTAAACAAGTATGTGTTAAGAACTGGAGAGACCTTGGTTGTGTAGACCTTCGTGGAGGTTCTCAGGTTATTCCTCTTGGTGAGTATCGCATGTGCATAACACATGAAACGTATTTGACAAAGAGTGTAGCAGGAAGAAAAGATGGAATCTATCGCCATCGTTTTGTAGTTTGGGATAAGAACTGGGATATTGTAAAAGTATCAAAACAGTTTTCTTTTATGGGAGCAAAGATTGAATTTGCTGTTGGACTATGTGAGTACAAAGATGACTTTTTGATTACTTTTGGATATCAAGATAATGCTGCATATCTGTTGAGAGTTAATCGGCAATTGGTAAATGATTTTATTTTTGATAAGGAATTAGGTTAAATTTATGAGAATTAATACTTATCATGTAAATTGTAATAGTAGCGTAACAGATTTATGTGAAATCGGGGCGAAATATGGTACTGATAAATCCCCAGTCTATAGTCATTTAACTAAAAATTATTATAATGAAGATTATAGGCATTCATATACTTCCTTTTACTCCATATTGTTTTCCTTTTTAAAAAATCAAAAAATTAATTTTGGAGAAATTGGAATTGCTCAAAATTCCTCAATTAAAATGTGGAGAGAATATTTTTCAAATGCAAAAATATATGCTTGGGATGGAAACATTGAAATTATAGAAAAAGCAAAACAAGATAATTTAAAAGATGTTGTATACGACTATATGCATACATCATATGAAGAATCTATTCAAAAGGCATTCTTAAATTGTAAAGTAAAATTTGATATATTACTTGACGATGCTAGTCATTTTTTTTGGGATCAAATAAGAGTAATTCGTTTATCTACTAATTATTTGAAAACTGGATCTCTTTTGATTATTGAAGATATTGATAAAAATATCCCAAATATAGATTATATAACAGAGATTGTACAATATGGTCATGATAAATTTTTTGATAGCATTTCATTTATTGAATTTGACCATGAAAATACTGAATTGGGAAACTTTAATAATGATAAAATTATTTTAATGGTGGCAAAATAAATGAGTTTAGATTATAGAAATTGTATTAATTTTGCACTCCCATATTTACCCACAAATTCGATAGTAATCGATGTTGGTTGTAATATCGATCCGATAGTCGAAATGAACTATGCGGAATGGATTGAAAACTGGAATGATGACTTTACTTTTCTTGTATTAAAAAGTTTGCCTAAAGCAAAATGTATTGGTATAGAACCTTTACATTGGAAATCTTATGAAAAAAAATGGAAAAATGATCCTAGGGTTGATTTATTGAAAATAGGTTTATCTGATAGAAATTGTTTTGAAACAATATTTTTTCCTGGAGTTCATCATGTTATTTCTAGTTTTTATAAACAAGAATCTTTTAATCAATATGATGTTAAAACTAAAGAAGTTGAATGTAAAACATTAGATGCATTAAGTTCTGAATTAAACTTGGAGCATATTGATTATTTAAAAATTGATACAGAAGGAGCAGAATATAAAATACTTTCAGGTTCAACAACGCTTCTTGAAGAAAAAAGAATATCTTTTATTCAATTTGAATATGGTCTTTCAGACAATACTATACCTTCTGTGGAACTAATTTGTAACTTGTTAAGTAATTATGGGTATAGAGAAGTTTTAACTTCTGGAAGAGAAAAACTGTGGGTAAATGAACAGATATATAAAACAATTTGCATGAAAACAAATAAAATTTATATGAAAACAAATAATAAAATTTCATTAATTTGTGCTTGTAAAAATAGAAACGAACCTTTACAAATTGCACTAACTTCTTGGTTGTTGAAAAAAGAAATTACTGAGATTATTATTGTTGATTGGAGTTCTGATGAGTCTCTTTCTTCACTCACAAAATTAGATTCTAGAATCAAAGTAATTACTGTACAAGATCAAAAGTATTTTAATCAACCACAACCACTTAACTTAGCAGCAAGTATTGCTACTGGTGATTATATTCTTAAGGTTGACTGTGATTATGTCTTTAGTCCTTACTATAACTTCTTTGATACTTATTCTATAGATGAAAACAGTTTTCTTTCTGGTAATCATAGTTTGAGTAAAACTTATGAATACTTTGATGGGGAAAAATATACTATTAATAAAAATAGTATGAGTCTAGGTGAAATACGTGAATATTTAAACTCATATAGCCCAATTTTTAAATATTTAACGGGACTCTTGTTTGTTTCTCGGCATAACTTTATTAAGATTGGTGGATATAATGAGAATCTTGGAAAGTATTATGCCTATGAAGATAATGATATATTTCATCGTCTTCGTGTTCTTGGTCTGACAGAAAAAAAACTTGATTTCAATTACGATGTTTTACACATTCCACACCCAGATAAAAAAAGAATAGAAAATTTTGAGGGATACAACCCTCTTCATATAAATGAACTTATGTATAATATGGAGGGAAATACGGAAGAAGAAAGAAAATGGAATGCTGAATACTTATTAACTCAAAAGCACATTGACGAAAATAAAAAGATAGCACCACTTACAAATGAATATTATGTAAGACCTCAAACTCAGTGGAATGTGCAACAAATTGATGATCAAAACTATTATGCAAATAAGGTAATGAATAATAAACTTGAGAATTTTCCTTCAGTATATTACGTCTCATTAGAAGAATCTACAGACCGTCAAGAAAATCTGGAAAGACAGTTTGCTGAATATGGTATTACGCCAACGGCAATTTTATCTAAAAGATATAGCGAGTCTGATGATGAAATCACCGGAAAGTTTTTGGACAAAATGAATGGTGGAACAATTGGATGTGTAGTTTCTCACCTCAAAGCAATCAGAAAATGGTATGAAGAAACAGATGAAGATTATGCTTTCTTCTGTGAAGATGATTTAAGTCTTGAAACTGTCCAATACTGGGACTTCACTTGGGAAGAATTTATCGAGACTATTCCTGAAGATGCTTGCCGTGTTCAACTTCTTATCATTCAGGAAAATTTTGAGACTTTTGATATACATAAAAGACTTTGGAATGACTGGGCAGGAACTGCATATATTATTACAAGAAATTATGCAAAAACATTAGTTGAAAACTATTGCCTTGGAGAAAAAAGATTTCATTTAGAACTTCCTGGATCTAGAAATGTTTTAATCCCTCTTTTAGAAAATGTTTTATTTGAAACATTAGAAGATGTGTGCTATAGTGTTCCCTTATTCGTAGAAGATGTCAATTTCAGTACTACATTTTCTCCCGAAGAAGATAATGAAATTATTAATAATCAGAAAAGGGGTCATTATGAAGCAAAAGAAATTGTTTTAAATTACTGGAAAAACAAAAATAAATCTTTTACAATTGTGAAAAAAGAAGAACCTCAAGATTTTACAATGAATCAGATTGAGTGTCTTCTTTCAGAATATGTAAATGATTCTGAAAATGCTGAGAACAATTTTAAACTTGGTGTTTGGTATTGGAATCAAAGTCACTCTGCACCAGCACTTTCATACTTTTTGAGATGTGCCGAACGGGCAGAGGATCCTACTCTTGCATATGAGGCACTGTTATGGTCTCACCTTTGTTATGAAACACAAGGAACTCGTGATATGACTGCCCGTACTCTACTTCAACATGCAATACACGAACTTCCAAATCGCCCAGAGGCATATTATCTTCTCGCTAAGTTTCATAGTAAGAGAGAGCAGTGGACTGATGCTTATATGGCAGCAACTCAAGGTTTGACTTTGACCGAAAAAGATTTGCCACCACTTAGGAATGATATTGGATATGTTGGAGAATATACCCTTCTTTATGAAAAAGCAGTTTCTGGTTGGTGGTGGGGTAAAAATATTGAGTCTGGATTAATCTTCAAAGATTTACATGAGAATTATCGTATGCAAGAAGAGTATCATAATAAAGTTTTAGATAATCTTCAGAAACATTTTCCGAATCTTTTAGTTCCTCCAAATTTTGATTGGGGGAATACAGATCCAGAATATGTAGAAATGTTCTCAAAGGAGAATTTTATTGAAAGGACATATGAAAAACATTGCCAAGTAAAACTGGGTGATGTTGTGGTTGATGCTGGTGCAAACTGCGGTTCCTTTACTTATTCAATTCTAGGTAAAAAACCAAAGAAAATTTATTGTATTGAACCTTCCAATACTATTATTCATTCTTTGAAAAAAAATGTTGGTCATGGTCCAGTGACATTTATTAACAGAGCGATCTCTGATTTTGAAAGTGATAGTGTTGTTATTGCAGACAGGGGAGTTTATATCTATGGAAATGATGGCAATGAATATCCCACAACAACATTCAAAAAAATTATTGAAAGAAATAACATTACCAGAATTGATTTCTTGAAGTTTGATTGTGAAGGTGGGGAATACTCTATTTTCACTAAAGAAAATTATGATTTTATTATTAATAATGTTGGACATTGTGCCGGCGAATGGCACATTAATGACCATAAGGATGCTATAGAAAGGTTTATTGAATTTAGAGATTTATATCTCAACAAATGTAATTTACTTCGTGTTTATGAAAGAAGTGGCAAGGAAATTACTGAGCAAATCTTTGATAATAATTATCTCTATGGATTTAGAGAATACTGGAAACATACTTATCTTGGGCAGTTTATTATCTACTTTACCTTTAATAATTAAATCAAAGGTTGTTGAAATTGATGAAAATGCACATTATCTTTTAATATAAATTAAATATACTTACTTAATATCTTACTTAATAAAAATATGAACTTTACTGTTTATTCTAAAGACAATTGCCCATATTGTTACAAAGTCAAACAAGTATTAGAGTTGACGGGAAGTAACTTTGTGGTGTATAATCTTAATGAGCACTTCACCAAAGACGAATTTTATGCTGAGTTTGGTGAAGGAACTACATTCCCTCAAGTTATCTGTGATAATCAAAAATTGGGTGGATGTACTGACACTGTAAAATTCTTGAAAGAGAAACAAATTGTCTGATACAAACATAAATAACTCTAACCACAGGAATCGTGGTGTTGAACTTATTCTTAATGGAGGAAAAAGAAAGCAGACTCAACCATTCCATCTCATTTTTGAGAAGATAGTTTGCTTTCTGAATCGGGAAGTAACTATCTATTTTGAATTTTCCTTAAAATCAAGGAAGAAAAAAGTAGTTTCCCGGAGAAAAAGAAATGTTAGCAGTTAGTTTAGTCCTAGGTTCATTTCTAACCATATTGTTTCTTATAGTGGGACTTGTAATTGGTTGGGTTGCTAGAGAATATATGATGACTCATCAAGAAGGCCCAAAACAAATTGCATATCATCCAGAGTTTTATAACAAAGATGGTGATTTGATTGATGAGGAGATTGTATCTGTTAGATTTGAACCGGGATACTTTGATGATGATTTTGAAATGGAAGATGTAGAAGACGAAGAATAATATCAAAATAAATATCACTAATAGTATTCAATATCTTGTAAAACTATGACTACGACTACGAAAGCAAAAACAACTACAAAAAAAACTACAGCAAAACCAAAGGTTGCAGAGGTACAAATTCCAGATCTTCCCTCTAATCCTTTTGTTTTTGAAATTTTGAATGTTGTTACAAAACAAAGAACTAACGCTAAAAAAATTGAAGCATTAAAAAAGTTTGAACATCCATGCCTCAAAGCAATTTTTATTTGGAACTTTGATGAATCTGTAGTTTCTATGCTTCCTCCTGGAGATGTTCCTTATGCTGGTGTAGATGAAATGGATTCATTTAAGGGAACTCTAAGTGAAAAAATTTCAGATGCTGTAGAAAAAATGGGAGAACTTGGATCTAATTCTTTAGGTTCTCAGGATCAAGGATTCTCTTCAATTCGTAAAGAATATGATAAATTTTATAATTTCGTAAAGGGTGGTAATGACGGTCTCAGTTCAATGCGTAGAGAGACGATGTTTATTAATCTTCTTCAAGGTCTTCATCCTCTTGAAGCAGAAATTATTTGTCTTGTAAAAGATAAGCAACTTCAAACCAAATATAAAATTACAAAAGAAATTATTGCTGAAGCATATCCAGATATTCATTGGGGAGGTCGTTCGTGAGTCAAGTTCGTGATGTAATTCAAACACCACAAAATACGGAAAAGCATATGGATCATTGGACACCAGCAGAAAAAGAAACCTGTAAGTCACGATACGGTTGTGACATCATGATTGAAAATGGTTCGTATGCTGAGGTCTGTACTAAAGATGCTCCTAATGATGCTTACATTATCAAATATATGGTAGATGATAAGATTTGCTTTGACCTTACCCGTGGTGGAAGAGTTAAATTATTTGATATGTATTGGGATAAGTTTCGTGAAAATCTAAAGAGTATTGACTTTGGATACGGAAGAGTCAATCCAAAACTCTGGGGTTATAAGTCTCCTGAAAAGAAAAAGAGAAAGTGATTTACCGGATGCTGGGAAAAAATCCCGGCAATTTTTTTGACTCTTAAGATTTTATAAAATTGTAACAAATATTACAAAATATTCTTGATATATACCATGAAAGGAGGTATAATACCTCTATCGTTCATCTGGAAAACCAGACGGAAGTAAGCCGACGCGGAACGGATCGTTCATTCGCTATTCGCAAATAGCGAACGCAAACGCCGACTGAAGGAACGCTCTTTAACCTAAAAACTAAGGAGAAAACCTAATGTCAAAAGTCGTATATCGTGGCATCGAATATGATACTCAAAAGCGTCTTGAGTATCAACAGCAAATGATGCAACAACCTCAACAATACAACGAAACCTATCGTGGTGTTAAGTTTGTAAAAGAGGGGCACAAATGATGAAAAAACTCAATGTGCTTCAACTCATTAAAGAACAAAAGCAAAAAGAGAATCGTCGTCATCAGGCACTGCTTGTAAACGCAGGAGCAAAGTGATGTTAATCATCGCACAAATTACAGTTGCATCTGCTACTTTCATTACTCTTTTATCCCTGTACATTCAGTGGATTTATAAGTAACAAAAAGATTCAAAGGAGGGTTGATTCCCTCCTTTTTTTATGTTAGAATCTTGGGAGAGAATGGTATCTTATGGACAAGGACAAACTAAAACTTATAGTCCGTAATCTTGAACTGTTGGTTGATTCTCTGAAAGCAGAAATTTATTCTGATGTATCTGCTTACAAATACACAGAACCAGATGTGAGAAAAAGACCAATTTTAGATTACGACGAAATTTTTGAGGATTCTGATTTAGATGACTGATAGAGCAAGAAAACTGATAAAGTTGCTTGAGCGTCTTGTAAAGCAAGAGCATCTTTATACTGAAGAAAAAATTATAGAAATGAAACAACAACTGCGAGCACTCAAAGAAGAACTTGCAGAATTAGAAGCAAAAACATCAAAAGGATTTGGAAAGAAATGACTGTAAAACTTATTTCGGTAACGCCTGATGCAGAAAAAACAATGGCGTATGTTGCACGAGTTAGCAATCCTGCGAATCAGGACAACGAAAACTATGCCAAGTTGCTTGCTTATTGTATTAAGCATAATCATTGGTCTGTTTTTGAACAGTCTTTTATGACTCTTGAAATTGAAACGAATCGTGGTATCGCAGCTCAAATTCTCCGGCACCGTTCATTTACATATCAAGAATTTTCACAACGATATGCTGATAGTTCTCTGCTAGGTGATTATATTCCTGTTCCTGATCTTCGTCGTCAAGATACAAAGAATCGTCAGAACTCTATTGATGATATTGGTGATTATGAGAAACTAACCCTTCAAAGTAAAATTCAGGAGCATTTTGCGGAGGGTATGCGCCTCTACAAGCAACTTCTTTCTCATGGGGTGGCAAAGGAGTGTGCGAGGTTTGTACTGCCCTTGGCGACCCCCACACGCATCTATATGTCCGGTTCTTGCAGGTCATGGATACATTATATCAATCTGCGTTCTGCCAATGGAACTCAGAAGGAGCATATGGATATTGCTCTTGAGTGTAAGAAGGTATTTACCGAACAATTTCCATGCGTATCTGAAGCTTTAGAGTGGATCTAAATAAATTATCTTGAATTCGTAACTTTATGCCTGTATATCCTGTAGTCAATAAAACCACTGGCGAACAGAAAGAAGTGGAAATGAGTATCCACGACTGGGATCAGTGGAAAGAAGAAAATCCAGACTGGATTCGTGACTGGTCTGATCCCTCTACTTGTCCTTCTCCTGGAGAAGTTGGTGAGTGGAGAGATAAATTAATCGCAAAGAATCCTGGATGGAATGAAGTTTTAGATCGTGCAAGCAAAACACCAAAGTCAACTGTAAAAAAACTCTAATATGGCAAGAAGAAAAAGAGCAGAGCAACCAATCGGGGTTGGTCTTACAACTCGTCAAATGAAGCGTAGAAAACCACTGAGTGCAGAATATCTTGTAGATATTGAACCACTCACTGATAATCAAAGAAAGTTATTTGACTCTTATAAAGACCAAAAGCACATTGTTGCTTATGGATGTGCTGGAACTGGTAAGACTTTTATCACACTTTACAATGCCATTCAAGATGTATTGAATGAAAGAAGTCCTTACGAAAAAGTTTATATTGTTCGTTCTTTAGTTGCTACTCGTGAAATCGGATTTCTTCCTGGTTCTCACGATGATAAGGCAGATATCTACCAGATTCCTTATAAGAATATGGTGAAGTATATGTTCCAGATGCCTTCTGATGCTGACTTTGAAATGCTCTACGGTAATCTGAAGTCACAAGAAACTATTAAGTTTTGGTCTACTTCATTCCTTCGTGGCACAACTCTTGATAATGCGATTATCATTGTAGATGAGTTTCAGAATCTTAATTTCCACGAATTGGATTCTATTATCACTCGTGTTGGTGAAAATACTAAGATTATGTTTTGTGGAGATGCTACTCAGTCTGACCTACAAAAGACAAACGAAAGAAATGGAATCGTAGATTTTATGGCAGTCTTGCGTAAAATGCCTTCGTTTGATATAATTGAATTTGGTGTAGAAGATATTGTCCGTTCTGGACTTGTTAAGGAGTATATTATGGCAAAAATGGAGGCAGGTTTTTGACATTTAATCATGTTGATTTGGATTTACCCCAACTTGAGAGAGAAACGATTGATGGGGTAAGATATTATAAAGTTCCTGATAATGATGAGTTAATTAAACTTGTTTCTATCACTTCTGTTATTAGTCATATCAATAGAGAAAAATTTATAGGATGGCGTAAAAAAGTAGGTGAAGAGCAAGCAAATAAAATTACAAAAAGAGCAACAAGTAGAGGAACAGACACTCATTCGTTGATAGAAAGTTATTTGTTAAATGAAACTTTACCTTCTGTTCAACCAATTTCAGAATATCTATTTAAAATTGCTAAGACAACATTAAATAGAATAAACGATATATATTGTCTTGAAAGTTCATTACATAGTAAAATATTAGGAGTTGCTGGAACTGTTGATACAATAGCAAAATTTGATGGAGAATTATCTGTAATTGATTATAAAACATCAAAAGAACCAAAACCAATTGAGTGGATAGAAGGTTATTTTGTCCAAGCAATGTTTTATGCTATGGCATTTTATGAAAT
>JACCDQ010250417.1_pt1 | contig 15071 bp, 14 predicted proteins | sample 7446031 | NCBI WGS metagenome assembly JACCDQ01 (sample SAMN15323442, study PRJNA562643) | freshwater metagenome | isolation source: river surface water | place: USA:Blue River Watershed | collected 2017-08-17
ATGCGGGTGATGCCGGCGATGGGATCGAGGCGATCGAAGCGCGGCAGGAAGGATTTGACGGAAAACAGCCAGCCGCCGACCAGCAGCGGCGCGCCGATCACGACGGCCAGCAGGATGGCTGCGAACGGCAGCAGCGCCCACAGCACGCGGCCGATCAGATGGCCGCCATGCTCGAGCAGCAGGGAGGGTTCGAAAGCGAGTTCGCGCGGGAAGGACAGGCCCTCGCGCAGCATGCCGGACAGCTCGCCTTCGAGGCGGCCACCCATCATCCACAGCAGCAGGCCGCCGGCCAGCAGCGACGCGCAGGCAGCCAGCTCGCGCGAGCGAGGGATGTCGCCTTCTTCGCGTGCCTGCTCCAGTCGGCGTTGACTGGCGGGTTCGGTCTTTTCGAGGTCGCTTTCCTGCGCGGCCATTTACGGCTCCATTTGCCCGACATAGGGGATGGAGCAATTATTCGATGGCGCGCAGGGTTGCCATGCCGGGAACAACGGGGGGAATACGGGGCTGCTTGGCGCGATTCCGGATCAGCACCGGATCAGCACCGGATCAGCACCGGATTAGCACGGAATTGGCGCCAGATTGACGCCGGAATCGCAGCCCGCAGGGGAGAAATGTCGTGTTGAAGTGCCAAAAATTCAGAAGCCCAGACTTTCGAGCAGGTCGTCGACCTGCTCCTGGTCGGCCACCACATCGGGCTTGCCGGCCGGGTTGACCTGCGGGCCGTTCAAGAGGCCCGTGTCGCGCGAGGCTTCATGCGGCGAGAAGTCGATCAGCAATTGCACCAGCTGCGATTCCAGGCTGTGGCCCAGTTCGGTGACTTTCTTGATCACTTGCCCTGTCAGATCCTGGAAGTCCTGCGCCATCATGATGTCGAGCAGGTGGCCGCGGGTCTCGGAGGCCGCATCGCGGGTCTGCTCCAGATAGGCCAGCGTACGGCATTGCAGGTCGCCGGCTGACGGCAGGCCCCGCTCGGACAGCAAGGACTGCCATTCCGCAATCAGCGAACTGGCGCCCTGTTCTACCTGTTCCTGCAAAGGCGACGCGACCTCGGTAGCGTTCAGCACGCGCTGCGCGGCCTGCTCGGTCATCTTCGCGACATACACCAGCCGGTCGCGGACATTCGGAATGTCGTCGTGCGCGACGCGCTGCAATACCTTGTCTAGCCCCAGTTCGCGCAGGCTTTCGTGCAGGCTGCGAGTCAGCTGGCCCACACGCAGCAGCAATTCGTCATGGCGGCTCTGGTCGACTGCATCGGCTTCCATCATCGTGGCACCCATGGTCAGGCTCCCGCTTTTTCAAGCTTCTCGAAGATCTTCGACAACTTTTCATCCAGCGTCGCGGCCGTGAACGGCTTGACAACATAGCCGTTGGCGCCGGCCTGGGCGGCGGCGATGATGTTTTCCTTCTTCGCCTCGGCCGTCACCATCAGCACCGGCAATTTGCCGATTGCGTTGTCAGCGCGGATATTCTTCAGCATCTCCAGACCGTCCATGTTGGGCATGTTCCAGTCAGAGATGACGAAGTCGAAGTTTTCGTTCTTCAGCTTGGACAGCGCCATCGCGCCGTCTTCGGCCTCGTCAACGTTGGCATAGCCAAGCTCTTTCAGCAGGTTGCGCACGATGCGGCGCATGGTGGAAAAGTCATCGACAACGAGGAATTTGGTCTTGGGGTCAGCCATGGGGCGCTCCGTGAAAAAATGAGATTGGCCGTCAATTCGTTTACGGCATCCGGGTCCGGCGATTGAGTCACGGCAGGTCGTCTGTCAAACACGGAGCGCGCGGCCGCCATCGCGTGCCAACTGCTCCATCACCAGCCGCGGTAATTGCACCAGCGGCGCGATTTCATGCACGGCGCCGACAGCGATGGCTTCGCGCGGCATGCCGAAGACGACGCAGGTCGATTCGTCCTGCGCGAAATTGGTCGCGCCGGCCTCGCGCATCTTCAGCATGCCGGCCGCGCCATCCTTGCCCATGCCAGTCAGGATCACGCCCAGCGCATTCCTGCCCGCATTGGCGGCTGCCGATTCGAACAGCACGTCGACCGAGGGCCGGTGCCGATTCACCGGCGGCCCCTGGTCCAGCGCCGTCACATAGTTCGCTCCGCTACGCGCCAGCAGCAGATGCGAATGGCCGGGTGCCAGGTAAGCATGACCGGGCAGCACGCGGTCGCCGTGCTCGGCTTCCTTGACCGAGATGCGACATAGGCTGTCGAGCCGCTGCGCGAACGAGCGCGTGAAGCCTTCAGGCATGTGCTGCACAATCAGGATGCCGGGACAATCAGACGGCATCTGCTGCAGGAATTCCCGGATTGCCTCGGTGCCGCCGGTGGAAGCGCCGATGATGATCAGCTTCTCGCTGGAGCCAAACGGCGTGCGCAGCGCAGGCATCGCGCGCGCCGAGTCGGCGCCATCCCCGCCATCCGTGCCATTCACGCCATCGACCATGCGCTGCCGGGCGCGCACACGTGCACGCGACGCGATACGGATCTTGTCTGCGATCAGGTCGGCATAGTCACGCATGCCGGACTGAATGGAAATCTTGGGCTTGGCGACGAAGTCGACCGCGCCCAGTTCGAGTGCGCGCAGCGTCGTTTCCGAGCCGCGCTCCGTCAACGACGACACCATCACGACCGGCATCGGCCGCAGCCGCATCAAGCGTTCAAGGAAGTCGAGGCCATCCATCTTCGGCATCTCGACATCAAGGGTCAGCACATCGGGATTGGTCTGCCGGATCATCTCGCGCGCGACCAGCGGGTCGGGCGCGACACCGACGACTTCCATGTCAGGCTGGTCGCTGACGATCTCGCGTAGAACGCTGCGGATCAGCGCGGAATCATCAACGATCAGGACCTTGGTCTTGGGTGTGGACATTGGTTAGTCAAGGGCAAGCGGGTATCAGATGCGGGCTAGGGGCTAAGCGTGGTGGGCGGCGTCCTCCGGCGCCAGGCGCCGGAGGACGTGGCCTTAAATCAGAACTCTTCCCACTCATCGGCGCCGCCACCGGCTGCAAGCTTCTTCGGCGCAGCCGCCACCGCGCGAACGGCGGGCGCGGCCGCCGGCGCCTTGGCGCGCTGCGGCATGGCGATCACGGTCGAGCTGCTTTTCTTCTTCGGTGCGCGGGCTGCGCTGCTGCCATGGCCCATGCCAGCGACACGGAACACGCTGACCGTCTCCGTCAGGCTGCCGGCCTGTTCCTGCAGGCTGTCGGCGGCAGCGGCGGCTTGTTCGACAAGCGCGGCGTTTTGCTGCGTGACCTGGTCCATCTGCGTGATGGCCTGGTTGACCTGCTCGATGCCGGTACTCTGCTCCTGGCTGGCGGCCGAGATCTCGGCAATGATGTCGGTCACGCGACGCACGCTAGCCACGACTTCATCCATCGTGCTGCCGGCCTGCGCGACCAGCTTGCTGCCGGATTCAACCTTGTCCACCGAGTCGCCGATCAGGGACTTGATTTCCTTCGCGGCGGCGGCCGAGCGTTGCGCAAGGCTGCGCACTTCCGTGGCGACCACCGCAAAACCGCGACCCTGCTCGCCGGCGCGTGCCGCTTCGACGGCAGCATTCAGCGCAAGAATGTTGGTCTGGAATGCGATGCCGTCGATGACACCGATGATGTCGACGATCTTGCGGGCCGAATCGTTGATCTGCTGCATGGTCTGCACGACTTCGGACACCACGGTGCCGCCGCGTTGCGCGACTTCCGAGGCATTGATCGCCAGCTGGTTGGCCTGGCCGGCGTTCTCGGCGTTCTGGCGCACGGTTGAGGTCAGTTCTTCCATCGATGATGCTGTCTCTTCCAGCGACGACGCTTGCTGCTCGGTACGCGATGACAGGTCGAGGTTGCCAGCGGCGATCTCGCTCGATGCAGTGGCGATGGTGTCGGTGCCGTTGCGCACATTGCGCACGATGTCAGCCAGCTTTTCGCGCATGGTCTTCATCGCATACATCAGGCTGTTGTTGTCGCCGGGAAGAATGTCGATCTGCACATCAAGGTCGCCGCTGGCGATGCGCGATGCAACGTCGGCCGCGGTCGACGGCTCGCCACCCAGCTGATGAGTCAGACCGCGGGTGATGATCCAGGCGGTTGCAACGCCGGCCAGCAAGGCAAAGATGCCGAGCGCAATCATCAGGCGCTGGGTACTTTCATATGCGGCGCGGGCATCGGCGCCGGCCTCTTGCGACAGCTTTTCTTCCAATACCGCCAGCTCGGCAAGAACGCCCATCAGCTTGCGCTGGAGCGGACGAACTTCATCGATCAGTACCTTGGTAGCCTCTGGCGTCTTGTTCTGCAGGCCGAGATCGATGGCTCGGCTAAGCGGCGCATTCAATGCGGAATGTTGCTCATGTACCTGCTTGAGCAGGGTGCGCTCGGACTCGGTGGTACTCGGATGCTCGAACAGGTGGATAAGTTTTTCATCAGCGGCGGCGAATTTTTTCTCGCCATCCTTGATGCGGTCGACCTCAGGCTGCATTTCGTTCAACTGCGTCAGCAGCACCACGTTACGCACGGCGATCATGCGGTCGAAAACGCTGGCGCGCATCGCCATGATCTGGGCCACTTGCGCATTGTTCACGGATGCGATCTGGTCGACATGGGCCTGCATGCTCGCCATGCGATTGAGGCCGAACAGGATGGACGCAACCAGGAAGACGAGGAGCAGTGCGAAGCCGGCGTACAGGCGGGTGCCCACTTTGAGGTTGGAGAAGTTCATGGAAGCTCCGAAGGCAGGTGCGATGATTCAGGGGTCGTGATCGGCAGGCTTGCCAGCGCCCGCGAACTGGCGCGGATGCGTAGCGGCACTGGCTTCAGGACGTCAGGCTTTCGATCAGGCCCATCTCCGAGGACGACATCAGACGGTCGATGTCGACCAGGATCAGCATGCGCTCGTCGAGCGTGCCGAGGCCGATCAGGTAGTCGGTGTTGAAGGCCGTGCCCATTTCGGGCGCGGGACGGATCTGCGACGGCGCCAGCGTGGTGACGTCGGACACGCTGTCGACCACCATGCCGACCACGCGGCCACCGATATTGAGGATGATGACGACGGTGAACTGGTCATAGCTCGGCTCACCGAGATTGAACTTGATGCGCATATCAACGATGGGCACGATGATGCCGCGCAGGTTGACGACACCTTTCAGGAAATCTGGCGAGTTGGCGATGCGGGTTACGGCCTCATAGCCGCGGATTTCCTGCACCTTCAGGATGTCGATGCCGTACTCTTCGCTGCCAAGCTTGAACGCAAGGAATTCGCGCGATGCAGGGTCGGTGGCCGACACGCTGTCGGTGGCGTCTAGAAGTTCTATGGACATGGTGGGATCCTGTGGTTGGATAGGCTGCGACCGGATGTCGCTTTCCTCAGAGCCTTAACGGCAGCTTAGCGATTGACGTTCAGGACGAATATGCTGAGCAGAACAGGATTTGCGGGGCTGTTCCGCCATCAAGTAGCGGAACAGCATTTGCACCTCTTTGACGTGACAGCGGCGCTCAGCCGAGTGCGGCGGGAGCGCGGCTCGCACGCAGTAACGTGCTGACGTCCAGGATCAGCGCGACGCTGCCGTCGCCCAGAATGGTGGCCCCGGAAATGCCCGCCACGCGGCGGTAATTCGCCTCGAGGTTCTTGACCACCACCTGCTGCTGCCCGACCAGTTCATCGATCAGCAGCGCTGCCTTGTTGCCATCGGCCTCGAGGATCACGGCAATGCCCCGCGCTGCATCCTGTTGCCCGCTGGTGGAGAACACCTGGCGCAAGGACACCAGTGGCAGATATTCACCGCGCACGCGTATCACCTGCCCCTGGCCGGCGATGTCGCTGATATCCTGGGGACGTGGCTGCAACGACTCGAGTACGTAGTTCAGCGGCAGGATGTAGATCTCGTCGCCGCTGCGCACCGACATGCCGTCGAGGATGGCCAACGTCAGCGGCAGCGCAATCGACACCGTGGTACCGACACCGGCCACGGAACGGATGTCAACCTGGCCACCGAGCATGGTGATGTTGCGCTTGACGACGTCCATGCCGACGCCACGGCCGGACACGTCGGTGACAGTCTCGGCAGTAGAGAAGCCTGGCGCAAAGATCAGCTGCCAGACCTCGCCATCCGTCATGTTGTCGGACACCGGCAGGCCTTGCTGGCGCGCCTTCGCGAGGATGCGCTCGCGCTTGAGGCCGCCGCCATCATCCGAGACTTCGATCACCACATGGCCGCCACGATGCATGGCTGACAGCGTCAGCCGGCCGGCGGCGTCCTTGCCGGCAGCCTGGCGCACGGCTGGCAGTTCAATGCCATGGTCGATGCTGTTGCGTACCAGATGGGTCAGCGGGTCGATGATGCGTTCGATCAGACCCTTGTCGAGTTCGGTGGCGGCACCCTGCGTGACAAAGTCCACTTTCTTTCCGAGCTTGGCGGCAAGGTCGCGCACCATGCGCGGGAAGCGCGAAAACACATAGTCCATCGGCATCATGCGGATGGACATCACAGCCTCCTGCAGGTGGCGCGTGTTACGGGTCAGTTGCGACACGCCATTGAGCAGCTTTTCATGCAGCATCGGGTCGAGCCCGTGCGTGCGCTGCTCTATCATGGCTTGCGTGATCACGAGTTCGCCGACGAGGTTGATCAGCTGATCCACCTTTTCGACCGAGACGCGGATCGACGAGGATTCGGCGCCGCCGGCAGCGGGCTTGTCGGTGGCCTTCTCTGCCAGTTTGGCGGCCTTTGCGACGGGAGCGGCAGGGAGATGGAAAATTTCGTACGCCTGATGTTCGGCGGTCGGGACCGACGCTGGATCGGCGTCAGCGGCGCAGGCTGGCGACGACTCGTCGTTCGCTTGCGCGGCGGATTCGTCCTGCTCTTCGCTGATCTGCAACTGGTCGGGATCGACCACGAACGCGCACAGCGCAGTGATGTCATCGACGGACTCGGCTGTCTCCAGAACGAAGACCTTGTGGCCGGCCACGTCATCGACGATCGTCACGCGTCCCAGCAAGGCCAGTTCGTCGGCTAGCGCGGAAACGTCGCGCGCAGCCATCGCAGGCAGGGTGATGCGAACGCTGCGCATTGCCGGCGCTGCGGCAGATGCCGTACCGGATGCCTGCGCAATTGCCGCCACGGCTGCGCCGTTGCAGGTATCCGATGCCTGCTGCGCCAGGCTCTCCAGCCGCGCCAGCAGCGCATCGACTTCATGCTGTTCGACTTCGCCACCGTCGCGATGCCCGCGCAGCAGCATCTGCAGCACATCCTTGGCCTGCAGGAAGCAATCGATCTGTTCGGCGGTCAGCGCCATCTCGCCCTTGCGCAAACGGTCGAGCAGCGACTCCAGCACATGGGTGACGCCGGTCATGTCGGCCAGGCCGAAGGTGGCGGCACCGCCCTTGATCGAATGGGCCACGCGGAAGATGGCATCGATGTCGGCCATGTCGAATGCGGCCGGGTCGAGTCCCAGCAGCAGGCGCTCCTTTTCGGCCAGCAGTTCTTCGGCCTCGTCAAAGAAGACCTGGAAAAATTGACTGATCTCGACGCTCATGCCAGTACTCCCGGGCCGATGCACTTGCCGACCACTTCCAGCAGGCGGTTAGGATCGAAGGGCTTGACCAGCCAGCCATTGGCACCCGCCTCGCGTCCCTTGTTCTTCATCTCGGGGCTCGATTCGGTGGTCAGCATCAGGATCGGCACCTGTCGATAGGCCGGCAATTCGCGCAGGCTGCGGATGAAGGTCAGGCCGTCCATGTTCGGCATGTTCTGGTCCGTCAGCACCAGGTCGAACTGCGTCGCCTTGGCCTTGGCCAGCCCATCGATGCCGTCGATGGCGTCGACCACCTGATAGCCGCCGGTGCGCAGCGAGAAAGTCAGCATCTGCCGCAGCGAACCCGAGTCATCCACTGCCAGGATTTTCTTGCCCATATGTTTCTCCGTGATACTTCCGTGATACTTATTGACGTTATTCAGAACAGTTCGATGCTGCCGCTTTCCATGTGCTGCTGCGGGACGCTGCGATTGACCATGCAGGCCGGGCGTCCCTCATCGCCGCCGATGTGGCGGCGCGCGCTGGCGATCAGCTGGCTGGCGATATCCTCGAATTGCAGCGCCGTCAGCGCCGAGTCGAGGTGAGCGCTGGCAATCTTGGACAGGGCGATGCATTCGGGATTGTCGTGATCGGGCAGCGCCTGCTGACGCGTCAGGGCTTCATGGGCGCCGACGAAGCTGCTGGACAGCTTGGCGATCGCCTCTTTCAGCAACAGCTCCAGTTGCACCAGATCGTCGCGCAGTGCGTCCGGGGTCGGGCCGTGGCGGGCATGGTTCATCGTGCTTCTCCCTTCGTAGCGCCGGCGGGCGCAGCGGCCACCGTGGCGGCCTTGGCCGACGAAGCCGTAGCGACCGTCGTGGCCGCGGTGGCTGCGGTGGCCGTCGTGGCAGCGCCGGAACTGGCCGTGGCCTTGGCATGCATGCCGGTGTTCAGTTCCTCGCCGCCATGCACATTCAGCGACGCTTGCTCGCCGGTGATGGCCTGCTCGGCGCGCTTGTTCATCACCACGATGCTGATGCGTCGATTGATCGGGTCGCGGGCATCGTCCTTGTTCATCGGGACGGCCGACGAGAGGCCGACCACGCGCAAGACCTTCGCATCCTGCATGCCGCCTTGCACCAGTTCGCGCCGCGAAGCGTTGGCACGGTCGGCTGACAATTCCCAATTACCGTAGCCGCGCTCGCCATTGGCGAAGACGACGTTGTCGGTATGTCCCGACAAGCCGATACGGTTGGGAACGTCGTTAAGCATCCTGCCGATCTCGCGCAGGATATCGCGCGTATACGGTTGCAGTTGCGAACTGGCGGTCGCGAACATGGGCCGGTTTTGTTCGTCCACTACCTGAATGCGCAAACCTTCGCTGGTGATGTCGAGCAGGACCTGCTTCTTGAATTGTTTGAGCATGGGATTGGCGTCGATGGCGGCCTCGATCTTCGCCTTCAGCGATTCGAGCTGCGCCTTCTCGCGCTTTTCGAGCTCGGTCTGCGCGGCCTTGATGTCGGGCACCTTGCGCACTTCGCCCTCTTTCTTCGTCACGTCCTTGCCGCCGCCCTTGATGACGCTGCTGCGCTCGGACACCGAGGGGCCGCCTTTCATGGCGACCTTCAGCGGCGTCTTGAAATATTCGGCGATGCCTTCGAGCTTGGCCTTGGAGGTCGAGCTGATCAGCCACATCAGCAGGAAGAAGGCCATCATCGCGGTCACGAAGTCCGCGTAGGCGATCTTCCAGGCGCCGCCATGGTGTCCGCCGCCCGCCTTTTTGACGCGCTTGATGACGATCGTGGACTTGTCGGCGGCAGCCATGTCAGCGAGACTTTGCGTTCCTCAGGTGTTCTTCAAGCTCGGCGAACGCAGGACGCTCGCTCGAGTACAACACCTTGCGGCCGAATTCGACCGACAGCGCCGGCGCGCAGCCATGGAAACTGGCCAGCAATGCAGCCTTTATGCACTGAAGCATCTTGGTCGCTTCATTGGCCTTCTGCTCCAGCAGCGACGACAGCGGCCCGATGAAGCCGTAGGCCAGCAGGATGCCGAGGAAGGTACCGACCAGTGCGCGGGCGATCAGGATGCCCAGTTCCTCGGGCGGGATGCCGATCGATTCCATCGTGTGCACGACGCCCATCACGGCCGCGACAATGCCGAAGGCCGGCATGGCGTCGCCGAGCTTGGCGATGCAGTGCGCGGGCACTTCGGCCTCGTGGTGGTGGGTTTCGATCTCGTTGTCCATCAAATTCTCTATCTGGAACACGTCGATGTTCCCGGAGACCATGAGGCGCAGGTAATCGCAGATGAAGTCGATGGCATGGTGGTCGGCCTGGATGTTCGGGTAGTTCGCAAACAGCGCGCTCTCATACGGGTTCTCGATGTCTCGCTCGATGGCCATCATGCCCTCCTTGCGGACCTTGCCGAGCAACTCGGAAAGCAGTGCCAGCAGTTCAAGATAACGCGCCTGGGTATAGGCCGATCCTTTGAACAGCGAGGGAATTGCCTTGAATGTGGCCTTGATGGCCTTGCTGTTGTTGCCGACGAAGAAGGCACCTGCCGCAGCGCCGCCAATCATCAGCAGCTCGATGGGTTGGAACAAGGCGGCCAGGTGGCCGCCTGACATCGCAAAGCCCCCGAAGACCGATCCGATGACGATGAGATAACCAATGATGACCAGCACGATATGCTCCCGATTCCGGTTGAATGGATAGACCTGAACCGGTTACGGCGCGTGGCGATAGACCATTAAGGCGGACACGCAATGAAAAGCGGCAGGGCCGGCGTTTGCCTGTGCCCTGCCGCTTGCTTGCTGCAGTCGTATGGGATGGGGAGAGCTGCCGGGCGGCGCCGTCTTACGCAGTCACCGTTTCTTCCTGGTGTTCGACTTTCTTCTTCTTGCCGGCGCGCGAGGGCGGATGGCAAAGGCCGCAGCGATAACCGCTGTTGAGCTCGAAAGTGTGGCTGACGAAGTGGCCATGGCATTCGCGGCATTCGACCAGGGTCAGCATCTTGCTGTCAAAGAAGCGGATCAGCGTCCAGGCGCGGGTCAGCGACAGCAGTGGCTCTTCGCCGGCGGCCGGCGGCATCTGCTCGAGGTAGAGCCGGTAGGCCTTGATCACTGCCTCGATGCCGGACACTTGCGCATGGCGCACCAGGTGCTGGTAGACGTTGACGAAGATCGACGAATGAATGTTGGGCTGCCAGGTGACGAACCAGTCAGTCGAGAACGGTAGCATGCCTTTGGGCGGCGATACGCCGCGCAGTTCCTTGTAGAGCTTCAGCAGGCGTTCGCGCGAGAGCGTCGTTTCGGTTTCGAGCAGCTGCAGGCGCGCGCCCAGTTCGATCAGCTCGATCGCCATTTTGATCTGGCGTCCTTCGGATACTACGCTCTTGTTGCCCATGACTCGCTCCTGCGCTCGGTATGTTTGAAAGATTGCCGCTGATTTTTATGATTGAACTTGCCTTGGTCGGCCCGCTGTCATGCGTGCAGCGAGTCCGCAGGTCTTCAAATCAGGCGATCTCTTCGACCGGCTGCGCTGCCATCAGGATGGTGGCGTGCGCTTGCGACAGCGAACGCTCTTTCGAGTGGCTGGTCAGCATGCCGAGCACGGCGCTGTCGTCGAAACGGAAGCGGGCCAGCATCATGTTGCTGGACGCGAGCTTGACGACCTGTGCAGGCGACAGGTGCTCGATCAGGTCGGCCAGTTCGGCGCTGATGCCGAGGCGGAAGATCGCGGTAGCACGATCGGCACGCACCAGCTGTTGCGCCAGCATCAGGTAGTTGAGGTTGGCGTCGCGAATGTCTGCCAGCATATCGTTCATGTTCATGATCTTCTCCTTGTGGGGGAATTCGTTACAGGTCTCGCCCGTTGGAAAGAATTTTCCCGCGAGACGTGTTTCCGATAAATCGGCGTGAAACGGTATTTTTCGTGAGCGCCGCACTGTCGCGCTTGTCGGTGTTTGTCCTACAAGCGCGGCGGAAGGAGGAGCCTGCTCGGGTTTACGGCAGGAGAAACAGCGGATTTAGTGGGAAACGCAAAAAAATTTTGCGCGGTGCTGACAAGCCGGAATGACAGCTCGTCAACACCCGATACCGCCTGCGCGCGCCGTGTGGCAGGCGCGCGCCTGAACTTTCAGAGCTCGTAGCTGTCGCGTTCGCCGGCCAGCACCTGTTCGACCAGCTTGCGCGACAGGTTAGGCGCCATCAGCTCGATGAAGGTGTACACATAGCCGCGCAGGTAGGCGCCCTCTTTCAGGGCCACGCGCGACAGATTCATGCCGAACAGCTGGCCCGCAGGGATCGCCTTCAGGCCTGTGTCGCGGCTGGCATTGAAGGCCAGCCCGGCGATGATGCCGACGCCCATGCCGAGCTCGACATAGGTCTTGATGACATCAGCATCGATCGCTTCCAGCACCACGTCGGGCTTGAGGCCACGACGCTGGAAGGCGAGGTCGATTTTGTTGCGGCCGGCGAAGGCGGCGTCATAGGTGATGAGCGGGAAAGTCGCCAGCTCTTCCAGCGTCAGCGACTTGGACTGCGCCAGCGGATGCGAAGGCGGCACCACCACCATGTGCTCCCACTGGAAGCAAGGCAGGGACACCAGTCCGTCGATGTCGGCAATGGCTTCGGTGGCAATCGCGAGGTCGGCCTGGTCGTTGAGCACCATCTCGGCCACCTGCTTCGGGTTGCCCTGCAACAGCGACAGCCGCACCTTGGGGAATTTCTGCGAGAACGCCTGCACCACGGTCGGCAGCGAGTAACGGGCTTGCGTGTGGGTGGTGGCGATGGTGAAGCTGCCCGCGTCCTGCGACGCGAACTCCTTGCCAATACGCTTGAGGCCTTCGATTTCCTGCAGGATGGTCTCGACCGACTTCAGCACCTGCTTGCCCGGTTCGGTCAGTCCACGGATGCGCTTGCCGTGGCGGGTGAAGATATCGATGCCCAGTTCTTCTTCGAGCTCGATGATGGCCTTGGAAACGCCCGGCTGCGAGGTGAACAAGGCCTTGGCGGCTTCGGTCAGGTTGAAGTTCTGGCGCACGGCTTCCCGTACGAAACGGAACTGGTGAAGGTTCATGGCCTGTTGTCTTTCCGCAATTTTGACGGATTTTAGGCGGCGTTACGCGGACTTACACGGAATTTCTCGCGCATTACCCCTGCCGGCATCGGCATTTTCGGCGCGTTTCGTTGCCTGTCATGAAACGATCAGCCAACCTTGCTGCCGCCCTTATGCCTCGCCGCCCTGCTTATATATCTGAAAGGCATATAAGCAAATAAGAGTTCTGTTGTTTGGAATAAGGGAGAAGTTTATTACTATCCGCCGTTCTTCGCGCGAGGTTTTATGACTTTGACTTATGTAGCATCTGGTTTTGCCGTCGGCCTGCTGGTGGGCCTGACGGGCGTCGGCGGCGGTTCGCTGATGACGCCGCTGTTGACTCTGCTGTTCGGCATCAACCCGGCCGTCGCGGTCGGCACCGACCTCGCCTTTGCATCGGTCACCAAGAGCGCCGGCACCCTGACCCACCGGCTGCGCAATACCGTCCACTGGGACATCGTCAAGCGCCTGTGCTGGGGTGCGCTGCCGGCCGCGCTGCTGGCCACGCTCGCGCTCAAGCAGTTTGGCACGCTCGACAAGAACGTCACGCAGATCATCCGCTACACGATCGCCTTCTCGGTGAGCCTGACGGCCATCGCCATCATTTTCCGCGGCCGCATGCAGGCCTGGATGATGGCGCACCCGAGCCGTCAGCTGCATGGCCGTGCACAGGCCGCCGCGACCATCATCGCCGGCGCCGTGATCGGCGTGCTGGTCACGGTATCGTCGATCGGCGCCGGCGCTGTCGGCGCTACCATCCTGGTGCTGCTTTACCCTAAACTGGAGCCCGCCGAGATCGCCGGCACCGATATCGCCTACGCAGTGCCGCTGACGGCCATTGCCGCCGTCGGCCACTGGTGGCTCGGCTCGATCAACTGGGAACTGCTGGGCACCCTGCTGCTCGGCTCCCTGCCCGGCATCACGCTCGGCTCCTATGCCGCGCGTGCCGTGCCCGAAAAATTCCTGCGCGGGCTGCTCGCCACCACGCTGACAGCGGTGGCAGCCAAGCTCGTGCTGTAAAGAGATTCATAAAGGAAGACCATGTATCGCTACGACCAATACGACCACCAGATCGTCAAGGAACGCGTCGCGCAATTCAAGGGCCAGGTGGAACGCCGCCTGTCCGGTGAACTGACCGAAGACGAATTCCGCCCGCTGCGCTTGCAAAATGGCCTCTACATGCAGCGCCACGCGTACATGTTGCGCGTCGCCGTGCCGTATGGCCTGCTGTCGTCGAAGCAGATGCGCATGTTCGCGCATATCGCCCGCAAGTATGACCGCGGCTATGGCCATTTCACGACGCGCCAGAACATCCAGTACAACTGGATCGAGCTCGAGCAGACCCCGGCTATCCTGGCCGACCTGGCCTCGGTCGAGATGCACGCGATCCAGACCTCGGGCAACTGCATCCGCAACACCACGACCGACCAGTTCGCCGGCGTAGCCGCTGATGAGCTGGAAGATCCGCGTGCCTTCATCGAGATCCTGCGCCAGTGGAGCACCTTCCACCCGGAATTCGCCTGGCTCCCGCGCAAGTTCAAGATCGCCGTCAATGCCGCCGCCGAAGACCGTGCGGCCGTGAAGGTGCATGACATCGGCCTGAATCTGGTGAAGAACGATGCCGGCGACCTGGGCTTCCAGGTGCTGGTGGGCGGCGGCCTCGGCCGTACCCCGATCATCGGCAGCGTGATCTGCGAATTCCTGCCGTGGCAGCACATGCTGACCTATGTCGAAGCGATCATGCGCGTGTACAACCAGTACGGCCGTCGCGACAACAAGTACAAGGCGCGTATCAAGATCCTGGTGAAGGCACTGGGCGTCGAGGAATTCACGCGCCAGGTCGAGGCCGAATGGGCCGACCTGAAGGACAGCCCGAGCACGCTGACCGCCGAAGAAGTGGCGCGCGTCGCGTCCTACTTCACGCCGCCGGCCTATGAGACCCTGAGTGACAGCGACGGCCTGCTGCAACAGCAGCGCACCGCCAACAAGGCGTTCTCGAACTGGCTGGGGCGCAACGTCAAGCCGCACAAGGTGCCGGGCTATGCGATCGTGACGCTGTCGCTGAAGAAGACCGGCACGCCGCCGGGCGATGCGACCGCCGAGCAGATGGACTTCGTCGCTGATCTGTCCGACCGCTACAGCTTCGGTGAACTGCGCGTGACGCACGAGCAGAATCTGGTGCTGCCGGATGTGAAGCAGTCCGACCTGCTGGCGCTGTTCCAGGAAGCGAAGGCCCACGGCCTCGCGACGCCGAACCTGGGCCTGCTGACCGACATGATCTGCTGCCCGGGCGGCGATTTCTGCTCGCTGGCGAATGCGAAATCGATCCCGATCGCCGAAGCGATCGCTGAGCGCTTCGATAACCTCGACTTCCAGCACGACATCGGCGACATCGACTTGAACATCTCGGGTTGCATCAATGCCTGCGGCCACCATCACATCGGCAACATCGGCGTGCTGGGCGTGGACAAGGATG
>JACCDQ011394757.1_pt1 | contig 15071 bp, 31 predicted proteins | sample 7446031 | NCBI WGS metagenome assembly JACCDQ01 (sample SAMN15323442, study PRJNA562643) | freshwater metagenome | isolation source: river surface water | place: USA:Blue River Watershed | collected 2017-08-17
ACGACACCTACGTGGTTCAAGGTGAGATGGTCACGGCCAGGTCATGCGAGCACCTGAGCACGAGCATCATGGCGGTTCCGAATGTGCCGCTGGTTCCGAGAGTGATGCTGCACCAGATCAAGCCAGGCGAGATCATTGGAGGCCATTCGCCAGTTGGTTTTGGAACCTGGGGGCCGTGGGCAATGCACATCCCCCCAGCATTCGCAGCGAACCGCGACAAGATCGACCGCATCGAGATCATCGGACATCACCGCTGCCATTTGTTGTGGGCGCAGGACACCGTTTACGGGTCGATTCCTGTTGGGCGGATTCCATGAGGCAGATGATTGAAAACGCAGGCGGACGCCGGTTCATCATGGCCGCTGGCGCAGGGATTGTGACCACGGTTTTGCAGTGGTTTGGAAAGCTGGACCCAGCCGGCAGCACCTACGCCATGGTCATCATTGGTACCGTTGCTTCGTACATCACCGGCAACACCGCCCAAAAGACGCTGACTAAACCACCAGAGGGGCCATGATGGACTGGTATACACTGTTGAGCAGGACTGGCGTGAAGCACGCGGAGGCTTTTGCTTGGGCGCCCGTATTTGCCCGGGTCATTACTCCTGGATCGTTCAGCATGGGATGGGACGAGGCAGACGATTTCATTGGGCAGGTTTGCCATGAAAGCGCCATGCTGACCCGGGTCGAAGAGAACCTGAACTACACAAACGCCGCGCGTATCTGTGCTGTGTGGCCCAAGCGGTTCCCGACGGAACAGGACGCGCAGCCCTACGTGCGCAATCCGGTGAAGCTGGCAAACAAAGTCTACGGCGGACGCATGGGCAATGTGGAGCCTGGCGACGGGTGGGACTTTCGCGGGCGTGGTTTGCTTCAGGTAACGGGCCGGGACAACTACCGAGCCGTTGGGAAGGTGCTGGGCATGCCGCTGGAATTGCAGCCCGACCTGCTGGCACATCCCGAATGGGCGCTGCGCTCTGCACTGGCGTGGTGGGAGGGCAATATCCCCGACGCCATCATGGGCGACATCGTGAAGGTCACAAAGCGGGTGAATGGCGGCACACATGGGCTGGAACACCGGGCCGAGCTGACCCGGCGCGCGGGTGAGGGGCTGGCATGATCCGGGTCGTTGCCACTGCACTGATCGTGACGATGGCCGCTGCGGGCATCCAGACCTGGAGGCTGGCCGCCGAGGTGGCGGACCACGCCGAGACACGAGCCTCGCACGCGGAGCAGATCGCGGGGCTGGAACGCACCGCCAGGGTGGCCGAGGCGAACGCCCGTGCCGAGGAAAAACGACGCGCTGACGCGCTCCAAGAGGTCATCCATGAAACCGAGCAAAAACTTGATGCTGCGCGTGCTGACGCCGACGCTGCTGCTGACGCTGGCCAGCGGCTGCGCGCACAACTCGCCGCCATCGCCAGCGGTTGTAGTCGATCCACCAGCCATACCGACCCTGCCGAAGCAGGCCCGCCAGCCGACGCCACCGCCGATCTGCTTGCCGACGTGCAGCGCAGGCTTGGAGAGGCTACACAACAATTTGCTGCTTTTGCTGACCAATCGCACGCAGCCGGTACAGCCTGCCAACGCAGCTACGACGCGCTGATTAAGCGGTAGAGGCCTGGCCACGGTAGGCATACCAGATGTTGTGGTGAATTAAATTGCCGGCCAACGGCTGCACGCCACTGAAAACATTGACAAAATCAGGCCATCTTGGGAGTGATTCGCATAAGCAACAGTCTGGCACTAACCAGCATCACCACTACATCTTGTGCCTATCCCGAAGTGCCCTTGCCTTGCTTGATGGTCTTCCGGGCGGCTGGATGCTCTGCATACGCCGGTGACATCTGCGCGCCTCGCTGTTGGCCTCAAAGAGAACTTGGTCCGCATCCCGAGGGTCTCGACTCAGAAAGTCAAGCCTATCGGCCAGGCCGCGCAAATTCTCCGCAACGCGGCGAAGATTGACCACCGACCGCATCGGCACATCAATCCTGACAACCTCGCTTATGTAGGTGCCGGCAGTGAAGGATGGGATGTCTCGAACCCGCTTGCTCATGGTCATGACATACAACATCTGGTGCTGAATTAAAACCACTGTTTGCACAGTCGAACCACCTTGGCAGGAAGCCAGTCCAGTGCTATAAGAGCGACTATGGACCCGGACACGACCACCGGCCCGCCAATCACCGCCAGGCCAAGATTGAGCCCGGTGATGGCCGCGTAGGCCATAAGCGAGAACCAACAGGTCAGGCCGTAGATCAGGCAGATGACAATGTGCATGCGCGTAGCTCCGAATCAAACCAGATGGTTTTAATTTAGAACCACGCGCCGGAAAATCAAAACGCCCCAGTGCTGCCAAAGCCCCCTTCGCCGCGCTGGGTTTCTGTGAGGTCTTCGGCCAGCTCCAGTTCAACAACAGGCACGGGCAGGATCATTGCTTGCGCGATCCGGTCCCCGGGCTCAAATCCAAACCGGAGGGGGCTGTTGTTGCGCAGCTTCACTTGCACTTCGCCACGGTAGTCGGAATCAATCACCCCGACGCAATTCACCAGGCTGATGCCGTTCTTGAATCCGTGGCCACTGCGGCTGAAGATCAGCATGACATGCCCAACCGGTACTTCAAATGCCAACCCAGTGCGAAACTGGAACGTGCCGCCGCATGGAGCGACTTCGCCGGACTCTATTGTGTGCAGGTCGAAGCAGGCTGCGCCGTCTGTGGCGTAGCGCGGAAGAAGGGCATTTGGATGGAGTTTCTTGACTTTGAGTTTCATGCAATCACCTTTGGGTTTATTCGTCGTCTTGTTCCCAGCAGTCGTCACAGCCTGGGTGGTCTGGATCGGAGCAGTCTGGGTGCCGGATGAGTTCGTTATGGTATTTGCGCTCTACGCGAACCTCTTCCTGAAGGTCGTAGATTTCATCGTCGTCGATCATGATGTTTCCTTATTTTGAACGTGCATAGCTTGCACGCATGGCGGGCTGGCTGGTGCGATCACCGGCTTGGGCTGCAACAAAGCGGGCACGGCGAAGCAAGGGCATTTCGTGGCTGCTGATGCCGTTGCGCTCGCACTCCTTGATGAAGTCCTCCACGAACTCGTAAAGGGCAGGTGCAGCCTCAATCAAACGGCCATTGGCCTTCACTTGGTCTTCAGGCCCCGCCAATTTTGCAACAAGTGAATCGTCTGCCCCGTACACGCTCTGACCTTTGTTCGTCCATGGGCCGGGTGCGTGGGTCATGCCGCCTCCGCTTGCTCGTCTGTCAGCGCATCAATCGCTTCAGCCGTCGCATCAATCAGTGCGGAATCAGCCTCAATCATGGCTTCGCGGTTTGCTTTGGTGAACGCAGCATCGTGCGAGCCTTCGCGCAGTGCGATTGCAATGCTGTCCAAGGACTGAGCAAAGTCAACGAACCCGCAATGGAAAGCCTTGGTGGCCAGGGCTTCAAACTGGCTTGCAGTGTGAATGACGTACTCGCGGATGCGCCAGTCGGTGGCCACAATGGGCTCTTCAATCTGTTCCACTGGTTCTGGTTCAGCACCAGTTTGAACAAGCTCAATCGGCTCAGATTCCTTCACGATGACGGGTTGCGCAGCAGCACGCAGGGCTTCCAGTTCGGCACGCTCCTTGGCGATGGCTGCGCGGGCCTCTTCCAGCTCTTTGCGCTCTGCGGCAAGTGCCTGCTCTGCTTCAATGCGAACCTGCTCCAAGCGCTTACGTTCTGCTTCCACCAGTGCGGCGGCTGCTTCTTGGCTCATGACGCGGACATGCAGGTCTTTCAAGGACTTCACGCACTCATCAATGGTGGCCACACATTCTTCCAAGAATTCACCAAACACTTCAGGCAACGGTTCAAACTGGTCAATGGCGGCCAGTTCTGCGCCGATCTCATCAGAAGATGCCCCTGCCAATGCGAGAGGCAAACCACGGATGCCTTCAATCTGCCGCTTGATGTCAGCGACACGCTTTGCTTCCGCCTGGCGCTTGGCTTCCTCTTCGGCTTCGATCTTGGCATCGTAGGCGTCACGCAGGCCGATCACGCGCTTTTCTTCGCCCTCGGTGATGGCAATGAGCCGCTTTTCTTCATTGATCACGGCTTTTGCAAATGCGGTTGCATCATCCCGTGCGGCTTTGCCCGTCTTTTCAATGGTGGTGCGCGCCGTGCGCAGCTTCATCCCAAATCGGTGGGCAAGCTCGCGGTCTGTTTTGTCATTGACTGCTGTGATGGCCTGGGTATCCAAGATCAAAGCTCGCAGATCGGCTTCGGTCTTGGTTGATCCCAGCACAATCATGGCCCGGTCAGTGGGCGGCAGGGTGGTGATGTCGGTGGTCATGGCTCTTTCCTTGGTTCAAGCGATCAAAGCATTCAGCTCGTCACGCAGTTTGGTGAGGGTCTTGTGGGCTTCTTCGGTCTTGGCTTGCCCAGCCAGTCGGTGAAATGCACCCGCCGCGCGCTTGACGGTGGTGTCCCAGCCCTCGGGAGGCTGTGGCTTTCCGCCGACGTTTGAGGCTTCGTAGGCCTCCACGTCCTGTAAACGGTAGATGATGGAGCGCTCCCCGATCCGCACAAAGCGGGGGCCAATGTTCTTAGCCCTCCAGCTCTGCAAGGTCCGGGCGGTCATTTTCCAGCGATCCGCCAGTTCCTTTTCGTTGAATGTGGTCACTGTGCGGGCTCCTGTTCCCATTCCTGTGCCGGGAATGTCGGCTCAACCACTTCTTGCTTGGCAGCACCTACGATGGCTGCAAGGCGGGAGGATCGGCCGGCCTCAACGACCGGGCGCACAACCTGCACAGGCGCTGCCTGCACGGCCTGGGCGTCAACGATCCGGCTGGCTTCGTCCTCGTCGTAGATGCCAGCGAAGCCAAAGGCGATCCGCGCGCCTTGGATCAACGTCTTGTGCCGCAGAAAGCGCTTGGTGTGTGTCTGCCACGGGCCAGCAAATCCGCCATCCTTCCCGCGCGGCGGCTGGTACACCTCGTCAAGGTACTCGCGCACAATGGTTGGGCGCTCGCGGTCCTTGCGGTAAATGACCACTTCGCACCACGCTGGGCATGGCTTGCCGCCAGGCATAGTGACCATCTCGTCGGCGTAGTTGAATTCAATGCCATTGAAGGCTGGGTGTTCGTTGATGATGCGTGACCAGCCATCGACCGACACGACCGGGACTACGGCGCCCTTGTCGTTGAAGGCGAAGATTTCCTTGGTGAAGGGGTTGAGCTTGTATTGGTCAGCGACGATCAGCAGTGCCGCCATCTGCTCGTTGGTCACAACCACATCACCACGCTGACGAAAGGCGGTTGCCTTCAGAGTGTCCAGCATGCGGGCCGGTTCGATGTGGTACTTCTCAGCGAAGCGCGTCACTAGGGACTGACGCTTGGTGTCGGTCTGGGTGGTGATTTCGGTACTCATGGAACGCTCCTTTAGTTATCGATGTATTCGACGGAGATCACGCGGTAGGTGTTGGCAGAGTCAGCCACCTCCAGCAGATCGCGGTCTTCGTTTGCGCGGCGCTCGCTCAGGTAGACGCGCACCACGCGCTTGATGTCGGAGTCAGCGCCACAGCCGTCCATTAGGACGAGGGCAAAGTTGGTATCGGTCATGGTCAAGCAGCCTCAGAGATTCTGACGTTACGGAACGGCGGAACGGTAGCCTCAATCTGGGTGCCTGCGATCTTGGTCAGGCTGATCGACAGCTTCTCGTACTCGTCGCGGTAGTAGCAGCGGAACGATTCCTTGTTGGTGCCCGCACTGATCTTGCCGCCCGCGTAGGCGATGCTTTTGGCGTGCTCAATGATCGTGAGGATTTCCGCCTTGGCCGCATCCTTGCGCTCTTTGGCGGCTTTCTCATCAGCACCAGCGGCCTTGTACTCGCGGCACAGCTTGGCCAGGCGTGGGTTATCGGACAGGTCGATAGAACTGCCGTCGTTATCCCGGTACACCTGGGCGATAGTTGCGCCGTCCTTGGTGAAGTCTGGTTCCGGGGCTGCACCAGCGTTGATGCGCTGCCAGAGGTCACGAGCTTTGGTGCGAATGGCTTCGCCTGCATCACGGTCGCGCAGGCGAATGATGGGCTTGGGGGTGTTGCCGCCAACGAGGGGGGCCAAGATAGCCCAGCCCATGTCGGCAACTTCCATCTGCGCCTGCACCTGCATTTCGTACTGGATTGGCGCTTCAAGCATCTCGCCATCATCAATCCACCCGCGTTTGAACTGGAGCGAGTCAATATTTTTGATTTCAAGCACGCCCTTGCCATGCTCACGGAACATGCGGCGAGCTTCGTTGTCGTCATGGCCGTCCACAAGACCAACCACAGCAAAATCGAACGATGCCGCAAGGCCAAACTCAGGCATGGTCATGAAGGCTTTGAACGGCTCGACCACCAAGCCAAGGTCATCGGCAATGCCGTAGGCGATGGCGGATTCAAGACGAACCCCCCACTTGATCCGCTCGTTTTCATTGAACTCGGGAGCCTCGACGGTCCCGGCCTTCAAATGGAACAGCTCAAAGGGTGTTTTGACGAATGCGCCAGCTCCAAACAGCGCGGCGGCTTCGGTCGATGTGACGAACTTCTTGCGAGCTGCAAGCCAGTCGGCCTCGTTGGTGAAATGGTGGGTTTCGCGCTTCATGGTAATCTCTCGGTTTGATGCTGGCCGAATATCTGCGCCAGTGGTTCGATGATAACACCATTTGAGGCTTGCGCAAGCGTTATTTCGTCAAAACCGCACCAGAACGGAAGGGAGTTCGGCTAATGCGGTTTCGTTGCAAATCCATGGTTTGTGTTTATAATTCTTGCAAGGCTGGATGACCTTCCCGATGTTCAAGACGGCCTTCATAAATGTCCACGAACATCGGAGCCTGGATTGCCGCAGAAAGTTGGGCTTAAAAGCACAGTGCGGCTGACGCCCCGGAAAGACGGGGGCCATCACGCACTCGGATTGATAGACACTGCTATCGGCTCACCGTTGAAAGAACACGGACCAAGTAGGCCCGACAGAAACGCAGTCCGAGGCCGTGATGGTGAAAAACCCGCCGTGTGTGCTGACAAGTCACGGCACAACCATGGGGCGCGCAGACCCGCAAAGCTGCGTAGTTAAGCGGCCACCATCAACCATTACGCATGCGGATTGCCCAAACGGGCGTAGCTGAGAGAGTGAGCACAAACAGTAAGTGGGCAGTGAAGCCTGCCAACTACGTGAACGTGTGCAGTCCGCAGCCGTGATGGTGCCGCATGACTGGATTCCCTGGGCCTTGCGAGGCATCAGGCGCCGGACGAGCCTCAATGACCCCTGCGCAAGCGGGCGAGACAAGCGCGGTGGCAAATGACGAAGGTAGCCCGGCCCATCAATTCCTTGTAAAAAGCACCGGCGTGGCCGAGATCAGCTTCACGCTATCGGCATTGAATGTGCCTCTGAGGTTGAAAGTCCCATCTTTGTAGCCACGGCGCACGCTGGCCATCACCGCAGGCCCGTCTTTGATCTGGCAATAAGCGAACCGCCCAAGAATCGCGGCATCAACACCGCTTGGCTTTGGGCAGAAGAACACAAACCCATCCATCCAATCCAAAGGGCCGCCCGCCGTCCTGGCTTGAATGGCAATGCTGTCTTCGCTCATGCCGTCGGGTGTTGAAGTGCGCTCAATGACGCCATCGGGATGTGGCGCGACCGTACCATCACCCTGCATGGCCCCAACAACCGAGACACGATGCGTACCCACTGGCCGCACCGCCACACCAGCAGCTTCGACGATCCGGTGAAGTGGCTCACCGAAGATTGATGACAGTTGCGCAACTTCATCCAGTTGTAGGCGTCGCACCCCGCTGAACACCAAACTCAGTTGCGAATGGCTCATTTGCATGCGCCTGGCCAACCCCCGCAGGGATAGGTTCTTGGCCTGCATCAGGCTTTCAAAATAGCGACGGTCTACGGTGGTCATACTGTACGCCCCTCAAGTTGGGCGCAAGGTCGCACCAATGGCGTTAAAATGCAAACGGCATGATTGTGTAGGCTGGTAAGATTGTGATACCATTGACCTAGTTTTCAAACCAAGGCGATTCGCATGAACATCACAGAAAGTGAAATCACGTCCCAGGTGGCGCGCGAGCTGCGCAAAAGCCGTGGCCTGACCCAAAGGGAATTCTGGCGGGCGGTAGGCGTGCAGCAATCAGTTGGCGCACGCTACGAGCAGGATGTTTCCATTCCGCATGCCGTGCGCATCCTGATCGTCGCGCATTACGTTTCAGGCGTGAAGATCAACACTGCAACTCCCGAAGGCGTTGCTGAATTGAGCCGCTTGGGCGCCATTCAGGCCAAACAAACCAATGTGAAGTCTGTCTCTGCTGACGCCCGTGCGGACATCAGCAAGGCAATCAAGAGTCTCGAAACGGCGCGCGATGCGCTGCAAACCATTTAACCACTGAAAGACACTCATGGCGTCCGTTAACAAAGTCATCCTCGTCGGCAACTGCGGAAGAGATCCAGAAATCCGGTACTTGGCATCAGGCCAAGCCGTGGCAAATGTGAGCGTTGCCACAACGAGCCGCCGCAAAGACAAAAGCACCGGGGAAACCATCGAAGATACCCAGTGGCACCGCGTCACCTTCTATGAGCGATTGGCAGAGATTGTCGGGGAGTACGTCAAGAAGGGCGCTTCGGTCTATATCGAAGGCCGCTTGAAGTACGGCAAATACACCGACCAAGCGGGCGTTGAAAAGAACACGGTGGACATAGTGGCAACGGAAATGCAGTTGCTGGGTGGAAGGCCCGAAGGCGGAGATTGCCAACAGCCGCAACAGCCGCAGCAACGACAGGCCGCACCGCAGCAGCCCGCACAGCGCCAGCAGCCACAGCGACAAGCCCCGGCCAACACTGACAGCGGGTTCGATGACTGGGACGACGGATCGGTCCCGTTTTGATGGATGGTGCCAAGTGGACGAAGCCGACATTGCACAGCGCCACATGGACCGCTTGCTTGAATCCCAGATCGAACAGGCCCGCAACAAGGCCGTGCGCCTCCCGGTTGGCGAATGCCTGAACTGCGGGGAAGGCACGGATGGGCGGCGGTACTGTGATGCCGACTGCCGAACCGAGTTTGAACGGCGCGCGGCGGCGGATAAGCGGGTTGGGCGGACATGAGTCGCTTCACCATAAAACGCACCAACATGGCCTTGCCCGACGACATGGCCGGTGCGAGTGCCTTCCTGTTCAAAGCGCTGGACGGCTACGGGAAAGACGACCGCACCAGCTGGCGGCGGTTCTGGAAACGCATCCTCAACATGAAACCGGGTGATCTGGTGGAGGTTGAGATGGTCTTTCCTCGATCCGGGCCGTTCCATCGACGCCACTTTGCGATTGAGCAATCGGTCTTTGACGCGCAAGAGGTGTTCACGGATTACGAGCAGTTCCGCCAATGGTTAAAAATCGGAGCCGCCTGGGTGATCTGGATGCCTGGGGTTGATGGCATGGTGCCCATTCCGAAGTCCGTGAGCTACGCCGCAGCAGACCAAGACGAATTTCAGAAGTTCCACGAGGCCGTGCTGGCATTTTTGCGAGGCCCGCATGCGCCGGCCGTGCTCTGGCCGCACATGAAGAACCCGTCCGACATGATTGATGCGATCCTGAGAGGGTTTGAGCAATGAACAAAACTGAGAAAGCCCACAAAGAAGCTGTGGCAGGAATGGGCTGCGCTGTCTGCTGGAGACTGTATGGCCCGCACGATCCGGCTCCGGTCGAACTTCACCACTTGCGCGGCGGTGGCTGGGGGAAGGGCGACTACACCACACTCATTCCATTGTGCCCAGAGCACCATCGTGGGCGAACTGGTGTTCATGGGTTGGGCACAAAGGGATTCGCCAAGCACTACGGATTCGACCAGCAGGACTTGCTTGATTGGGTGCGGGAAAGGATTGCCGCATGAAGCCCATCTGCGCCATGTGTGGCCGGCCCACCAGCCCGTTTGTGATGATCGGACGAGAAGCCATCGGCCCCAAATGCGCAGCCAAGGCCGGCCTCACCCCCAGCAAGGCGCCCAAGGGCAGCCGCTTGCGCTTCGTGCGCGAGAAAGCTGTCCGCGAAGCCATCCCTCAAACCCTCGACCTTTTTCAAACCCTCGAACCATGAGCGACCACAAACACTCACACTATTTCAAGCCCGTGGCGGGCTACACGCACATCGACGTCTATCGCGTGCTGTCCCTGTTCAACGTGACCGACCCGTGCCTTCAGCATGCCGCCAAGAAAATCCTGGTGGCAGGCGGCCGGGGCGGAAAGGACATCGGCCAGGACGTGCAGGAGGCCATCGACACCCTGGAGCGCTGGAAGGACATGCGCACCGAGGATGCGCCACGATGAACGTCGTTTTCCCATGGCCGCAAAAGGAGCTGAGCCCCAATGCAAGGGTCCACTGGTCCAAGAAGAGCAAAGCCGCCAAGGCGCTGCGCCGGGTGAGCCATTTGCTGACGCTGGAGGCCGGCATCAGGGGCGTGGATTGGGACGGCGACATTCATCTGTGGGTGGACTACTACCCGCCCGACAAACGCGCCCGCGACCAAGACAACATGATCGCCGCCTCGAAGGCGATTTTTGATGGCCTGGCCGACGCCCTGAGCGTCAACGACAAGCGCTTCAGGCTGCACCCCTACGTCCAGGACGAGATCGGCGGGATGGTCAAAATCAGGATTACACCTGGGCCTGATGGTTCGATTCTAAAACCAACGGAGCAATCATGAGCAAGTCTCTGACCATGGCCATGAGCCTGATGGCCGCATGCTGGGCCGCCTCGATCTACTGGAGCCCGTATCAGTCATGTACGCGCGCTTTAGAGGCCGAAAACGTTGCACGGGGCATAAAGCCCGTAGTGGCTTCGTCCGATGCAGCTTTGGATTGCGCCCGGTGGCTGAAGGCGAATTGAAGTAGAATTACCCGTCGCTTGGCCGCGATATTGAAGTAAAGCTCCACATGCACTCTGGCGGGTACTTCCCCGTTCGGCCAACCCCGTAAGGGGAGAGTGCAGGTGGAGCTTTCTTGTTTGGAAAGCAAATGATCAACGATGCCCGAATTTCTGTGGGGCTTCCTGGGCACCCAAAGACCAAGAAGCTGATCAAGCGACACGGGCAGGCTTCAGCATGGAGCCTTGTCTGCCTGTTCCTGTGGGCAGCGTCCAACCGGCCCGACGGCGATCTTTCCGGCATGTCCGTTGAAGACATTGAGCTATCTTCCGACTGGGCTGGCCAGGATGGTGCGTTCGTGCAGGCTTTGGTTGATGTCAAATTCCTGGACGCCGTAGACGATGGGTTTGTGCTGCACGACTGGGCTGAGCACAACCCATGGGCTGCTGGTTCGGACAAGCGCAGTGCTAAAGCGCGCTGGAATGCTGCTAAGCGCCACCACGGTATTGCTGAAGCCGACAGGCTAGTACCAGAGTACGCTGCTGTTAGGGATGCTAGTAGCAATGCTAGTAGCACAGAGCCAGCACAAGACCAGAAGGCAACTGGCAATGCTCCGTCTCCGTCTCCGTCTCCGTCTAATTCCGATACTTACGTATCGGACGGCAAGCCGTCAAAAGTGACCGATCCTGACGAGATCATTTTTGGCTACGGGGTTCCCATGCTGACAAACGCCGGCACACCCGAGAAGCAGGCCCGGTCGTTCTTGGGCGGATTGCGCAAGCAGCACGGGGATAGCGCATTGATCGACAAGCTGCGGGAGTGCGCCAAGGCCAAGCCATTGCAGCCGCTCGAATGGCTGGCCGCAGCCTTGCCGCCGAAAGGTGGAGGGGGCCGACGAGCGCCACCCGTTGAGGATTTTTCAACCACGAGCTACGGGCCAGGGGGCGCGCTGTGAACATCGACCTGAAAACCGAGCCGCGAACCTGTGCCGAGCATGGCGAGTATCTGTCCCGCAACTTCATCGGCAAGGTCTGGTCGAAGTGCCCGGACTGCAACAAAGCGGCTGAGGACAAAGAACGTGCCGAGAAAGAGGTGGCAGAGCGCGAGGCCAAGCTGAAGGGCTGGCAGATGCGTGTTGGAGGTGCCGGAATCCCGGAGCGTTTTCAGAGCCGGAGCCTGGACACCTTTGAGGCCAAGACAGAACCGCAGCGGCATGCGTTGCAGTTCGCCCGTGAGTTCGCGGGGAGCTTTGAGGCTGGAAGCAAAGGGCGAAGCGCAATCTTCATCGGAAAGCCCGGGACCGGAAAGACCCATCTGGCCGTTGGGATCGGCATGCACCTGCTGCGCCAGAACCGCCCGGTGCTGTTCACGACCGTGATGAGGGCCATTCGCCGGGTGAAGGACACATGGGCCAAGGGCAGCGAGGAAAGCGAGAGCCAAGCCATTGCCGCGCTGGTTTACCCTGAGCTCCTGATCCTGGACGAGGTGGGGGTTCAGTTCGGCAGCGAGTTTGAAAAGAACATGCTGTTCGACGTGCTCAACGAGCGCTACGAGCGCCGCAAGTCCACGTTGCTGATGTCAAACCTGCCTTTGCCCGAGGTGCAGGGCTATCTCGGTGAGCGAATCTTTGACCGGCTGCGTGAAGACGGAGGGCGCTACATACCATTCGACTGGGAAAGCCACCGAACCAAAGTATGACCGATCCATCCACCGACATAGCCGGGGCCTACGACCGCGCACTGAAACACCTGATCCGCATGGCGCAAACACCCGGCTGGAAATCCTACGCATGGAGCAGAGCCAAAGAGCTGGACGCAGACAAATCAGGCATCTGGACGGGTATCGCGCAAGAGTTGAAAGAGGTCATGACCTCCAAGGCAGGGTAAACACTGAGAACTTTTTTTGCGAATAAGCTGCACACGTTCATTTATTCCGATAGAATCAATCCCAGAGCGCAAGCAATACAGGTTGCAAGCGTTGCAGATTGTAGGGTGAAGCCTGCGACTCGCCGGGTGTCTTGGAATTCTGCGGCCCGCAAGCAAACTTGAGAACAGCCAAAAGCCTGGAACAACTTGAAGGAAAGACCATGATCATCCACCGCAACATGAACCTGGACCGGTTGGCCGAGCGCATGGGGCCTGCCACCGAAGAACAGGCCCGCGCCATGCGCGACCTGCTGTGTGAGTTTGCGGACGACATGCCCGGCGTGACCGTCACGCAAGACCTGACCGAAGAACAGTGGCTTGATCTGCTGGCGCAGGCCGCTTAATCAAGGAGAGAACAAACCATGAACACCAGAAAATACCCTAGAACCCTCAACGAGGCGTTCGGCCCGTATGCCCACCTGGGCGGCATCCAAGAGCCCCGCCGCCAGTTCGACCGCGAGGACCGCATTGTCCTGGCCACATCCGTGGCCGTGTCCCTGGCCCTGGTGGCTTTCGCTTTCCTGGGGTGGTTCTGATGGCGAAACCTCGGAAGGTCCACACGTACCAGAGCCTCATGGCCAAGACTGTGGAGGAAGGTACATGCCTGCTGTGGACGGGCTACCAAAATCAGCGCGTGCCAACGATCTACGTCGATGGCACCAGGAAAAGCGTCAGGGGCTTGTTTGCCAAGCTGCTGAATCACAGCAGCGCAGACGGAAACGGCTTTTGGGTGAACACATGCGGAAATCAGCTGTGCGTCAGGCCCGAGCACACCGCGTACCGCAGCATCCAGCAGCAGATGAGCTACATGGGCAAGCGGATGAGAGCACTGCCATCCATCGAAGCCATTCGCCGCGCGAAGATTTCAAACTCCATGCGGCGGATCAGCGACGAGCAGATCAAGGAGATTCACCAGAGCGGCGATTCAGCGGCCGCTGTGGCTAAACGGCTTGGGGTGTCCAAAGCGCTTGTTACCAAATACCGCCGCTCTGAAATAGGCGCAACCATGGCAACGAATATGTGGGCGGGGTTGATGTGAGAAAACGCAGCAAATACCGGCCACGCCCGGTCTACATCAACGCAGTCGAGCGAGCTTTGGAGGCGGTGTCCCCGCTGGGCGCTGATCACGGGGGCTACCTGGGCGAGCTGAAGATCAAAAACCACCTCGCAATGCAGGCGCTGACCCGCGCCGAGGCAACCCGGCAGGACATGGACTACCTGATTGCTATGGCCAACATCATGGAAGCCTGGCGGTTGATGGAAATTTGCGCGCCGCTGGCCGTGGAGATTGGGGCCGGACGCCGCGCGCTGATTGACATTGCTGTGCGTGCTGTGAACCGCCTGAAATTTGTGGCCACCGGGCCTGAGATCGTGGCGCTGAACACGCTGATGGAGCTGCACGACGAGCTGATCCAGCACGTGACGGTCACGCAAATGGAGCGAGCAATCGCATTGGCAAAACAGATCATTCGGAAGGGGCACGCCACCGTGCTGCCGGATGTTGAAGAAGTTATGGAGTTGATGAAATGAGCAAACACACAAAAGGGCCGTGGTCGATAGCTTACGAAACGGACATCACCGGCATCGAGAACGACCCGGAAAATGAATGTGTCGGGATGGTTGATGTGGCGCACGTTTACATGCGCACCGTCCCTGGCCGCACCGATGCCAACGCCCGCCTGATAGCCGCTGCGCCTGATTTGCTGGGGGCGCTGCAAATGCTTTTGGCTACTTCAGGCGAAATCAACGAGGCCCCTAACGGCCTGCTTGAAATGGCTCTTGACTCTGACGATCAAGAAACACGCAACCAAGCAAATGCGCATCTATGTGCCCGCGCAGCCATCGCCAGAGCAACCATGGAGGACACATGAAATCCTGCTGCGACAACAACTGCGATCAAGGTAGGTCGTGCCCGCTGCGCGCTCACAAACCGACCAGGCACGTAAAAGCCGGTGGCCCGCCGCCGACCGACCTGCCGCCACTGCCCATCGATATGGCCGAGCCGGACCCGGTGCCGGAGGACAGCGAGATGAACACCATCGGGCTGGTGTTGTGGCTGGCCACTATTTTCTGCGCAGGCATGGCCGCGCTGCAATTCATTTGGGGTGCGTGATGACGCTGAAATCCTACCCGGTGGAAATAGAGATCTACGACGACGATGAGCCTATGGCGAAAGTCAAAGCTTTCGACGAAAGCGCAGCAAACGTAGCAATAACAGGGCTTGTCAGAGCCGAAACCTGGACCGAACTGGCAGAAGCCATCCGGCGTGCAT
>JACCDQ012092660.1_pt1 | contig 15070 bp, 11 predicted proteins | sample 7446031 | NCBI WGS metagenome assembly JACCDQ01 (sample SAMN15323442, study PRJNA562643) | freshwater metagenome | isolation source: river surface water | place: USA:Blue River Watershed | collected 2017-08-17
CCATGAAGTGCATGATGATAACTGTTTCAATCTCAAATCTTTTGTTTCTCATGCCGGATTATTTGCAACCATTGATGGCCTTTCAAAATCATTGATTAATTTAAACAAAGATTTAGATTTGATATCACAGATGAAAGAAAAATTTAAAATTCAACCTAATCAACATAGATTCATTGAAGGTTTTGACCGGCCAATGAATTTAGAAGAGACCCTGGCAGGTAAAGGTTGCTCAAAAGAAACGTTTGGGCATTTAGGTTTTACTGGAACATCATTTTGGATTGATTGTCATCAAATGAAAGCTTCTATCATTTTAACCAATGCAACTCAAAATTACTGGCATGAAAGAGCAGGGCTTATTCAATTTAGAAAAAAAATTGGAGAAGCTATTTGGAAAATCTAATAAATTACTTTTAGTAAATCATTCATCATCGCTTTACAATCTTTTCCACCACTCAAACCATTAATAACGACAGCGTTCGGCTTTGATCCCAAACTTTGACTGGTTTGAATTTGCATTCCGATATTTTGATAAGTTGATGTCGGTATGCTGTTGTAAACGATACTACCGTTATAGGTAACACTCTTCACCAGTCCAGCATTTTTCAAACCACTCGTCGTGTAAAATCTGACAAATGTATCAGCATCGACCTTAGATGGTAATTTGGTTTTTACAAACCCATCTTCATTAAAGGTTTTTCTGATTTCAATATCAGCATCTTTTTGGAAAGCAGGATTAGATTTTTCAAATTCTTTATCAAATTTACTTAATCTTTCTAGTTCTTCATTGGTTTTAACTAAAATGACAATTCTCAACTTTTCATTTTTAGGATTCCAAGTGCCATTAACCACACTTTGGTTAAAGGCCATTTCAAAATCTTTTCCTAGGGCTTTATGGTAGCTAGATAGGGCGTCACCAGCTTCAATAAGTTCTTTTGCGTGATAAGAGTCAGTAAAGGATGCTTGATTTTCAGCCATTTTCAAAATCATGTCCTCTGAAACTTTTCCTTGACCACGCATTTTTGTAAAGATCATATATCTGAATGCATGCCCCTTATTGGCCAGCACTTTATCGATTAATGCTTTTAATTGTTGATCTGGACTTAAAGGAAGTTTTTCCACTGGAATCGGAAGTTTTCCTGCATCTCTTTTGAATAAATTTGCTAAAAGAGCATTTTGGGCATTTTTTCTTTTTGAACTTGTCGCATGAGCGAGTGTCTCACTTTCACTGCCTAAAATATCAGAGATTAAAAGATACATTTCAACATTGTCTTTTGGACCATTAAAAATTTCACTTAAGTAACTGGTTTCAACTTCGACAAAATCAGATCGCTTTCGAGCAATTTCCAACCATTCTTTCGTTTCGTCAAAAGGGGAACCAACGTGTTCAACTGTTCCGCCATATTTCGCACCTTCAATTTTCATCCAGTCTGCTTTAACATCGACTTTCTTTTTACCATCATGAACACTTTTAGGAATAACTAAATCACCAACTTTGTAACCTTTTCCGGCAAATGCACCAGCTGTTCCCATGTAAGTTACATTGGTATGACCAGTGGCTTTTAATGCTCTAGCTACCGGAACAATTTCATCACCCCAAACATTTGAGACCACTCGCCATCTGATCATTTTTCCATTTTCATCTTGGAAAACATAGTCACACATTTCTATAGTGAAATTGTCGAAGTTGTAGAGTTTAAATTTCGCTGGAAGTTTTTCAGGATTTTCTTCAAAATATTTTTCGAAGTGTAAAAATACATCTTCTACTATTTTTTTGTCTTTAAATAAAGTTTCTAAGGATGCAGTTTCAAGTTTTAAAAATTTTTCTAGAGTTTTAGGATCAATATCAGAAAATGCGTCGGGGTCATCACCGTAAAGTTGCTTTAGAGCTCTTACTTTCCAAAATATTTGAAATTTTCCATCAATCGATTCTTTTTGGCCAATGATCACTCGTTGAGCTTTAGGTAAGAGAGATAAATGCAGGATATGCTCTTGAGTGCGTGATTCATGAAAGGCTTCAAGATCGCCTTTGATGACGACTTTGTTTTTTAATTTTCCACTTCCAAGATTGGAAAGTGAAAGCTGATGAGTTAAATGATTTAATCTATCTCGTCCACCAATGTTGGTGATAGCATATCTAAAATTTTGTTCACCTGGATATTTGACAAGAAATATTTTATTGTAGTTTTTAGCGAGTGGGCGAACTTCATATAAAATTTCTCCACCTTGCGCTTTTAAAGTTTTTAAAAATTCGCGGCTATCTCCTAAGTGAAACTCAATGGTTCTTTCATTTTCGATAGCTTCCCAAAAAATTGCTCGGGTAGTTCTATTTGAAATATAATGACCAGAATCTAGAGTCATTTCATCAGATTGATAGAGAACTTTTTCGACTGGAATTTCTTTTTCGTTAGGGTCTTCTCCAGCTTGAATTTTCATTTCAAGAGCATATTTGCTTGGAGTTAAGGTGAATGCTTCATTTAATTTGTTTTTAAAAAAATTATAATTCCATTGAAGTTCTTCTTTTTTTAAGGTCCCAACCAATTTTTGACTTTTCAGGAATTGATAAATGACTTCATCATATTTTTGAGCGTCGGCCAAAGTGCTGGCAGGAATTTTCATTTTTATAATGTCTTGAACTGAAATTCCGCGAATTTTTTGGATGATTTCGTCTGGAACTTTTCCCTCCATCGCCACGGAGTACTCATTTAAGTAATATTTAAATTTATCTATTGATAAATAATAGCTGACTTCGTCAGATTCGGCAGCGGGAATACGTTCTATATAAGTAGAATTGTAATTGCCTAATTGCGAGCAACTAGAAATTAATAAACATATGATTATTAAAAATGCGTTTATTTTCATTTAGTCGTCCAAAATGATTTGATTAAATGGTTACAATTATAGGCACCAGATTTAGATAAATCCGGCATTGGCGTCTCTGGTTTCTTTTTAAATTTCTTAAAAAAGTCTCCAACAGTTCCCATGAAGCCTGATTTAGCAGGAGCCGATCCAACTTTATATTCTGGTGAAAAGAAATCAAAAGTATTTTGTTCGATTTCTTTAATGATAGCAGCTGCTTCGTTTTTTCCATATTCAGCTTGAATTCTTTCAACTAGTTTATCTTTAAAGAATTTTGAAACAGGTGTTCCGCTATGATAATTTTGATCCCAAAGAGCGACCATTTCGTCTGGAAAAGTCATTAAGGTTGCTAGGAATTCTTTTTCGTTTTCAAAGCCAGAAGTAAAATTAAAGTGAATAGCTCTAGGATCGATTAAGTAAGCTGAGTTTCTAGTTGTTCCAAAACTAGTTGCAATATTTAAATCAGGAGTAAAAGATAAGTAAGGGCTTCCCATGGGATCATTGGAATGATTTTTAAAAATAGTTGTGATTCGCGCACTTCTAGCAAACTCCGATTCGCCACCTACTGTACCAATGACTTTTTCATTCATGGCTTCAAGGGATCTTAATCTTCTGTTCCAAGAACCTTGGTTTTTTGTCATGACAGTACTCATAACAAAAGCTTTACTTTCTTTAATGGCATCATCTTTATCGAGTTCCACTCCATCAATAATCGCGGTATGTATCATGTCATCATTAATACCTCGATAAACAAACACTCTTTGGTGTAGGGGAACTGGATTTCTAATGACTTCTAAATATTGATCCCAAAATCTTCTTTCAAAAGGGGCCATATCTTCATAGGGCAAATATTTTTTTAAAATAGCAACAGCGCCTTCGCGATCATTTTTTTGAATATAAGTTTTAAATTGTTTGTCATCTGCTGCCTTGTCTAGCGAATCCATGACTGATTTTCTTTTTGCTTCATAGTCCTTTCTTTCTTTAGCCTGTTTTTTTATTAATGGATCAAGAAGTTTCATTTGTTCTTGAGTCTCTTTCGCCCGCTTTTTTAATAAATCCGTAAAAGGGATGTCCCATTGTACTGAAAGCGGATCATAATTTTCAGTGAGTCTTAATTTCATAAAATTTTTCAAAGCTTCAAGGTCATTTTCTCTGGCATTATAGTACATTTCAAAATCTGAAAAATGAGTGATAAATCTATTTCCGTGACTGACGTTATTGCTAAAGTTTACAAATTCTGCGATCGCTTCATGGTCTGTAAAAGCATCGGCACTATGTAGGACGCGATAAATATATTTTCCATTGACCACATCAAGTTCCAGTTTAAAGGCAACATCACTTGGAAGAGAACTAGAAGGAACTATTTCAGCTGTAAATGCATTATTAGGTACCATCGCATTTTTAACGTACTCATAGACTTGCTTTTTTAAATCGACTTTACTTTTTTTACCTGATTTTTTTGTACTCATAACGTCGTCAAATGTAACTGGAATATTGGCAGGGGTTCTCCATGAATCAGCTTCAAAATTGACATTAGCTTTTTGCCAATTTGAGCATGACGACACAAGTAAAACCAGGATTAGCGTAATGGATAAAATTTTCATATTTCTTCCTTATTGAGCTCAAAGAATGTTCAGTAATTATTCGGAAAATAAATTTAACTTTTTAGTTTTTACTATGTTAAAATCGAATAAAAGCACCCTTATACCTGATAGGAATAGTCATGAATTTGGAAAATAAATTAGATTTTAATGGTTTAAAAAAGATTCAATCAAAAATAAGTAAAGTATTTTTTTATCGTGTCTGCGGGACTGGGATGGGGGCAGCTGCTTGTCTGCTTAAAGAAAAGGGATTTGTTGTAGAAGGTGGGGATTCAAATTTTTATCCACCGATGTCTACATATTTAGAATCAACTAAAATTCCACTTCATAAAATTGAAAATGTTTCAGAAGAATTTTTAAAAACTTTTGATTTAATCGTTGTTGGAAATGTGGTTCCTGGTAATAGTCAAGAAGCAAGAATGATTGAAGGCTTAGGTGTTCCATTTGTTTCTTTTCCTACAGCAATAGGGGCATTAGTTTTAAGCGAAGTGAATGTCGTAGGAATTGCAGGTACGCATGGAAAAACGACGACGACATTTTTAGCAACTCAAGTTTTTGAAAACTTAAAATTAAACCCAGGTTATTTTATAGGTGGAGTGATTGAAGGAAGAAACTCGGCTGTTTTAGGATCTGGAAAATATTTTTTCATCGAGTCTGATGAATATGATTCAGCTTATTTTGAAAAAATTTCAAAATTTAGAAGTTATTCTATTGATAACTTAATTTTAACTTCGCTTGAATTTGATCATGCTGATATTTTCAATTCAGTTGAAGATATTAAAAATCAATTTAGAGCATTGATTCCTAATTTATCTAAAACCAAAATTATTACGGCAGATTATATTGCAGCTTTAGATCTATATAATGAATTTAAAGATGGCGGCAATAGTTGGATTTTGTATGGCGAGAAATCACCGATTGGTCCAAGGATCGTTAAAGCTGGACCTGAAGGAACAGAGTTTGAAATCAAATACGGCGATAGTCAATATACTTTCAAAACCAATTTGATTGGTAAGCACAATATATTAAATTTAACTTCGGTTGTAATTTTTGCTTTGTCTGAAAAAATTCCGGCCAATGATATTGGTGAAGCTATTGCCAATTTAAAAATGGTTAAAAGAAGACAAGAAGAAAGAGGAAGTTATCGAGGGGCTTTAGTAATAGATGATTTTGCACATCATCCAAGAGCAGTAGAATTAACTATTGATGGGATTAAAACCAAATACCCAAATAAAAAAGTGCATGTCATTATGGAGCCAAACTCAGCAACCGCACGAAGCGATATTTTCCAAAAAGAGTTTACTGACTCATTAGATAAAGCAGATAGTGTTATTTTCACAAAGCCAACTAGGCCTACCAGTGTAAAAAATGCTAAAGATTTGGATATCTATGCCATCGTCAATCATGTTCAAAGCTCTGGTAGATTTGGAGCAGTCGTAGGTTCATTAAATGAATTGATCAACGAAATGAATAAGGTTGCTAGCCAAGACAGTTTGATTTTGGTTTTAAGTAATGGGACTTGCCTAGGATTATGGGAATCTGATTTTTTAAAGTAATGACAAAAATTTTATTATTTGTATCATTTTTTATTTTAAGTTCTATTCAAGCTTATGATTATAAAGTGGTCGATGAATACTTAAAAATTCATCAAAGATACACAAATGAAGTTTGCGCTCGTGGAACCAATGAATCTTACAATGAACTTTATCGAACTTTTTTAGGAGATGGAAATTTTATTCCAACAACTTTAGATGATAAAGTGGATGTGAAAACCATTAACGCCCTGATCTCTCTGATTGATGATAAAATCAAATGGCTTAATAAAAATATTGAAATGGTAAACAATCTTTCAGATTTTAAAATTACCATTAATAGTTATGAGCAGATAAAAACCTATACTCAAGATTTGAATATTCTGCACAAAAATTATGTGTTTAAAAATTCAGATCCTAATTCATTAATTGAAGCTAGTTTAGTTTATAAAAAACTAGTTGACTCAATTAAAGCCTTTTCAAACTCAGCCCCTTTTTTAATGAGTTTTAAATTCCCAGTTGATCATATGAATTTACGTTCAGAGTATGAAAGAAATAAAGACATCTTAACCAAAGAGTCTAGGTCCAGAACTAATTTGGTTTTTTTCTATCGAAAAGTTGTTCAAGATGGTGCCTATGATGAATCTGGAAAATCAGATGCACTTCTTCGTGCTGCTTTTGATACGATGTATTCTAATTTCGTTTTAAATAATAAAAACCGTACGCAGTTTTTTTTAACAGATTATGAGAAATTGGATTTAAATTATTTTTTAAGAAACTTTGAATACGTAAATAAATTAAACAAAGAAAAATTATTAAAAAATTTAAACGCTTGGAGAGATCGAGTCGTTCGAGCAAAACAATTTTACGCTGAAATTATTGCCAACCAAAAAAACAAAAAACTTGAAGATGCACATATCAAAGAACTTACTTCACTCATGTCTGAGCGTTCAAAGTCATTATATAATTTAAAAGATTTCGTGCTTAAAAAAGAAGCGGAAGCCTATACCTTTTGGTCTAAAGAACTCGAACTTTTTAAAAGCTTATTTGTGATTGAAACGATTTTGTATTCTGAGGTGGGGCGTCTTGATCCGGCCGACGCTTTTTTTAGACGGGATATCACTCAAGTCGTTTTAAACAGAATTAAAGATAAGCGTTTTAATCTTATCACTAAAAAAGATGCTATTTTTCCTTATCTAAAAAACATCGAAAATATTGAAAAGGAAAATTGGTTAAATGTTTTATTTAAAGAAGGCGAGTTCTCTTTTACCTATTTTTATTTTCCAGGGAACACTTTTATTTATTGCCCAGATCAGGGGAGAATTGGAAAGTATTTAAGAAAAGAAAACTTAAAAATTGCTCTCGAAGCAATGAAGAACCCAAATGAAGCTTTTAGTGCTGTCCGATATTATTCGCGAGTCAGTATGTTTGGCCGTATTCCAATGGATAAGCTTTGGTCTGATTACACCAAAGTTGAAGAGTATCCAGGAGGACCAGTTCAAAATCCTAAGAAGATATTTAAATACATCGAAGAGAATAATTTTGATTACCTATACTCATTTAAAGATAAAGACCAAAAAGAGTTTCATGTCATTTTGATTAAGGGCAAAGGTTTTGTTATTGATAAAAATGACTTTAAAAAAATCTATGTTTGGCGCAATCCCCATCTTTTTAGATTCTTCTCTAGTTCAAATTCATTGCCCTAAGAAATTTTTAAGTGTATAGTCCCATGACTAGAGTATTATTTATTTAGGCTTTTTTTATTTAGCCGATTTCTATTGGAGAAATTATGTTGAAAGATTATATTTTTACATCAGAGTCAGTTACTGAAGGACACCCAGATAAAATTGCAGATCAAATTTCTGATGCAGTTTTAGACGCAATGCTTGCACAAGATCCGAAATCACGCGTAGCATGCGAAACAATGATCACAACTGGATTAGTTGTTGTTGCAGGTGAAGTTACTTCAAAAGCAAATATCGATTTTCAATCTGTTGTAAGAAATACTATTAAAAATATTGGTTATGATAATTCGGTAAAGGGATTTGACTCTAACACTTGTGGAGTTATGATCGCACTTGATAAGCAATCTCCAGATATTGCTCAAGGTGTAAATGAAGGTGAAGGAACTTTTAAAGAACAAGGTGCTGGTGACCAAGGTTTAATGTTTGGTTATGCAAACAATGAAACTCCAAGCTTCATGCCTTTAACCATCGATTTATCACATCAATTAGCTCGTAAACTTTCAGAAGTTAGAAAAAATGGCGAGCTTCCACTTTTACGCGCTGATGGTAAGACACAAGTTTCTGCTCAATACGTAGATGGAAAAATTAAAAGATTAGATGCAATTGTTGTTTCAACTCAACATGCAGAAGAAATGACTTTGGCTCAAGTTCAAGAAGGCGTCCGCGAATTAGTAATTAACAAAGTTGTTCCAAAAGATTTAATTGATAACAATACTAAATTTTATATTAACCCAACTGGCCGATTTGTAATCGGTGGGCCAATGGGAGATTGTGGTCTAACTGGAAGAAAAATCATCGTAGATACTTACGGTGGACATGGAGCTCACGGTGGAGGAGCGTTTTCGGGTAAAGATCCTTCAAAAGTTGATAGATCAGCTGCCTATGCTGCTCGTCACGTTGCAAAACATGTTGTTGCTGCGGGCTTAGCTGACAAAGCACTTGTCCAAGTTGCATATGCTATCGGTGTAGCACAACCAGTTTCTTTTCTAGTTGAAACATTCGGAACAGAAAAAGTAGATATTAAAAAATTAACAGCGGTAATCAATAGCATGTTCGATATGAGACCAAGAGCGATTATTGAAAGATTGGATTTATTAAAGCCAATCTATTCACCTTCTGCAGCTTACGGTCACTTTGGACGCGATCAATTCCCTTGGGAAAAACTAGATCGCTTAAGCGAACTTAAGTCACACTTTTAAAAATAAGGCTTCTTCGGAAGCCTTTTTTATTTCTTTTGTTTCATAAAATTTAAGTTAAAATAATTTTATGAACTTTTTTGATATCTTTTTATTTATTGTTAAATATATTCCTTTTTGGGCAACGCCTATGGGCTTGATTGCCGCGCACTTTGCTTATCTTTATTGGCTTAAGGCCTATAAAGAAATTGCATACTTTTGGGCAGCGATTCTCTTATTTTGTCTTACATTAATCTTAATTTATTTAATGATGGGTGGACCTGATCAGATAACTCGTTTCTTTGTTCAAAATTTCCAATAGTTAATAGCAATTTCTTAAGTATGAAAATTCTTACCTAATATTGCATCCAATGTTGAATAATTGACACTAATACTAGTTCATTGCTAGCATTTTCTTATGTCTTCAAAGGATTGAAGGCTTTTAATTAATTTGAATTATTCAAGGAAACGAATTGTGAATGACTTTCAGTTTTTGATGACAAATTTTGATCAAGATACAACTAAAGCCAGTTCTGTCGAATTACCGAATGTCTATATTGTTGAAGACGATCAATTGCTTGGCCAAACAATCAAGAAATATATTGAAAAGAAATTAAATTTAAAAGTATTTTATTTCACATCACCTTCAGAATGTTTAATTGAATTAGATAAAAAAATTAAAACCGAAACAGTTGTAAATCAAAAACCATTTTGTCTTTTAACCGATATCAGTTTTGAAGTGGGTGGTTCTGATGGATTGCTACTGATTGATTTATTAAAAGAACGTGGCCATCAATTTGTTTCAATTGTAATGACTGGATTTGCCTCGATTGAAACTGCAATTAACGCTACTAAAAAGGGCGTTTTTCATTATTTAACGAAGCCTTTTGAATTAGAAGTTTTAAATGATCTCCTCTTAAAGGCAATGACGAAAAAGTTAAATGTAAAATTGAATCTTCCTACGGAAATGAAGCCAAATATCAACTTCGATAATCCAGAAAATAAATTTGAATCTCTTGCGAGTCAAAAGCTAAAAATTGAAGCCCCAGGACCTGAAGATATTTTTTGTGGAATGGTGGGACGTTCAAAGCAAATGAAGCAGGTTTTTGAACGAATAAAAAAAGTGGCGAATACTGAATCGACAGTTTTTATTTCTGGGCCATCGGGAACAGGAAAAGAATTAGTCGCAAATGCCCTTCATAATTTATCTCATCGAAAAAGCCATAATATGGTTTCGGTGAATTGTGGAGCGATACCAAGCGAGCTTTTAGAAAGTGAATTATTTGGTCATGAAAAGGGAGCATTCACTGGAGCAATTTCTTCGCGTAAAGGTAGATTTGAATTGGCTCATCGAGGATCAATCTTTTTAGATGAGATCGGTGATATGCCATTACTTCTGCAAGTTAAACTTTTAAGAGTTTTACAAAATAGAACAATTGAAAGAGTGGGTAGCACTGAAACGATGGATATTGATGTTAGAATCATTACTGCTACACATAGAAATTTAGAAGACTCAGTTTCACAAGGGAATTTCAGAGAAGATTTATATTATCGTTTAAATGTTATTCCGATAAAAATTCCTGCCTTATGTGAAAGAAGAGAAGACATTCCTTTATTAATCTCTTTTTTCCTATCGAAATTTGTAAGTGCTGATGGAAGAAATAGTATTGAGTTTGATGATGAAGCATTAGAAATGCTTATTTCTTATGATTGGCCAGGGAACGTCAGAGAGCTTGAAAATTTAATCGAAAGACTGGTTATCTTAAAAGGTGGAAACACGATCAAAGCTCATGATTTACCAACCAAACTTATAAAACATAATGCAGAAAATACCATTCATTCATATTCACATTTAATCACCCTTCCGCAAGACGGAGTTGATTTAAAACAATTACTTTCTGATATTGAAGATTCATTAATTAATCAAGCCTTAGAACTAACGAGTGGAAATAAGAATCAAGCTTCAAAGCTTCTAGCTCTTAATCGTACAACCTTGATTGAAAAAATGAAAAAGAAAGGTTTTTTAAATTTAACCTAATCAGCTATTGTGCCTGATCACCCTTTTTAATTGACTCACGAATAAAATATTTAAGTACTTTGTTTCTATTCGCTCCACCCATAAGAGTACGAAGATCTTCATGTAATCCTTGATCGTAAAGGATTGCATGTAAAGTACCAGGTCCCTCTTCGATTTGTTTGGTGATTCGTGACATCGATTCAGATGAACTTTTGAAATTCATAATAGTCTGGTTAATGTTTTTCTCATTCATACTCGACATCAGTTTATTAGTGTTAGAAGTCAGTGTTTCTAGATTCGCTAAGATTTTATCAAGACGGCTTTGTTCAACGCTTGAAAGCATTTTATCAAACTTAGTCAAAATAGAACCGGCCAGTACAATCAACTCTTCACTTTTAGTAACGATGTGATCAAATTGCGAGTTTTCATTGGTAGAAATGATATCATTTTCCTGCATGTTCTCACTTCCGGCAGTCCCTCCTAAGATTTCTAAAAATTTATCACCTAGAACACCTTGAGTTTTAAATACTAAGTAAGAATCTTTTTTTATCCATTCAAAGTAATCAGCATTTATTCCCAGAGTAATAGTGAGAGTATCGATATTTTTAAAATCAATGCTTGCGACACTTCCTACTTTTATTCCTTTTAATTGAATGGCAGCACCTTCTTTTAAATTTTGAGCGTTTAAAACTTCGGCCCTTAAATATTTTTTCGAAGAAAAAATGGGATTCTCTTTATTGAGCATAAATATGCTGATTGAAACTATTGATAAAAGGACACTGATAAATATCCCTGAAATCAAATAATTTTTTTTATCACTAGGTTTATACATATATTATCCTTTACTCGTAATAAATTTTTGTACAAAGGGGTCATTTGAATTTTGAAATAATTTTGGTGTATCATTAAAAATTATTTTCCCTTGGTCTAAAACCACAATTCGATCGCATAACATTATTGCTGAAGGTATGTCATGAGTAACAAAAATGGATGAAAGCCCCTTTTGTTTTAGCTTTTCCATTAATGTCACAACGTTTATTGTGTTGATGGGATCTAAGCCTGCAGTTGGCTCATCGTAAAGAACGATTTCAGGATTTAAAATCATTGATCTGGCCATACCAACTCGTTTTTGCATACCACCGGATAGATCGGAAGGCATTTTATGAATGGCACTTTCTAAATCGATGAGTTTTAACATTTTTCTAACTTCGATTTCAATTTCTTTATAACTAAGCTTACTATGTTCAAAAAGTGGGTAGGCGATATTATCAAATACATCGATGGAATCAAATAAAGCACCGCTTTGAAACGAATAAGAAATTTGGGTTCTAATTTTTAAAAGTTTATCTTCAGATAGATGATCAATTTTTTGATCTTTAAAATAAATTTCACCTTGGTCAATTCTTTCTAAACCAATGATCGATCTTAGTAAAACAGATTTACCAGTTCCAGATCCTCCCAGAAGACCCAAGCTTTCACCTTTGAAAAGTTTTAAGTCAATACCCTGATGAATGGTATTTTTACCGAAACTTTTGTGAACATTTTTTAATTCTAAAACTACTTCACTCATTGCTTACCAAATTAATAAAAAAATCTTACTAATAAAAAAATCAGTTACTAAAATTAATATTGAAGCTGTGACCACTACCCAGGTAGTAGATATTCCAACACCCTTGGTTCCATCTTTAGTATGGAGACCTTTGTAGGCTGCAAAAATAGTGATAATGCCTCCAAAGACGGCAGATTTCACTAGTCCTGACATGTAGTCATGCATTTTAACTGTGGATAAAACTTTATATAAATAAAATCCCGCAGGAATATCAAATTCATTAAGACAAACGATCATTCCACCTAAAATACCTACAAAAAAAGATAAAGCAGATAAAAGTGGAAGCGAAATAACTAAAGACCAAAATCGTGGCACCACTAAAACCCTTATCGGAGATGTACCAAGAGCACGAATGGCATCAATTTGTTGAGTCACATTCATGGCACCGATCTCTGCCGCGATACCAGAACCAACTCGGCCAGCTACGAGCAATGAAGTAAAGAGAGGGGCCATTTCTCGAGCGAGAGAAAGAGAAACGACCGCAGGAACGTACATGGTTCCTCCAAACTTGGTTAATCCGTAACCAAAGTTTAATGTCATCACCAGACCCATTGTTAAACCAATCACAATGGTAATTGATGTCGAGCCATAGCCGATATGATTGATTTGCTCCATTAGTCTTGAAAAATAAAATGGCTTTGATAGTGAACAACGGAGAGTTTCAAAGAGAAGTGAAAATATTTCGCCGACAAAGACAAAAAACTTGATTATTTTTTTATATCGTTCATTAAGTTGAAAAACTAATTCATTCATCTTTTATAATCACCTTTTTAATGAGCAAATTAAATTCTTCGAGATCTTTCTCAAGTTTTTTCTCTTTAGAAGAAATGAGTGCATAATCATAAATACAAGAATTTTTTTGAAGTGTGATTATGGAGAAATAGGTTTTAACTCCATCGACTTTTCCATTGGCAACTATCGCCAGGGCTTCTCTGTCAAAAAGTTGTATGATTTCTTTCTTGCTTATCACAATTGATTCAATGCCAGTTAATAGGGAACTGGTTAAGGTTGAAAGATTACTAGCTTCAAATTTTCTGCAAGCTGAATTAAAAAGAAAAATATTATTTGTTACTGAATTTAAAAGTGCAAAGTCGGCTCCTTCATTTTTGACGACTTTCCAGTTTTTGTATCCATTAATGACAGTGTTATTTACAAATTGGCTTTTGGTGTAAGTAGAAGATTCATTAGAAGAAAAAAAACTACAACTAGAAATTATTATTAGCGTTGAAAGAATTAAGAGTTTTGAAAGTCCCATCATTTTAGTCCAGTAAATTTTATATCCTTATAGTGATATTTAAAAAGGAGAGTAAATATTTGTAAACAGGTGGAAAAAAAGGCATGTCACATAAATGACAGAAAAAATTTGCCGCTGAGAAAAATTTTCCTTTTATTTTTTCCAGGAATTGGTAGAATGAAGTTGGATATAACTTAGCTCAGGAAGAGTTAGGTTTAATTTTTATTAAGGACAATTTCATGCGAACAGGATGTTCCGTCAGAATCTGCCCAAGTCTAAATTCGACTAAGAATCAATCGAGATTAATTGCTTACGTGTTCAATTTTTTGACTATCACCGCGGTACTTTTTTCTCTTTATATTCAAAAAACTAATGCTGCCATTTTTGATCAAGAAAAAACTTCTACTTATTTAAGATGGAATTTATTCACTTCTCGCGATCAGTTACTGTTTCAGAAAAAAGGTCAGAGTGTTATTTTAAAAACGCTAAATCCAAGTGTATATCAAAGTCTTAAAGAGGAATTGGCTCAATATAATTCAGAGAATATTTATGTTGGAAATATAAAGTTTTTAGATGTTGATCCAAGTACACAGAGCTATTCAATTCAAATTGATTTAAAAGATGCCAATATAGAGACATTTAGTTTTTATAGAGAAAGAGAAAAGAAGTATGTTGTCGATTTTTGGGTTGATGGAGATACCGTTAGTTACAATAAAGCTTCGGTACTTAAAAAGCCTGAAGAAGGAAACACAATACCTGCAAAATCAGTAGCACCAGTAACTCCAGTTGCGCCAGTTGCTCCAATTGAACAGGTAAAAGCACCAGGAAAAGTGATTAATAAGGCAAAAAGAAAAATCTCGAATACAGAAGCTAAAGAAGCGGCAAGTGAAGATAATATTTTAAAAACGGTAAGGGAAGATCAAATTCTATCAAAGATTGTTGTAGATCCAACCAAGCCGCGTGTTTTAACTTCTGAAGAAGAAGAAAAACTAAATGAAGATTCAAAAAAGCCTTATAGAGATTTTAGATATGGAGCAACTTATATATGGGATTATGAGCCAATTATTCCTGCTTATAAATCACCAGTAAATTTAAAAACAAAAATTCCAGAATACTTTTACCCTATTCCAAATAGAGATTTCAAAAAAGATGAGAAAGAAGCTCATTTGCAGCTGACGATTAATCTTTATAGAAAGCAAAAATGGGGATTAATGTACAAGTCGATCAAACTGTTTCAACAGAAATTCGGTGATAAAACGGAATGGGAAACGATCGATTTTTTAAAAGTAAATGCGATCTTA
>JACCDQ010212091.1_pt1 | contig 15068 bp, 9 predicted proteins | sample 7446031 | NCBI WGS metagenome assembly JACCDQ01 (sample SAMN15323442, study PRJNA562643) | freshwater metagenome | isolation source: river surface water | place: USA:Blue River Watershed | collected 2017-08-17
TTTAAGAAAGAAGACTAAAATGAAAAAACTAATGTTGGCAACAATGATGGCATTATTTAGCTTGTCTAGTCATGCTGGATACAATGATTGGAAAGATGAAGATAAGAAATTATTTATAGCATCCAATGTGGCTATCGCAATGGATTGGGCTACAACCAGAGATATGTCTAAAAGATATAATGAGGGTTATCGTGAAGTAGGTCCTATAGTAAAAGCAATTGGTGGAGAACAACCAAAGACTTCAACTGTAGACCTTTATTTCTTAGCTAGGTTAGCAGCAAATTATTTTATTACAGATTACTTGAATGATAATTATTCACAATATAAAAAACCATATCTTTATATTACAACAATAACTCATGCTGGTGCTGGGATTAATAATATTGGTATAGGATTAAAAGTAGACTTTTAAATTTAGCTGATATTATTTTTAATAGTAACTTCAATAATATTATCTTTTTGGTTTCTTTATATTAGATTGTTCATAACAATGCTCTAATTTTACATCTCTACTGCCAGAGCTAACATAAAGAACATTATGTTGTTTGCTTATACCAGATATTTCTTTAGGCAAATCAATCATATTTACTTGCTCCAAATACTTGCTTGCGAGTTTTGAATCTAATTCAGTAGAGTTACCTTTTTCGTCTTTTTTGAAAAATGTTTTTTCTTGAAAACATAGATAAAAAACATCTTCTGGTAAAACACCTTTACTGAGACTTTTGAATGTTTTAGCTATTGAAGCTGAAATTGTAGACTCATCAACTAATCCAACAATATTAACTTCCTCTAAATATAGAATACAAGAAGGGTGTTCCAAAGACATCACTTTAAGAGAATTTACAATAAATTCATTGTGTGTTTCATTTTTATTATAAAATACAGGTAATACTGCATCAACAAAATCTTGGCTTTGAGAGTCGGCAATATCTTCTATATTGTAGTTACATAAATGGGGAGTTATTTTTTTTAGTCTTATTTCTACGTAATTTTCTGCTTGATAATCTTCTAAAAATTCATAACCTTTATCTTTAATTTTTTCATCATTGTGCCATTCCTTAGCTGTAACTAAGATATGATCTAATGATTCAAAATCAGAATCATCTGAAAATTCATAGTGTATATCTAACATTTCTTTATGTTTAACCGTTTTAGACATATTAATTCCTTAATGATTCTTTTATTATAGCAACTATAAAAGGTATATCAATATATGAGAATTGATTTAGATTTTTTATGTGCTAGTATATAAAAAAGGAAAATTATATGAAAAAATATTTATTTATTTTGGCTATTATGATAATAAGCTTGGTAAGCAATGAGACATTCGCAAGAAAGTCATCAAATTATTATTCTAGTGTTCAAGTAAATGGTTATACTAAAAGTAATGGAACATATGTTTATTCTCATAAAAGAACATATGGAAATCATACTGAAAGAGATAACTGGAGTTCTAAACCTAACATCAATCCATATACAAGCAAGCCAGGAAGCAAAGAGCCGAGATATTGACAATATTAATTATTTCCAATACTAGTATTTAAATAGTATTGGAAATAATTAATGAATTTAAAATCACATATATTTGAAGGTGTTTTTAAGACAATCCCAAAAGGTGAGGATTTTGAGTTGGAGATTACTCTTTCTAAATCACCCTTGAAAATTAAAGGTTTAAGTAAAAAACTTTTAATTGAAAATCAAATAAAATTATCAGAAGAGCATGCCATTTATATATTAGAAGGTCCCACAAATTGTTATGTTGGTCAGTCTAAAGATGTTCAATCTAGAATTAAAAACCATACAGATAAAAACAAAGCTGAATTTGATCGTTGTTTTATTTTGTCTTCTTCCAATAAAAATGCTGATTGGAGAGGCTATTTAGACTATATGGAATCATATACTATAAGAGAAATGGAGTATTTAGGGTATTTGTTAGAAAATACAAAAAAACCAAACCCAGATGATGATATATTAAGCAACTATAAAAAAGAGATGGCAAATGATTGGATCGATGAATTTTTATCTTTTTTGCCGATATTAGGGTTTAAAAAATCACCTACACAAATAGGTTCTGCAAATTTGATTGCTTCAAATAATAACATCCGCACAACATCAATTAATAAAAATGCTATTTGTTTAAAATATAATGGGAATTTAATTAGTGGTTTAGATAGTAGGGATATATTTAAGAAATTATTAGAATTAATAGGTTTGGGAGTTGTTGAAAAACAATGCAATTCAATTTTTGATACTACATTTAAAATTACTACAACTTATTCTAAACCGAAATACGGAGCTTGCCATAATATAGTAGAAAAAGATAAAAAATATTTTTTATATTTAAACATTTCCAAAAAAGATTTAATTAAAAAAATAATAAAAATTAAAGAAATTCTTAAATTAGATATTGAAATTAATTAATGGTGAAAAAATGCCAACCAAAAGAATTAAAACAAAAACTGAAACAATTAGTCACACAGTAAAGCCAATAATAAAAAATTTATTGGGTATCGCTGCGGAATTAGAAAATAGAAGTAAGGCTAATATGCTAGAAATAATAATATTGGATTACTGCAAGAAACATAAAATTAAAATAAAAGATTGAGAAAGAAATATGAAAACAAAAAAAGAAATACAGGAATTAAATATTAAAAATGAATTGAATTATGAAGATGTAGCTCATTTAAGTGTAGATGATTTGGCAGATATTTTTGGAGTAGAACATGCTTTTACTTTAAATAAAATAAAAGAAACTACCAAGGTAGATGATATGAGTTTTCAAAACAATTTATTTAACCAAAGTATTAAAAAACTGAAAAATGAAGAAAATGTAAATAATCAAATAGTTAATGAGATTAATTTATCTGAAGAAACAATTAGTTTTATAAGGCAGTGTTATATACATTTAAATCAAGCTAGACTTGGAGTTTGGGCATTTGCTGATTTATCAGATATTGTTTGGAATACTAGACTTCAAAAGAAAAACAAAGAACTCTACTTCAGTATTCTTCATGATGCCATTGCTTATGAAATTATCAAATATGAAGAAATTTTAGAAATGTCTGAATTGAAAACAGATTTTTTAGCTTTTTATAGTAAGTTTGTAAGTAAAATAAACACTTCTCATGAGTATACTAATTTTTTAGAAGATAGAATTACTACACTAGAAAATCGTTTTGGTCTTGTTTGGAAAGAACAAGAAGAACAACTTCTTAAAATAGTTAGTGAAGAAGAGATAGTATTGGGAGTTGGCAAATTCCTAATTAATAAAAATTATGAATTTGTCAGTGAATCTAAAGATAAAAAGAAAAAGTTCATTAAAAACAAAAACGGAACTCAATTTACACTAACTAGAAAACGTGGTGACAGCTTTTTATATTTCTGTAAAGAATTAAATCAATTGTTTTTACTTTATAGTGTTCAAAGTAAAATTAATGTTTATTCTTTTGTTGAAAATCATTACACAAAATATTACCCAATTTTACTTAAAAAGGGTGATAACTTTGGATATGGTGAAGTTAGAGATAATTTGCTTATAGAAGGCGATAATTATTTTGCACTCCAATTATTGCAATTTACACATCGTGGGAAAATTGATGTTATTTATATAGATCCCCCATATAACACAGGCAAGGGAGATTTTAAATACAATGATGCATATGTTGGTTCAGATGATGGAAGTAGGCACAGTAAATGGCTTTCTTTTATGAAAAAAAGATTGGAACTTTGTTTCCAGCTTATGAAGGGAAATAGTGTTATTTTTCTTAGCATCGATGAAAATGAACAAGCTAGATTAAAAATCTTATGTGATTCTATTTTTGGTGAAAAGAATTTAATTAGAAATTTACCTTGGGATAAAGGCAATTCTCAAAATGATGCTGACAGTATTCAAGAAAACCATGAATATATTTTAGTTTATAAAAAAGGTAATATTGAATTAAGCAATGTAAATATTAATGAAAAACCAGTTATCTTAAAAAACAATAAATATTATTATAAAAAAAGTGGGGGTATAGTTACAGGTGGCAAAGGGGGAACCTTAAATAAAAGATTTAATTTAGGATACTCAATTTATTACAATAAAAACACTGATGAATTAATTACAAAATCAGATTATGATAAGGAAAAAGCATTAACCTCTAATGATTTAAATGATGTTTATTTAAAGCCAGATCAATCATTGATTGATAATGGATTTATTTGTATTCGACCACCACAAAAAAAAGGTCTTTTGGGGTGTTGGACTTGGAGTGAAAGTAAATTCAATAAAGATAAAGAATTAATTCAAATATCAGATTCAGGGGCGGTAAATGTATTACACGAAGTTAATAAATCTGAACTAATTGAAAAAAATGGTAAATTTTATGTAAAAGCGGAAAGCGAGTTACCTCTTAGATCAATTATTAAGGTTTCTAGTGGCCTTGGAACTAAAAGTTTAGTTAAACTATTTGATAAAAATGTGTTTGATAATTCTAAACCACCAGAATTAATTAAGCAATTAATTGCTTCAACAAATAATCAAGAAGCTATTGTTTTAGATTTTTTTGCTGGTTCTGGAACTACAGGACAAGCAGTATTAGAATTAAATTTAGAAGATGAAGGTAATCGAAAATTTATTATTTGTACCAATAATGAAAACAACATTTGTGAAGATATAACATATTCTAGGCTAGATAGAATTAATGAACCTTCTAAATTTGATTTAGACATTGAAGATATTCATCATGGATTAAATTATCTTCAAATAAAGCACATATCTGATTTAGATTTAGAAAATGCTGATGATATTGGAAATTTTGAATATGTTAAGCATATAAATAATGTTAAATTTAATTCAACTAAGGTTATTCTTGAAGATGAATTTAAGTATATTACAGATACATATTCTGTATTTAAAAAATCAAACAAAAATAAACAAAAAGAATATTGTGATTTCTTTGATTTTAGCTTAAATAACAACATCACTAACTTAGTTTTTGTTTCTAGTGATAGAACTGAATATAACTATTTTAAAAAGGTTATATCTGATCATATTTCTACTTTAGAAGGAAATACATTATTTGAAAAAATTAGATATTATCAAATGTCTAAAGATTATATGACAAATATGATTTCAATAATTGATGGTGAAGAAGAAATTGATGTTGAAAAATATATGAATGATGAAAAAAATGGAGAAAGTGGAGAAGAGTAATGAATATTGAATTAAAAAAATATCAAAAGAATGCTGCTGACTTTATTTCTAGAAATATTAGAGATAATCTTTGGACAACTAAAAAAAGAAATGAATATGAATCTAATATTTTAAAAGCTGTAACTGGTGCTGGTAAAACAGTTATTTTGTCTGAAATAATTAATCAAATTGATTCAGAACAAAATGACGACTATTGTGTTTTTTGGTTGTCTTCACTACCAGAAGTAAATGAGCAATCTAGATTAAAAATTGAAAAATATAATTCTCATTTAACTAATAAGTTAGTTACTCTAGATTCTTCTAATTATTTAGATGGATTAAAGGCACAACATATTTATTTCCTTAACTATTCTAAATTAAGCGAAGCATCTAACATGAACAAAGGTGGTGCTGATAGTAACAATATTAGTTTTTGGGACTTACCATTTCATACAAAGAAAATTGTTTTTATTGTAGATGAAGCACATATTGGTAGTTCTCAATCTGCACAAGCAACAAAAGCTAATAAAACAATCTTAAACAAATTAATTGAAAAAGTTAAACCAAAATTTGTTGTTGGTGCTAGTGCTACCCCCGAAGATTTTAAAATATTTATTGAAAACATTAGTTTATCTTTACCAAATAATGCTTTTACAAACTACAAAGCAGAAATTTATGCTGTTCTAACTAGTGAAGTATGTGAAAGTGGAATGATTAAGAGTGAATTAACAAATGTATCTTTTAAGGTTCAATCATCAATTAACAATTCTTTTAATGTTCCATTATTTATGGATGCTTTAAAAAAATATCAAGAATTATGTCATTATTGGGAACATGTAATAAAAACAGATAAAAGACCAGTTTTTTTATTACAGGTAGAAGACCAATTTGAAAATAATTATCAAGATATCCAACATATGCTTGATTGTTTGTTTGTTCATAATCAAACTCACTATATTCAGCCTAGATTTTTATTTCATACTTTCCCAAATATGAAATTAAAAGGAAAAGATTCCAATGGTATTGATTATAATATATCTAGTATTAAGCCAAACGAAATTATGGAAAATACAGAAGCTAGAATAATTATTTTTAAAGAGAATTTATCTACTGGTTGGGATTGCCCAAATGCTGAAATTTTATTTAGTATGAAAACCCAGCATAAAAATTCAACAATTGCTCAAACATTAGGGCGCATTTTAAGAAATCCGTTCATAAATGAATCCCATTTAATGAAAATACATAAGGGTGTTATCTCTTCAGTTGAGTTTTACACTCCGCTATTCAATCAAGAGGTAATTGAAGAAATAGTTAAAGAATTTGGAATTGAAGTTAAAACTAGACAGCTTAATGTAAGCGATAGAACTGTATTGTTAGAACAAGGAATTATAAATTATTTCACTAGCAATCAAATTGATCATTACGATTATCTTTTTACAAAAGAAAAGATAGATTCAAAAATTAGAAAAGCAAAATTTGAATATGAAAATAATCCAAATAAACTTTTATCTTTAGAGCAATTAATTGGAAATGTGCTGTCTAATTATGGAAAGAATATTATTTCAGTAACAAATATTCAAAAAGAAATTGAACAATATTTATCTATAGATATTAATAGATATTCTATTAATATAGCTTCAAAAGAAATTGCTGAGTTAAAACATAGGAAAGACAAGCAAGAAGAGATAAGATTTAAAGCCAAATTAGATTTTGACATTATTAAAACTTATGTTGATGATTCTCTATCTGAAGGAAGGGTTGTTTTGGATGTGTTTTCTAGGCAGTGGAGAAAAATAATAGCTGCACCAGGAACTCAAGAGAGTAAAGATTTTTATGATTTTTACGAATCTAAGTTGCAAATAAAAAATTTAAAAATAGTTATTCAAAACATTATAAAATATTATGGTTATCAAATTAACCTGGCTAAGGATGGTTATTATATCTTATTAAAATATTTATTAACTAAACATTCTTCTTTTTTAAAAGATCTTGAGTCTGAAATTGATAAAATGATAGCCCCTTCTCAAAATCAAAAAATTAGGTTTATGCCTAATGCTAAAGAAGATTTTACTTTAGATTTTTGGAATCATTGGAAGTTTAATAATTCAACTATTACAAACACAAACACGATAGCCAAAGATAAATTGAATTTCTTAATTAGTGAGCCAAAAGTTGGCTATTATTGGTATGATACAGAAAATAATAATTTAAAAGAACGTATTCAGCCTATGAAGCTAAATGACTTAGAACAATCCTTTGTACAGTTGTTTATTGTTCCTTCAGATTTTGATTATTGGTGGAGAAATCCGTCAACATCAAAAGGATTGGGAATTCCTTATACAAACTCTTATGGCGAAGATGCTCTTTACAGACCTGACTTTTTAGCAATTAAAAATAATGAACTATATATTCTTGAGGGAAAAGTTAGAAGAGATGAATGGGTACAAAAATATGAGGGTTTAATTAATTGGATTAAAGAACAACAACAAAATGGATTTAAGTTTTCTATTCATCATGTTTGGTGTTTTGAAGAAGGTTCTGGGAAAAATAAAAAATATTATACTGTTCAAAATGCCACTAAAGACTTAATTAAATTAATGGGGGCTAGTACTACATTTGGAGATTTAGCTAAAAGTAGTGCTACTAATCTAGCTAGGGGTATAGTTAAGCAATTAGTGTAAAAATAAAATAGAGCCGAAAGGCTCTATTTTATTAGGTCTTAAAACAAACTATAGCAAATCTTATTTTAAATTTAATTTTTTTATTTGAATACTCACCATCATTAATATATTTAAGATAAATAGCTTCAGGTGAGTTGTCTTTAAATGTTTGATACATTCTGTCTGTAGTAAACATTTCATATAAAGGAATTGAGTTATTAAATGGGGCACGTTTGTTATTTTCAAATTCAACTTTAATGAATTTTGCCCATTCTTCCATAAAGAAATTAAACCATTTCTGTGCTATTTTAGGGGTGTTTTTATTTGCCTTATTTAAAGAGTTTAAAACTTCTTCGTATCCAATAATTAAATCTTTATCATTTAAATTTTTAGCATTATCAAGTAATATTTCAACCCAATATCTAAATCTATCAAAAGCTTTTTCATGTTTTTTTGTTAAAATGTTAGAACTTTTAATGAATAAATTATTAATTTGATTTATATAATAATCCATTGTTTCTGAGAAATAATCTTCAGATATTCCGTTTTTTATTAATGAAACTGTTTCCACTTCGTCTAATGAAAGGACATTTTTCTTCAATCTTTCAACAATACCATCTAAAAATAATTCCTGAGTATGATTCTTTTTGTCAAAAAATACAATTTGTGGGGTAGTGTTAATGTTTGTAGAAACAACAAACAAACCCCATTCATTATCTTTGCCATCTTGAACAGTGATAAAATTATATAAATTTTGTTTATAGTTAAGATTTGTTGTTGTGTTGGAACCCAATAAAGAGCTAAAAAAATTATTAAGTTTTTCAAAGCTATCTTCAATTTCAAGGGAGTTGCTCATTTTTAAAATGGTTTTTAGTTCTTCTTCAAAATCAAATTTTTCCTCTTCCGACAAGGTTTCATTAGTTGAATTAAGTTCTGTTTGAATATCCATTAATTCTTTAATTCGCTCTTCATCTAATCCTAAATCTTGTGCAGTTAATCTTGTGCCAATTTTGTTTACAACTTTTTCTTTTAGCATTAATGGAATAGAAATATTTGATTTAATTGTTTCTGTTATATTATAAAATCTATAAACCAATAGACTATCAGTATTTAGAAATAGCTCATTAGGTAAATTGGGCCAATAAATATAAATATTCTCATAAGGTGAATTCATTCTTGAAATTCTACCTATTCTTTGTTCAGCAATTGTTGGTGTTAAAGGAGTATCTGAAAAAAACATGACATCAGCCCCTTGTAAGTTTACAGATTCAGAAAGAATATTTGAAGCAAACCCAACACAATTTATTTCACGATATTCACCATTCTTATTCAACCCAAAAATTGCTTTAAATTCATCAATTAATTCATTCTTATTATCTCCAATAATAGAAATTGTTCCACAATCTAAATTATTGAATTCTACTTCTTTTTTAAATAAATGCTCTAAATACAAAACAGTAATTGGTATCTTATCAAAAACAATACATTTACGATAATCAAATTTAGGAGCTTTTTTGGTCATAATCTTTAAAAGCTTTGTTATTTTAGATGTAGAGATAAGATCACTCATTAATAAACATTCTTCTAGAATATCATTATAAATGTTTATTTCAGTATCTATTTCTTTGTCAAACTCTTGTTTTGTTTTCCATAAAAATGCCCATTTTGATTCAAATTTCCACTTAACTTGTGTTTTGAATTTGGTTAAGTCTTGTATTTTACCCTTAATTTCAGACTTATTGATTTGAGAGTAATTAAACAAATCTTTAATTTTATGACTATTTGTTCCATCAATATGTTCTATAATAGCAACCTTTGAAGATCTTAAGTTGTAAATTAAAAAATGTTTAGCTAAACCTTTTATTTTAACCAATTCCCTTTGTGGTTCTTTTACGGAATAAAAATCTTTATTTAAATAAGCAAAACCTTTTAAAGATTGACTTAATTTAACTATATTATTTAAATGAATTCCATCTTCTTCAGTTAATTTAAAATCATAGTTTTTTGTTATTTCTTTTGGATACCTACCAATTAATGCTTTGGTTTTGTTTTCTTTTGAAAAATTATTAATTTCCTCTTTTGTTTTTCTTACAGTAATAGAAGAAATTGCTTTTTTATAATATTCTTTTTGGTGTTGGTCTAAATCAAAAACATATTTTTTACCATTTTTAACAAAAATTTCATTATTAAGATTCTTAACATGTTCTTCTTCTAAGCAATCACCACCTATTTGCATTAATAATCCTCTATAGTCGCTAATGACTTTATTTAGTGGGGTTGCGGTTAACATAACCAAATAATCTGTATAATTATTAAATAATAGATTTTTTCCTCTTTTTGTTAGTAAATTAGCATATGTATGAGCTTCGTCTAGCAAGAGAATTTTTGCATTTTTTAAACTTAACAAATGCTTAATGTGCTTTTCATCATCAATGGTGTTGATAATCCCTGAAGAAATAATGTCAACTCCAGTAATCTTATATTTTTCTATAATTTCTTCAGTCCATTCTTTTTCAACATTAGGAGGACAAACAACTACAATATTGCCATTTAAATTATTAGTTTCAGAATATTTATCATAAAGATATCTTAAAACTGTTGCCGCTATTTTAGTTTTTCCCGAACCAGTTGGTTCGGCAATAATTACTGCACCATCCCTATCTAATATTTTTAATGCCTGCCAAACACTTCTTTTTTGATGAACCCATAATTTATCGTATATTTCGTTTTGATATTTATGTGTGGCATTTTTAAACCAATTACCGTTTATGAAGTTATCTTGGAACAAATGCATGGATGTTTTAAAATCAGGGCTTATTTCAATATTTGAATTAAATACTTCCAAAAGTTCTTTTTGATAGTCGATGGCTGTTGGAGAATTCCAATAATGGTCCGCTATTTCCTTCACCTTTAAAAACTCTTGTTTATCAGTATTTTGATTTGCTTTTTTATTTATTTCTAATTGTTCTACCGTCCCAGAATAGCTTAAATTAGATGAACCATAAATAATGTCTTTATCAAAAACAAATATTTTTGCATGCAGTTTACGACCACCAGTTTCAATTTTTATATTTAGGTTTATGTTTTTACTAAATCCTAGATCTTTATCTAGTCCTTTTTTATCATTAAGAAATTTCTTAAGGAGTTCAATACCAGCAAAGTAGTAGTAATCAAAAGAGTGTTCTTCAAAGTAATTTTTTATTTCATCTTGAATTTTATGCGAAGATTTAGATATTTCGTTGCCTAATATAAGATTTATATTTTTTGTCTTGCTACCTTTATCTAAATATATTTCTTTAAATAAATAAGAAAAAAAACCTAAAGAAGAATAACCGGAAACAAATAAAATACTTTCAGATTCTTTACTTAATCTGATAATTTCATTTAAAAAGTCTTTATTGTCGGTTTCCCAGTTGCCGTATATTGTCATTTTTATAGTTTTTATTTTAGGTTTAATAAAAAAAAACTATAAATCAATATATTTGTTTTTTTATTGACTTTATGGTTTTAAAAATGATTTTTGACTTCATTATTTTTAATGCTATTTTTTAAAGAGGAGTTAATATGTTTCCAGACTTTAAGGGTTTTTTTTCAGAATCAATAAACCACCTAAAAAAGGGTGAGATATTTGAATTTTTAGTTTTCATATTTCTTTTTGTAATTGCTCTCTATTCAGCATTTCTTATATTATGTTTTATATGTTTTATTTGGTTTTTTGGTGCTATTTTTAATATTATTAATTATGTAGTTCGTTTTTTTTCAACAGATGTAAGTCTTGATAAAAATCAAAATTTTAGAAGTCTGAATAAAGATAACAATACTATTACGAAAAATGCTAGTAAAGATATAAAAATTTTACCCAAAGATTGGGATTTGAATGATAGTGTGGTGGGTGTTTATAGAATAACAAATACTATAAATAAAAAAGTTTATATAGGAGAGTCCGTTCACATAAAGAAAAGATGGGAAAAGCACTTTAACGATTTGGTTAATAAAAATCATCACAATAAGAATCTTCAAATTGATTTCTCAAATCAATTGGGCAAAGGATTTAACCCAGAGGTCTTAATAAGGGTATTTTTTACAACCTATGAAGAAACAAAAAAGAAATTACTAACTTTAGAAAAAGAGCAAATAGAAAAACATAAACAAATGGGCTTAGTTGTTTACAATATGGAAGGTGAAGATTTCAAACAAAATGAATCTGAAAAAATTAAATATGAAGATTTTGCTGAACATATTAAGAGAAATAATGAAGAGTATCAAAACTCATTAGAATCCTTGTTAGAACTTAATAAAGAAAAATCAAATATTATTGATAAGATAGAGTCTGATAAAAAAAGGGTTGCTAATAATAATGAAAATCTTTCAAATAAAAAAGAATTTGATTTGCTCCAAAAAATAAAAATTTTAGAATTGGCTTTAGAACAGGATGTAGAAATAAGCTTTGATTATTTTAAAAATGGTGAATTGGGAAAAACTAGAAGAATTGGAAAGATAATAAAATTTGAAGAATCTAAAAGTAATAATATGATATATTTTTCTCAAACTAGTGGTGATTCAAATAGTGGATTAATGAATCAAGGGAAATTTTTTATTATAAAAAATATAGAAAATATATGTTTATATAAAAAAGATAAAGATTTTTTTGATATTTTTAGTATTGATTCAGATAAATATTCTTGGAATGAAAATGAAATTTGGTATTTACTAAAAAGAACTGATTTAAACAAAACTGATGAAGAAGGTTTCAACCCTTTAATGTTTGTATTTTTTTATAACATTACTTATAAATTAAATTTTAATAAGGAGCAATTAGATTATTTAATTAAAAATTCAAATACTAAACATGAAGATAACGAAGGTTGCAATAGCTTAAAATTTTCATTTTTTTACAATAACCAACAAAATCTTAATTTAACAGTTGAGCAGTTTGATTATTTGATAGAAAACTCCAACTTAGGTGGTTATGATTTATTATACTACTTTGAATATGCGAATAATGAGAATTTAAATGTGTCAGATGAAGGGCTCCGAAGATTAATTGAAGAAACAGATTTAGATGAAAATTATTGGGAAGATTTACCAGATGGAAGAATGGGAAACTTAGGGAATTATTTAATAATTGGTTTAAATTCAAATAAAGTTAAAAAAATAAATATAAGTGAAGAAAATTGGCTTTATTTAATTCAAAATAGTTACTTAGGGTATAATCATTATAAAAATGGAAATGCTTTATTAATTGCTTTAGAACACTCAAAAACAGAGCTAAATTTTAATAGTAAATGTTGGGAATATTTAATTGAAAATAGTGAGTTACAATATGAAGAAAAGCATGCTTTGATAATTGCGGTTGAAAGAAATGTAGATTTTCTATCTTATTCAAATTGGTATAAGTTAATTAAGAAATCAAATCAATTTTTCAAGGAAAAATATTCTGTATCACCATTATTATATTTTCTTGAAAATAACTTTAACTTAACAAAACAAACCCTTTCGAATTTAATAAGTAGTTCAGATTTAGAATTTACTCATAAAAATAGAGATGCTCTTATGATTATAATAGAAAAAAATATTAGCATATATGAAGAAGATTGGAAGCTATTAATTAAAAATAGTGTTTTTTATAAAAAAGATAACTGTATTTTAATAAAGAAATTATTAAGGTATAAGATTAAATTGTCAGATTCCAATTGGATGATATTAATAAGAAAAATCAAAGATCCAGATGAAGATTTACAGCAAATAGTGTTTTCGTTAAATAAAGATAATAATATTATGTCTAATAAAGTTTGGATAGCCTTAAGGGGTGCTTGTCTTTAATTAATTAAACAAAGACACCTTCTTTAATAGTTTAAGAGGTCTTGACAAATTAAACAAAGGGGGCTATATATTGTTTCCATTGAATAATGGAGATTACTATGGAAAAACAACTTTCTTATGTTGATGCGGCTTTAATTGCTTTAGATGGTGCTAATAAAGAATTAAGCGCTCGTGAAATTTGGAATAAAATAACTGAATTAGGGATAGATAAAAGTATTGATCATAATACAACAACCCCGGTAGACAACTTAAGAAAAGCTCTAATGAGGTTTATAAATAGCACAAAGAAAAATCCAATTTACTTTAGACAAGCTGAAGGAGAAGAAAGAAACTTTGGATATAAAAAATGGCTAAATAAAAAAATTACTTCAAAAAAGACATTTGTTAAAAAAGAAAAAACAGATTCAAAAATAGCTCAGTATATTGAAATGTTGGAAAAATTCTTTAAAGAAAATTCTTACGAAGAGGTGTCTTCACTTAAATTAAAGGAGGCTCTAAAAATAAATGAGTCTGGAATGTCTAATACTGATTGGGGTGGATTAATTGGAAATTTGATGCAGAAAAATTATTTAATTAAAAATCCAACGAGAAGAGAAAGAGTTGATGGGAAACCTATATATTTTTATAGTCCAGGTAAAGAGATACTTCCAGCAACAACATCATTAAATAAAGATTACTTGTCTAAAGAATTCTTGATTTTTGACCATAATGGAAACAGTTATACTCAAGAACTGATGGAAGCTCAAGATATTTCTTTGGCTCTTAAAAACTTAACCGATAAATATCCAGACTTAACTTTCACTGTTTATAAGCAAATAGGAACAGCTAGATTAGTAAGGAAAGCAGAAATCAATCTAAAAATAAATTAAGTTTAAATATCAAAAAGTTTTATTAAAGGAAGAAAATCATGGAAAATGTAGAAAAATTAACATTCAAAAAAGCTGCTGAAGTTGCTTTTAAAAAAATAACAAGAAAAATGTCAGCAAATGATTTATGGAAAGAATTTCAAGTGTTGGGTTTAGATAAGCAGATAGGTTCAAATGGGAAGAAACCTTGGGATACTTTGGCTTCTGAAATATCTTATGATATAAAAAATAATCAGAACAGTATTTTTTATATGGAAGGTGAAAAGCCTAGAATTTTTGGCTTAAAAGAGCAACTTTCAAGCGAAGAATTGGTAGAAAAAACAGCAATTATTAAAAATGAAACATTAGTAAAATATCATGAAAGAGATTTACATCCATTTGCGGTTAATTTATCAAGGGAAAAGTTTGATGGAATTGTTTATTGCAAAACAATTCGCAATGAAATATCAAAAAAGGGAGCAAAAGGTTCTAATGAATGGGAGCATCCAGATATAGTAGGTGTTTCTTATCCTTTTGGAATGTCTCCGGAAATATTAAAAATGGAAA
>JACCDQ010364335.1_pt1 | contig 15064 bp, 12 predicted proteins | sample 7446031 | NCBI WGS metagenome assembly JACCDQ01 (sample SAMN15323442, study PRJNA562643) | freshwater metagenome | isolation source: river surface water | place: USA:Blue River Watershed | collected 2017-08-17
ACGCCGAAGGCCTGGCCATGGGCCCTGAAGCCGCAGCCAAGGGCTTTGCTCAGGCAGAGCTGGATCTTGAAGCTGCGTTGGCCTGACGTGTGGCCGAACGAGCGCACTGGGTGGCTGCACCTTCGGGGTCAGCGGCCGAGTGCGTAGAACGCGTTGTTTGGCCGCATGCTGGTCACGTTGGCCAGTCGGTTGGACATGCCAAAAAATGCAGAGATGCCAGCGATGTCCCAAATGTCTTCTTCGGTAAAACCGTGGCCCTTGAGTGTGTCGAAGTCGGTTTCTCCGGCCAGTTGGGCGTTTTGCGAGACTTTCATGGCGAAGTCAAGCATGGCTTTTTGGCGTGCAGTGATGTCGGCTTTGCGGTAATTTGTGGCCACCACAAAAGGGTGTAGCAAGACCCATAACGTGAGATTTCAAGCGCTTAAAAATCAATGCTTTACGTAGGTCCTGGAGGCAACCGGTGAGACGACGGGAAGCATAACTTGAGACGCATTCGCCTACGGTCCATTCGCAGGGCCAAATCCCTCGACCTCAAGTCGCGTCGTCCATGACCGCCATGACGAGGGGATGGCCTAAAAAGTTGCATCTGCTTTTCTGGCTGAGCCCTTTGGGGGCGCAAGAGAATGAGTCGAATCAGCAAATAGTTTTCCTCGACGTTCGAGCCACGGGAACATCTCCCACCATCAATTTCACGATTGAACGATTAGCTTCGGACAGGTGCTGAAAGTCCACCCTGTACCCATACAGTTGACTTAGAGCCAGAGCGACTGCGCATGAACGCGAGTAGCCCCCTTCGCAATGGACAACTAGCGAGCATATCTCGTCCGGCAATGCTTCTACGAACGAACAAATAGCGTGAACGTGCTCCCTGGTAAATGCGTGCGGCAGTTTGTCCCGTGCCTTCTTTGACAGTTGTGGATTGAGGAAATCGACGTCGGCAAAGCTCAAACGCAGTACGTGCTCGAAGGCACGGATTTTGGCCGGTGGACGTTCTGGCGCGGTGATGGAGATGACGGCAATCGATGGCAGCTCAGGCAGCTTTTCCGCATCAGACCTTGCTAAGGTAAACACTTGGCGTATCTCGCCAGGCGTCGGTCTGTAGAGTTTGCTGAGAATGTCCTGCAGGCGTTGCGGCATCCTATTCCTTTCAACAATTACTTCACCTTGAGATGCCTGTCGCGAAGACCTGACTGTGCCGGTCAAAGTTACGGTCATGCCCAACATCTGGCATGCCGGCCAGCATCTCTTTGAGGGGCCGGAGAGGTGGCTGGCAAAGGGCCATTCGGAGAATTTCTTCATGTTCCGCAGCAGGACTGCGTCCATTCTGCTGAGCCTCCTCCTCCAAGGCCACCGCGAGTGCTTCGTCGACACTCACAACAAGTTTTGGAGCCATTGCAATTCCTTTGGCATCAGGGACACGCTCGTGAACATAGATTGTGCAGCGCATAAACATTCCTGCCAATCTTCCTTCTCGGAGCCGGCAGTCTCACTTGGCGATTGATGACGTTCCTGGCCCCAAGGTGCCTCGCCCATGCCAGAATCAACCGGATTCCGTTTACGGTCTACGGCGAGTAAATGGCACTTGCCGCGAAAAGCTCTTGCATGACCGCCTCCCTAAGCGCTCGTGGTTTGAGCACCTCGACATACTTGCCATGCCGCAAGATATCCATGGTGAGTTCGGTCGCGTCAGTGAAGGGGACCTCCAGAAGAAGGGTCCCGTCAGAGGCGAGTTGAGACTTTTGCTCAGGATGCCAGACTTCTCGCGCGACCCAACGTGACCTCGGTGCCTTGAAGCGCAGCCGCGCCCACTGAACGGTGCCGCCAGAGTAGATGCCGTAGCCCGAACCAATGAACTGTTCCAATTGCTCGGCATCCGTTTCGAAAGCGGCGTCCTGGGTGGCATGGGCGACGTGGATGGAATCCATGGCGAAAGAGCGCAGGTCATTGCGGACATGGCAGTAAGCAATGAGGTACCAGTTGCCCCGGTAATGCAGCAGTTGCTGGGGGGACACCTGGCGTTCGCTCGACTCGTCGCGCGCCCTGCCGTAGTAATGGATGGTCAGTCGTACGCGTCCGAGCAAGGCGGCCGCGACCACTTCGAAGTGCTTGTCCGAGACTGTGCGCGTTGCCACGTTCAGCAAACGAACGCGGCTTTCCACTTCATGGGCCGAGTGGCGACCTGACTCGATAAGGGCTCGCAGCCGCGCTTTCAAGGGTTCAATGTGCGACTTGAGCAAACCCGGTTGCATGTCCGACAACAGGCACTGCATCATCAGCAAGGCGTAGGCCTCGCTGGCGTTGAACCACAGCCCAGGTAGCGATTGCGCAGCGTCCTCCCCCTGCCGGTCGTAACGATAGCCCCTCAACTCCCTGTCCCAGACGATGGGCGCATGAAGACGGTCGCGCATGTACTCGATGTCGCGTTTGAACGTGGCCAGTGATACTTCGAGCTCACGCAGCAGTTGGTCTACTGCAACGCTGCGATTGGCTTGTAGAAGGGCGTCGATTTTGTAGAAACGCTCGGTGCGGTCCATGATTTTGAAAAATGCAGTTTGGTGGCTCATTCTATGAGCCACTACCAAGCAAATACTACCTACCCCAGATGTCAGGAGGTATGTATGAACCCAGAGTCCTTGTCTTTTGTCCCGTCGTTTACCAATCAGCTTGGAATGTTGTCGCTCTCTGTGCATGCGGAGGTTCGAATGCAGCAGCGTGGGGTTGAACGGGAGCTGCTCGAATGTCTGCTGGAGTACGGAGCACGCCAGTACGACCACAAGGGCTGCGAAATCGTGTTCTTGACCGATGACTGCCTGGATGCCATTGCGCGCCATGAGAGCCACCACTTGTTGGTGCGGATGGCGGCCGCGCGCAGTATCTACGCCGTGGTCGACGTGGATGGCTGTGTGGTCACCACGGGTCACCGCTACCGTCGTGTCCTGCGCGACCTGAGCTTGTCGTCGTTAAGGCCCGGGCGCAGCCGAAAGCCGCGCCGTCGTCTGAGCCGTCCGATTTGGTACCAGTTCAACTGATGGTGTTGAATGGTGAGCCACCAGAATTCCCGCTTTCCTCGGTTACAGTTTCCACGCTAGTCAGGGAGAAAATCATATGGTTGACACCGCTATCTGGGCATTACTCGCATTGAGCGTCGCTGCCGTTTTGTCGCTTCTGGTACTGCTGCTGCGCAAGCCGCGCTTTGAGACGCCTGCGGAGCTGACCGTACGGCTGGGGATGTTGGAACAGCTCTTACAGACCATGTCGCAGTCCAGCACGCGCAATGAAGCCGGTATCGAGCGGATGGAGTCCCTGCAAAAGGAGTTCTCCGTTTCCACGGCGCAGTTGCTGGAAGCTTCGCGGAAAACCCTCGATGACAAGCTGGAAAAGACCATCGAAGAATCCCGAAGTGGGCGCACAGAGCTCCTGAGTGCTTTTCAGAATTTTGAAGGCAAGCTGGGACAGCGCCTTACCGTGCTGGGCACGGAAATCGAAACCCGTCTGTCCTCGATTCAGCAAACCTTGTCGGAGGGCCTGGACAACAGCCGTCGCGAACTTGATGCCAAGCTGGTATTGGCCCAAGAGGATGCGCGCGCAGGGCGAGGCGAGCTCCTGGTAGCCTTCTCGGCGTTGGAGTCCAAGCTGGAACAACGCATCGCTGGTTTTGATGCCGCCATGGCCACCCGTTTTGACAGCCTGCAACAAAGCCTCATGGGGCGTTTGGATGAAGCCGCCAAAGCACAACTGAACCAGTTCGGCCAAGCACAGGTCGATGGCGCGCAGGCGCGCAAGGAGTTGACCGACAACCTGGCGGCATTCCGGACCGACTTGACAAGCACCCTCAACGGGCTGTCCACAGCCACCCAGGCGTCACGAGAAGCCATTGCACAAAGCTCCCAGGCGTTCGAAAAGCAAATCCAGGAGCGGTTCGAAGCCTTGGCGCAGGTAACAAATGGGACCCTTGATGGGCTGAAGAAAGACATCACTGCCCAACTGGGCGTGATGTCCACGGCACTGAAGGACCAGCTCGAAGGCAATGGCAACCAGATTCACAAGCAGTTTTCAACCTTGCAAGATGCCGTCGGGCTTCAGCTGCAAAGCATGACCCAAGGGTCTCAACAGAATTCCGAGCAATTGCGCGCGGCGCTCAATGACCGCCTGGCCGCCATCCAGGCAGACAACACGGTCAAGCTGGAAGAGATGCGCCGCACCGTCGATGAAAAACTGCATGCCACGCTGGAACAACGACTGGGCGAGTCCTTCAAATTGGTCAGCGAACGACTGGAACAGGTCCACGCTGGTCTGGGAGAGATGAAGAGTCTGGCCGGGAGCGTGGGCGACTTGAAGCGCGTGATGACCAATGTCCGAACCCGCGGTACCTGGGGCGAGGTTCAGTTGGGCGCCATCATCGAGAGCCTGCTGACCGCCGAGCAGTTCGATACCAACGTCAAGACCGTTCCCGGCAGCAATGAGCTGGTCGAGTACGCCGTCAAAATGCCGGGCAAGGGACCAGAGGATACGGTGTGGCTACCGATTGACTCGAAGTATCCGGTGGAACATTACCAGCGGCTGATTGATGCCCACGAGGCTGCCGACAAAGAAACCATACAGAAGGCCATGGCAAGTTTCGAATCTTCGGTGCGCCTGGAAGCCAAGAAAATCAAGGAGAAGTACATCAGCCCTCCTCAGACGACCGACTTTGCCATCTTGTTTGTGCCGACCGAGGGTTTGTTTGCCGAGGTCTGTCGCATTCCGGGCATGGTGGAGGCACTACAAAACGATTTCCGTGTTGTCGTTGCCGGACCGACTACGCTGTCCGCCATGCTCAATAGTCTCAGGTTGGGTTTCCGGACGCTGGCCATCGAGAAGCGGTCCTCGGAGGTGTGGAATATTTTGTCTGCAGTCAAAACCGAGTTCCGCAAGTTTGGCGACATCGTGGACGCGACCCACAAATCCATCGACAACGCGGCCAAGAAGTTCAGCGAAATCGGCACACGTACACGTGCCATTGAACGCAAATTGCGCGACGTCGAGGAGTTGCCGTCAACTGCGTCGGCCTTGGACGCCAATGACCTGCTGGTGCTGGAGGAGGATTCGGACACCTGAGGTCAGACCTGCAAGCCCCCATCCATCACAAGTAGAAACAACGAGGAAGAGATATGCAAAAGCGAGACGGCGGGCTGTTGTTTTCCGCCTCTGACCTAGTGAACTATCTGGAGTGCGAGCACCTGACCACCCTGGACCTGGTGGATTTGGACACGCCGCTGCCCCGGACCAATGACAGTGACGAAGCCAAGCTCATTCAAGCCAAGGGCTTTGCGCATGAGGCCGAGTTCCTGGCCGCATTGAAACGGCAACACGAGCGCGTCATCGACATCGGTCAAGGGCATACAACGGTAGCCGAGAAGGTTGATGCAACAATCCAGGCCATGAAGGATGGTTACGACATCATCTTTCAGGCGACGCTGCAGGATGGGTGTTTCATTGGCTATGCGGATTTCCTGCGCAAAGTCCACCGTCCTTCCCAGCTGGGGGCTTGGAGCTACGAGGTGCTCGACACCAAGCTGGCACGCAGCCCCAAGGCTAAGTTCATCGTCCAGCTCGCGTATTACTCGGGCATGGTGGCGACGGTCCAGGGAAAGGCCCCGCAGCTGATGCATGTCGTACTTGGGAACAAGACCGAGGTGGCGTACCGGTACGCCGACTATGCACGTTACTTGGGGACCGTGACCGAGCGCTTTCTGGCCCGTGTTTCCAGTGGGCCGACAGACACCTATCCCGTGCCGTGCGAGAAATGCGACCAGTGCAAGTGGAAAGGACTGTGCGAGGAACGTCGCCTCCAGGATGACCACTTGAGTCAGGTAGCCAACATCACCAGGCTGCAAATCAAGAAGCTGGAGGCTGGTGACATCAAGACGCTTGAAGCCTTGGCAACCCTACCAGCCACCGCCTCCGTTCCCAAGATGACGGCAGAGACGCTGGACAAATTGCGTCATCAAGCCCGTCTTCAGTTTCAAGCCCGGCAAAGGGGCGAGCGCCAACTGGAGTTGCTGCCGCAGGTTGAGGGTGAACAACGGGGCTTCGCACGCCTGCCCAAACCCGCGGAAGGTGACCTATTCTTCGATATGGAAGGCGACCCGCTGGAAGAGGGTGGCTTGGAGTACCTCTTTGGTCTGTACCTGTTTGAAGGCGGAGAGCCCATTTTCAAGACGTTTTGGGCCCACAGCCGTGCAGAAGAAAAGCTGGCATTCGAAGCCTTCATGGACTTCGTGACGGGTTGGCTGCGCCGGTACCCCGATGCGCACATCTACCACTACGCCGCCTACGAACAGACGGCGCTAAAAAAACTGATGTCGCTGCACGGCTCGCGAGAGGCGGAAGTCGACAACCTGCTGCGCGCGCAAAAGCTGGTGGACCTCTATGAGGTCGTTCGCGAAGGCATTCGGGTCTCGGAGCCGCGCTACTCCATCAAGAACATTGAGCACTTTTACCTGGAGAGCCGGACTGGCGACGTCAAGAGCGCCGGGGCTAGCATCGTGTATTACGAGCGTTGGAAAGAGACCAGGGAGGCGCAGCTGCTCCAGGATATTGCCGACTACAACCTAGACGATGTCCGTTCGACGTACGAGTTGCGTGAGTGGCTGCTGTCACTCAGGCCCGCTGGTACGCCGTGGTTTTTTGGAGCCGCGTGTGAGAAAAAGGACGTGCCAGAAGTCGGAGAGCTGACGGAGGCGGAGCAGACGCTTGTCATTTACCGCGAGCGCCTCGTCGACCTGCTGCCGCAAGACCGCACCACTTGGAGCGCGACAGACTCTCTGAACGAGTTGGCGTACCAGTTGCTCGACTTCCATCGCCGGGCCGCTAAACCGGAATGGTGGGCCATGTTTGCGCGCATGGAGATGACCGAGGAGGAGCTTCTTGAGGACGGGGAGTGCCTGGCCTTCTTGCGTGCCGACCCCGCGAATCCACCGCTCAAACAGGGCGGCTCCATCCGCTACACCTACCTGCACCCGGAACAAGAGACAAAGCTGAGGACTGCGGCACAGGCGACCATAGCGCAGACCGGAAAGCCCGTAAGAAAACTCGTGATTGACGACGAAGCCCGGCGGGTGAGCTTTCACAGTGCCGTGAAAAATGAACCGCTTCCATCAGCAATTGCGCTGGGACCCGGAATGCCTGTATCCAGTAAGTCTTTGGTGGCGGCGGTCTTCCGGTTTGCAGACAGTTTGATTAGGGAAGACCGTAGGTATCCCGCGCTACAGGATTTCTTGACCCAGCGGGTCCCGTCCATCAAGGGGCATCCGCAAGGCGCCCCGATTGTGAACCCAGCCGGCAGCTCGATTGATGAGATTGCGCAAGTCGTTGCGAATCTGGATGACAGCTACCTGTTCATACAGGGTCCACCAGGCGCCGGCAAAACGTTCACCGGTTCGCACGTCATCGTCGACTTGATGCAACGAGGGTTCAAGGTAGGCATCGCATCAAACAGTCACAAGGCCATCAACAATCTTTTGGCTGGTGTCGAAAAGGTGGCTCAGCAAAAGAGATTCCGTTTCAGTGGAGGAAAGAAATGCACGGCTGGCAACTCGGCAACTGAGTTTGGTGGGCAGTTCATCGAGGATGTGTTCAATAACGATGACATCTCTACGTTTCTCGATGGCGCTGATGCGTATCAGCTCGTTGCCGGTACCGCCTGGCTCTTTGCCGACGCCAAAATGGACCAGAAGCTCGACTACATCTTTGTAGACGAGGCCGGTCAAGTAGCTGTCGCCAACTTGGTGGCGATGGGAACCTCGGCCAGAAACATCGTTTTGCTGGGTGACCAGATGCAACTGGGGCAACCGATTCAGGGTGTTCACCCCGGCCGCTCGGGTGAGTCATCGCTGGAATACCTGCTCAACGGAACGGCCACGATTCCGCCGGAGAGGGGGATTTTCTTGGCGACGACCTGGCGCATGCATCCGGATGTTTGCCGATTCATCTCTGACGCGGTGTATGACGGGCGTCTGGTCGCTGAGCCAGGCAACGCGACCCAAGGTCTCGTTCTGAATGATGCCGCACATCCGTCGTTAAAGGCGACGGGGATTTCCTATGTGCCGGCGGAGCATGATGCCTGTTCTCAGCGGAGCCAAGAGGAAGCACAGGTGGTGTTGGAGCTTGTGACCAGCCTGCTCACCCAGCACTATCGGGACAAGAAGGAAGAGCTGCGTCCACTTACGCTCGACGACATTCTCATCGTCGCGCCCTACAACATGCAGGTCAACCTGTTGACCAAGGTGTTGCCAGAAGGTGCCCGGGTTGGAACCGTGGACAAGTTCCAGGGGCAGGAGGCCGAGGTGGTCATCGTGTCGATGGCTACCTCCAATGGAGACTACTTGCCCAGGGACATCGGCTTCCTGTACAGCAAGAATCGGCTCAACGTGGCGATTTCGAGGGCAAAGTGCCTTGCTGTCTTCGTCGCGAATCCTGCGCTGATGGCGATTCGATGCTCGAAGCCGGAGGAGATGGCGTTGGTGAATACGCTGTGTTGGGTGAAAGAGATTGGTTAAATTTTGTCAGTTATCAAAGGAGTTCATATGTCGAATGAGTTGTGCATAGAGATTGCGCCTGCCTGGTTGAAAGAAGCTAACAGCTACATGAACATCCAGTCGCAATACAAAACAAGTTTTCCTGATGACTGCTTCATCGCTCGCGGAACTGGCAAGGAAAATCAACATTTGCTGGCTGAACGGGGAATCGCGTTGGAATATCAAGGTGCATCCGAGCCTGTCCAGTGCTTCATGGAGCTTCGGCCAGGTGGACAGTTTCGTCCGTCTAATCGCGGGGCCATCAAGGCTTTTTTCAGTTTGACCAATGCCGAGGCGGGTGACAGCATTTCTTTCATAAAAAAGGCAGACCGGGTATATCAGGTCGTTCTTGTGAAGCGCGCACATTGAGCAACGGTTGCAAATGAACTGGAGAGATGTTTTAAATATTCTGGATGGCAAATTTTCTAGGTGGATTCCGGATTCTGGAGTTGCACCAAAAAATGGATATGCCACTGGCTATGTTGTCAAAAATGGTAGGCAACTTGCAGTCGAGACGACCAGCGATGCGCAACGCACGAATATCTGGATTGAAGACGTGGGCCCACCGGCTGTTCCAAGTCATTTCCAGCTTTACAAGGAAGACAAAGGGCGTCTTAGCTCGCTTGCGTCGGTGGCCCCCATGCTTACAGGGCCAGGATATGGAAAACCTTCCAAAAGGGCATACAAAGTCGTCATCACCTCAGAGAGCGAACTTGAAGCCCTTTTGGCTTGGTATGACGCAGGGCACCATGGCCGCTCAATTGACAACCAACAAATCAAGGTAGCGCCGTCCAGGCGAAGAGAAAGTGCGTCGATGACTTTGAATTCGATATTGTTTGGGCCGCCAGGCACTGGTAAAACCTATGCTACCTTTAGCAAGGCTGTGCAGATGTGTGATGGAGCGCTGCCAGAGGGTGGGGAGACTTCAGTTCGTGAAAGGTTCGAGCAACTGAGACTTGAGGGCCGAGTGTCCTTTGTCACGTTCCATCAGTCATATGGTTATGAAGAGTTCGTGGAGGGCCTTCGACCGGTTTCCAAAGACGGACAGGTGGTCTACGAGGTGCAGCCAGGCGCTTTCAAGCGAGCCTGCCATGCTGCCAAGTTGAGGGGCAAGATTAATCCGGGCTTGTCGGGTAAACCTCTCAGGGAACGGACGATGTACAAGATGTCTCTCGGGGCCACCTGGAACCAAGAGGGCACAACCGTCTTTGACTACTGCGTTCAAAACAACTGTGTGTTGCTCGGTTGGGGGAACGATATTGATTTCGCGGATTGCCCCGACAAAGAAGGCATCGTCAACAAGCTAAACGCCGAGGCTCCTGGGATTGAAAAGTCAGCCTCGCAAGCCAGCTTCGTCGACCGTTTCAAGCACGACATTCAAGTCGGAGACCTCATCTTGGTCTCTCTAGGCAACAAACTGTTTCGGGCAGTTGCTGAAGTCACGGGTGAGTACGAGTACGTAGAGGACGCACCGTTCCACCAGATGCGCCGTGTGCGCTGGCTAGCAGTTTTCGAAGGCGGGTATCCCGCTGCCGAGCTCTATGAACGTGAAGTGGTGATGTCTTCGTTGTACAGGCTCAGTCCGGACGCCGTTCGGTACGAAAAGCTTGAGTTCTTGCTGACCGAACAAGCTGAATCCGACCCAGAGCAGCCACACGTCATCATTATTGATGAAATCAACCGTGCCAATATCTCGAAAGTGTTTGGTGAGCTTATCACCCTCATCGAACCCGACAAGCGTGAAGGTCAGTCCAACGCCGTGACCGTGAAGCTGCCGTATTCAGGCGAGGATTTTTCAGTGCCTTCGAACCTGCACTTGCTTGGCACGATGAACACGGCAGACCGGTCCATCGCATTGCTGGATACGGCGCTGCGCCGCCGCTTTGAGTTCGAGGAGTTGATGCCCAAGCCTGAGCTGTTGTCGGGTATCAACATCGAAGGTATCGAGTTGGCACGACTTCTGACCGCATTGAATGAGCGCGTCGAGGCGCTTTACGACCGAGACCACACTATCGGTCATGCTTATCTGATGGGGGTGGAGTCTCTTGATGAACTTGACCGCTCATTCCGTCGCAAGGTGCTGCCGCTGCTACAAGAGTATTTCTACGAAAATTGGTCACAGGTCCGGCGTGTCCTTGCTGATTCAGGCGTAGGTGACTTCATTCGTCGCCGTGAGCTCCCTGCGGTGCCCACTGACGGCGAGCAAGATGTACTGGAAGAGCCCCGTGTTACGTACGAGGTCAATCCTGAGCCCTTCCCGGTAGCTGCCTACTTTCGCATCTACGGTGGTCAGGTGTGAACAGGGTTCTGACGGTTACCGAGTACCAGTCCATCAGGCGGGGACAGGTATTCAGCTCTACCGAGCGGACGGTGACCGCTTCACAATTTCTGCAGCTGGAACAGTTCAACGAAAGGTTCGAACAGCAGCGCAAGGTCAAGGTGTTTCAACATGGCCCTCGGAATTCGCTGATTGCCCAGAACTTTGTCGGTGTAATTCACCTGAGTTCTTTTCAGGTTGAAGTTCTTCCCAAGGTCCATGCCGATGAATCCCGGCTGCGTCGGAATCTCGTGGAAATGGTCGCGGGGACATTTAAGCTCAAGCTTCATGGTGGTGTGGCCGGACAGATGGAGTGCTCTTCACATTCGGTGTTAGAGGCATTGGTCCGTCTGTACTGCGAATCCCTCTGGCAGGCTTTGCACAAAGGGATGGTCAAGCGGTACGAACCCAGGCAGGACAACTTGGTTGTGTTGAGGGGGCGCCTCAATGTTGCACAGCAACTGCGTCACAACTTGGCTCGACCGGACCGGTTGCACTGTTCATTTGATGAGTTCACCCCGGACAACGAACTTAATCGGGTCTTGAAGCTGTCTCTGCGGATACTCTTAAGTCGGGTCAAGACAGAGCAAACCACTCGAAATGTTGCCGAACTCCTCATGTGTTTCGATGAGGTTGGCGACGTTTCAGCTTTCTCGCTGAAGTGGGAGCGGGTCGTCATTGACCGACTGAGTGAGGGTTATGCACCTTTGGTGCGGATGGCCAGAATGTTCATTGAAGGTTACACACCCGATTTGGTTTCTGGGAAGTCCGACGGGTTTGCCGTTTTGTTCGACATGAATGAACTGTTCGAAGAATTCGTAGGCAGGCAAATCCAAAAGGTCACCTCTCATACCGGTGTCAGGACACTTTTGCAGTCACCGGTACTACCGTTGGCAAGACTGGTGTCCGGCGCGTCATATTTCCATTTGCGTCCGGACATTGTTCTCATGGATGGTTCAGTACCCAAGGTCGTTCTGGACACGAAATGGAAGCGCTTGAAGGTCGGGGCGGCTAACGATGGGCTTTCCACCGCCGATATCTACCAGATGCATGCTTACGCTCAACGGTACTCAGTGCGCAACGTCGTTCTGTTGTACCCACACTACCCAGAACTTGGCCCTTGGCAGCCGCTGCGGAACACCTACTCATTCTTGCCGAGCAATGACGCTGTAGGGGCGCAGTTCATGAGTGTCGCCACCGTAGACCTAGAGAATCTGAAAACCGTTCCGGGTCAGCTGCAATTGATTATGGAAAGAGCTAATCAACTTGGTGCGACCACGGAAGCGAAACTACTGGGTTGATGGACTTCTCTCGTTTACCGTGGTACGGCTGGCAGAGGATAGGTCATTTGATATAAATGTCCCCACGTCATCATGAACCTTTTTGACCGCATCCCCTCAAACTTGTTCGGCCCGTTGACGGGCAGGAACAGCCGTCGGGCGTGGGAGCTCCTGGCGCGGTTCGCAGAACGGTACTTCGGCCCAGATGCGGTCCCGACGTACGCTGACGGGTACCTCCACGAGCAAATCACGAAGGAGATTGAGCGGTTCCTGCTCGATAAGGGCTGGGACAGCGAGACCGGCGATACAGGTGCCACGCCGCTGAATATCCAAGCGAACATGCTCCTTGCTCGGCTGGTTGAGACCGGCTGGCTCGTGGAGGACCGAGTGGGTGCCCGGCGCTTCATCAGCATGCGACCGGTGGTCGCACGGTTCTTCGAGACCCTGCAGCAGTTCGCTGTCGAGGGCCCGCAGCTCATAAGTGGAAACATCCAGCTCATCTTCAGTCAACTGCGAGCGGTCGCCGATAGCCCGCGCACCCAGGCTGCGGGCTTTGTGAGCGCCGCGCAGTTGTGCGTGCGCCTCATCAACTCGCTGAGCGCCACCACCCTGCGTGCCCGTGACCTCATGAAGGAGCTCACCCAGGAGCAGGCCACACCAGTTTTCGTCAAGCGGTTCTTCAGCGAACACATCGCCGAGCTGTATGTTCGCGACTTTCGCGAACTCCGGACGGAGAACCACCCTCTCCGTTTGCGCTATGACATCATCGAGTTGGTCAGTCGCGTGGCTCACGAGGAGCCTGCTCGGTCGGAGCTGCTGCAAGGGTACCGGGAACTCCCTGGTTCCAAACCCGGCGAGGAAGCAGAGCAGCTCGAGCGCGATGTCGAACGCTTCCGGAAGCTCCTGGACGTTGAACGCTTCCTTGAGCGCATGGACCGCGTCATGGAAGCGGCAACACAGCGGGCGATTGCCTACCTTGGGTACAGGTTGAAGGCATCGGACCGCATCGAAGAGGTGGTCGCGGACACGCTGAACGCACTCAACAGGGCCGACCTCGTGGGGCAGCCCATCGAAGGCGGCCTGCTTTCCCCGATGCCAATCGTCTCAGAACATCGGCTGCGCATGCCCACGACTCCGCCGCCGAAGCCTGTGCGAAAGCCGATGGTCAAGCGCGAGATGACCATTCATGAACGCGCGCTTCACATGCTGCGCAAGGCAATGATTGCCCATCGCGACGCCACGCCCATGGCGATGAAGCGGTACGTCCAAGTGAATCTGCCCGTGGGCGAAACAGTGAATGCTGCAGACCTTCCGACCAAAGAAGCAGAGGACGCGGTTGCGTTCGTCGTGCTCATGCGGATGGCCGCTATCGCCAAGAATAACCCTCAGGCCGTACACGGTAACCCGTTGATGAGGCAGCTCGGATTCAAGCCCAGCATGGCAGAAGACGGGGCACGGGTTGATACTGAACTGTTTAATACACCGGACTTCACGGTGACTAGGGAGAAATGAGATGCCGCGTACTTGGGAGAGCCTGGCGCAGAGCACGGACGGTGACTATGTGGTCGACGACTTCAAGCAGGCGTTCTACCAACTCGTCACACAGCAATGCCTGTATGCGAGATTCGTGCAGCAAGGTGTTGCTTACCGACTCATCTCGCGGTACCGAACCGAGTTCAAGGAAGCCGCTGACCTCCTGGGACTACAGCTCGCGTTCAACGACCGCCTCGAATACTGCTACGTCAACCAGGCTGTTGCGCGGCACTCGCCGATGGACCTGCAAGAAACCATGTTCCTGCTTGTCCTGCGGCATGCGTATCACTTGCACGCTAGTGCGGGCGACTTGACTCCCGAGGGCGATGCCGTCGTCAGCATCCCCGAGCTCCAAGAAATGTACAAGGGCCTGACCGGGCGGGACTTGGAAACCCGAACCCAGGTACTGAAGGCGCAGGTGAAGTCGGCGCAGAGGAACGGCTTGGCCCGCTTGACCGATGCGGACGATGGTGATGGTCAGCCGTTTGCGATTGCCATCCTTCCCGGTATCGCCGACGTGCTGAGTGAGCATGCAGTCAACCGCTTTGGCGCCCATTTGAAGGCCAGCCTCATCGACGTACCGAGCAGCGCGGCAGAGGCCGGCCTGGCAGCGGAGGAACAAGAGCAATGAAAGCGCTAGATTGCGTGCACCTGGTGCAGTTCTCCTTCTGGGAGTACGAAACGCTGTCGGTCAGTCCTGGCGGTAGCGCTTTCATCGGGCCTAACGGCGCCGGCAAGACCAGCCTTGTCGACGCCATCCAGATTGCGATGCTTGGCGGGCATGGTCAGCATCTGCACTTCAACGCCCAATCGGTCCAGAAGGATTCGCGGTCGCTGTGCGACTACGCGTTAGGCACGATGCGCTCCGGCGAGGGCGACAAGGGTGTTATGACACGAAAGCGTGATGAAGCGCTTTCGTACATCAGCTTGGTCTTCCGAGGAGAAGATGGTGCCGACGTCGTCACTGCTGGCTTGTGCGTCTTTTCTACCGCCACTGACCACAGCCATAGGGTGCTCGGCCTGTACGTGCTTCCTGGAGTGTCCCTAATTCTCGACGACCACCTAGAAAACTTGGGCGAGCGCGGGAAGGCACCGCTGGACTGGCCTGTGTTCGAGGCCAAGGTCCGAGACCTTTCCAAGCTTGCAGGCCGCACGCCAACCATCACGTCGAAGCCGGAGACCTACATCGCGGAGCTCTTGCACAGCATTCAAGACTCCGACTTACACATAAACGCGCGCCGGTACAGGGCTCAAACATCAATATTCCCCGCGCGCAGCGCGTTGGTCTCGATGAAGTCGCGGCGCGGTTCCACCTCGTCACCCATCAACATGGTGAACACTTTGTCGGCTTCAATGGCGTCTTCAATCTGCACGCG
>JACCDQ011435866.1_pt1 | contig 15062 bp, 23 predicted proteins | sample 7446031 | NCBI WGS metagenome assembly JACCDQ01 (sample SAMN15323442, study PRJNA562643) | freshwater metagenome | isolation source: river surface water | place: USA:Blue River Watershed | collected 2017-08-17
GCTTCCGCTACTGGTCTTATCTACAATACTGACTGGGTACGAGCAGATCCACAGTACAAGCAGCATAATCTGAATCTTCCTAGCATCGTTTCTCATCCTGCTGTTGAACCTGCAAGGTATGAGACAAAAAAGGGCAAGAAGATTACGCTGGTTAACCTTTGGGAAGACAAGGGCTCAGAAATCTTCTATTACCTTGCCAAAGAGAATCCAAACCTGGAGTTTCTTGGAGTTATCGGTGGCTACGGAGAGCAGGACATTAGAGAGCTACCTAACGTTACGATTATGGAGCATACTAGCGACATGACAAAGGTTTATTCAGAAACTAAGGTTCTGATTATGCCTTCTAAGTATGAATCTTACGGAAGAGTCGGTGTCGAAGCCATGGCATCTGGGATTCCTGTTCTAGCCCATCCTACGCCCGGTCTGAATGAGTCTCTAGGCGATGCTGGAACCTTTGCCGACCGACAGGTACCGGGTGAGTGGAAAAAGTCGCTCACAGAGCTTCTGAAGCCTGCTAGATACGGCAAAATGAGCAAGCTTGCTACAGCTCGCTCGAAGGAACTTTTCACACAGAGCAGAATGGAACTGGAGATTGTTCCCATGTTCCTAGCAGAGCAGATTAGATCAAAGATTGGGAGAAGAGTGTAATGGCTCTTATCACCGTAGAAGAACTAGAAGCCTTCATGGGCAGAACCTTTACGGAACAAGAAGAAGGGTTTGCTGAGGCTCAGATTGAAGCTATCTCAGCCGCTATCGAGAGCATTACAGGAGTTACTTTCGAACTGGTAGAGAACGAAGAGGTCAGAGCGCAGGCTGATGGATATGGGTTTATCGAGCTAAACGCTAGACCTATCTCGGACGTTACTGTTTATCCTATCGATTCAGACGAAGAATATGACGGTGCAGCTTGGGACGGACTACAGGGCATTTATGGCCTGTACCCTAACGAGGTTGTGGATATCGTTTACTCTCACGGGTATTCGGCAGTTCCTAATGACATCAAGACTGTAGCCAAGGGTGCAGCATCAAGAATTCTTTACAACCCTTCCGGCCTTCGTCAGGAGACCGTTGGTGCCATCTCTGTTACCTATCCAGGTGTTCAGGGTGAAGCAGGAACGATTAACTTCTCACGTCTTGAGAGAAAGATTCTGTCTAAGTACTCTGCCATGGCTAAGTCATGGCGTATGAGCCTTCAGAGACAGCGTGTAGCGACTCTTCCAATCCTGACCGTAGATAACAATATTCAGTAACGGAGGAGCAATGCCAGGAACATCAATCATTCGCAACTCTGATACTATTACTGTTTTACGTGGGACTCTTGTCACAGACGAATATAACAGAACCTACAGGGACTTCACTTCACCTACGACAGTAGGAACTCCTAGAGCCTCTGTGCAGCACTATCTAGCTCTTGAAGAAGATATTGATCGACAGACAGAGACAGAAGGTGCACGTCTGTTTACCGATGATCCTTCAGCCAGAGGAATGATTCAGGCTTGGGACAGAGTCGTCTATGACGGAAGAACATGGGAGGTTGTTTCTCCTCCACAGGAATACAAGCTCTTTGGAAGATATCATCACACGGAAATGTTCGTCAGACTAATTACAGGATAATATCATGGGAAGCTACAAAGTACGCTTTGTCTTCAACCCTGAATTTGAAGACAACATTTATCGAGCATCAAACAAAACTAATTCATCGCTCCACCCACTTTATGACCAGGTTCGCCAAGTGACTGACAATATCGCTAAACTTACAAAAAGAGCCATCGGTGGAGAGTATAACCGAGCTGAAGCAGAAGCTAAAGCGATCAAGAATACTGAATGGGATTCTCACTATGGTGGACATGGACGTAAGGGTTGGCTTGCAGCTAAAGCAAAAGCATTCGCCCTCAGAACAGCTTACTCCGCAACTTTCCCGACTATGGGATATAACGGTAAAGAAATTTACGGACGAGTGGAGATCAATCGAAGAGGTTCATCGTCGCTCGAATACGGCGGAGTAGATCCTGTCGCTGAGCTTGGCAAGGGTACTGGAGAATATCTAGAACACCCTCCCTATGCATTCCTAAGAAGATCTATGGGAGGAAGTATTGGCTAAGACAAACGAAGTTTTCATGCCATTAGGAGACCGTAATGGCTAACAGACCTATTCCACTGTTTGAAGATCCAATGCCAGACATTATTCCTTTCCTTGAGGCTACGCTACCTCCGGCATATGTAGTTGCCGAAGACCTGACTGGATGGCATAAGCCAGAAGTCAGAGTGACAGTACAGCCGACAGGTGGAGTTGTGATTAACCGTCACAGAATCTTCAGACCAGTGTATGACGTGAATGTATACGCTCCAACCAAACCAGCCGCTTACGCGGCTGCACTAAAGGCAGTACAGGCTATGTATATGCTCAAGAACGAAGTTCTTCTTTCTGGGCAAGTCTGTATCGAGGTGGAGTGTTCCATGCCATCGGACATTTCCGATCCTATTAACTCGAACCCACGATTCGTATTCGACGTAAGCCTGACGTTTAGAACGGCTTCATAATCCGTCCCCTGAGAGGTGGGCTCAGGGGACACCTAACCCATCATTTCACTAAGGAAAAGAAATGCCTCAGAGAAGCACAGTCCAGAGGGATCACCCTTCCGATGACCTACAGCAGTACACGGTTGCTGAATGGAACGGAATTACCCTTCGCATTAAGAAGCGTTTCCCTATGTTTGGTTTCATGAGAAAGCTAGAGAAGAATCCTGTTGATGCCATCGCAATGATTCTTGACGAAGAGTCTCTTCTAGCTCTCGAAAATGCAGACATGGATATGAATGAACTAGATGAACTTATTGGAGTTATCTCAAAGAACCTTGGAGCAGGTAATCAGGGAAACTAATGCTCCTTGCCATGGTTTACAACAATCATGGTGAGGCCCTTGAATGGGATATGTTCCAAATCTGGGGTTATGATATCAATAACCCCGATCTTACTGTCAGAAGACTATGGAACTTCTACAGCCGACTACCCAACGACTCAGAAACTTTAGCTGACATTGTTGGCGTAACACGAGAAGCACGAAATTGGGATGGCAAGATGCATATGCTTGCCAATATTGTTGATGCTCTCCAGGCTGTTGACTGGCATCTTGTAGCTGCGTTCTCTAAGAACAAGCCGAAGCCACCGAAGCCTTTCAAGCGTCCTAAGGTAGTAAGAGAAACTACTAAGACAGTATGGCCCGGCAAGACAGTCGTCACACCTAAGGAGCCAGAGTTTGTTAAAAATGCACCAGCAGATTCACCTGTAAAAAATCTTAGTAATTTTGGAGCCCGTAATGAAGCAGTGCGGTAATTGCAAGGTTGAAAAGCCTATTACGGAGTTCTACACTCGACCAAGAGGTGATTTATCTTGGGAATGTAAGTCTTGCACCAAAGTTAGGGGTAAGGCTCATCAGGAAAATCTTAAACTAACTGATCCGATTAAGTTCGAGAGACAGAAGGCTAATAGATACCTGAAAAGTACGTATGGACTTACTTTAGAAGAATATGAAGTAATGTTCTTATCGCAAGATGGCAAGTGCGCTATCTGTAAAGAGGAACAGCAGGACGGTATCCGTCTTTGTGTAGATCACGATCATTCATGCTGTCCCGGAAATAAGAGCTGCGGGAAGTGCATCAGAAAACTTTTATGTACCAGATGCAATACTACGCTCGGGAAAGTAAATGAAGATGTTGCTATTTTAGAAAGTATGATTGACTACATTAAGAAGGGGTGAGTCCGATAGCTAACATCAAAGCTGGAACCGTTTATGTTGATGTCAAGCTGGGTTCCGTAGAGAATCTTAAAAGAGATCTAAAGAAGGAAATGGAAGATGCAGGCCACGAAAGTGGCCGCAACTCCGGAGAATCCTTCTCAGAAGAGTTTACAGAAACGATTCATAAGAGAGTCAAGACTAAGGTCAAGGAGACTTTCGAGGAAGAGGTAGGAAAGCGTTCCGGAAGAGATTCTGGTGAGAAGTACACAGACAACTTCCAGAAGTCATTCTCAGAGCGAGTAGGCCGCACAGCGGCTATCATGCGAGGAAACCTTCTTGCCGCACTTCTCCCTGTCCTTGTTGCAGCAGGACCGTTTATTGGTGGTGCTCTTGGTGGAGCTATCATCGCTGCGCTACCTCTTGCCGCTATGGCTGGTGGTATTGCTCTTGTTGCTAAAGATCCTCAGATCAAGGCAGCAGGAACAAAGCTAGGTCAGGAACTTATGAAGGGCCTTCAGGGGGCAGCACAGGTTCTTATCCAGCCGGTGCTATCAGCTATTGACCTTATCCGTAAGAGATTCCCTGAACTTCTAAAGCCTATCCAGGGTATGTTCCTGGCAGTATCTCAGTTCATTATGCCACTGGCAAACACTCTGGTAAACGTACTCCTGTCTGTACTAAACGGTATGAACACAGCCGTTCAGAAGTCAAAGCCAATCTTTGACGTATTCCTTAAGGGACTAGAAAGACTAGGTGTCGTTCTTGGAGACTTCTTTAAAAAGCTTGCATCTGACCCTGAAGCTATCGAAGGTATGGCAGACGCACTAGACGACCTGTTTGGTGTCCTGGTTCTTGTTATCAAGTGGTTTGGTAACTTCATCATATCTGCCTCACGCGCGTACGCGCAGTTCAAGGATGCATGGGGTGGAATCAAGAGCTGGTTCACAGGAACAATTGTTCCATCTCTTTCTAGAGCATGGGATCAGCTAAAGGCAGCTCTTGGTGCGGTTGGTAAGTTCTTTGCCGACTGGTGGGATAAGCTACGTAAGCGTCAGGCTATTGGAATTGTTGACTGGGGTAACGCAGGAAAGCAGCTATATAGCACAGCTAAGCAGATTGTTTCTAACCTGACAGCAACGCTAAGTGCTCTACCGGATAAGATTGTTGGCTACTTCAAGAACCTTGGCACACGGCTTTACACGGCCGGTAGAAACGCTATGCAGGGATTCCTAAAAGGTATTGCCGACATGGCTGAAGCCATTCTAGCAAAGGCTCAGGGAATTGCTAACAACGTTATTAGCACTATTACCTCAGCTCTTAAGATTGGTTCACCTTCTAAGGTTATGGAGCAGATCGGTCAGTGGACTATCCAGGGATTTGTTAACGGTATGGATAAGATGAATCCTGTTGTTAACGCTTACCTACCAGAACCTATCCAGAGGATCACTAATGATTTTGGTTCTCCTGGTGCTCCACAGATGGACATGTCTGGTGGAGGTGCTGCTATTAGCATCGGTACTTATGTTGCCAACGACAATATGGACCCTTGGCGTCAGGCTGAGGATTGGTACTTTATGGTTACAGCTCGTGGAGGGATTGCGTAATGCCAGAGCTACTTGAAATGAGCATGGTTCTTTTCGCTGAAGCTCCAGGAAGTCTTATTACTGGCGATGGGCAGTTAGAGTACAACAACTACGTTCTTGGAGATAACGTAACAACGTTTATGTCATCTATCTCAGGATGGGATGACCTTCCTAACGTAGACAGCTCTAACACCCTTCGTCCGGCAAGCCATGGTGCTTGGGTAGGCAAGAAGCTTGTTGGTCAGAGAATTGTCACATGGACTGGTGTAATCTCTACAGAAGATCGTTCTGCTTGGGAAGACTCTGTTAAGACTCTCCGTGACACATTCATTCCGGCCACAGGCACGGAGGAACTTACTATCGTAGTGCGAACACGTAATGAAATGCGTATGGCATTCGGAACTGTTACACAAAGACAGATTCCTATCGATTATGCCTACTCGTACTATGGAGCTAAGGTAACTATTCAGTTTGAATGTAGTGATCCAAGACTTTACTCTCTAGGAGAGAATTCAGTCTTCATTTCTACACCTCCGCTGACACTGTCAGGTCTTATCTACCCTCTGGTCTATCCACTAGACTACGGAACCGAACCAGCGCCTAACACGCTGATTATCAACAACACAGGAAATGCTCCAACTCCTGTGACTCTAAACTTCCTTGGGCCTGTGACCAATCCAGAACTAATCAACCAGACAACTGGTGAGAGACTTGGGTTTGATATCACTCTTACGGAAGATGACATTCTTACAGTTAACACAAGACTAGGTACGGTAGTCCTTAACGGAACTGCTGACCGAATTTACACAAGAACACTTACCTCTTCACCCATCCTTGGTTTTGATCTGCCAGCAGGGGAAAATCAGCTTCAGCTTATTGCCGAAGATTGGGAAGCAGGATCAGGTGTTGAAGTCGTTTATAGAGAAGCTAGTTTCTAAGGACAAACAATATGGCTATTAAGGTTTTAGCTCTAGCCTCAGGCGTAACTGGACTTGCTGACCATAGAGTCCTTAACGGCGCTCTAGTGACATCGGCTGGAACAATCCAGGTACGTGGAGGGGTTCTTCCGGGATCAGGAGCAGGCAACCTTTCAACAGTTTCCGCCATGGTTGCGCGTATCGCGCCGGTCAAGGTAGTTATTGCTAACACGGTTTCGGCTGCTCTTGGTCCATACCTTCTTGTTTCAGATGCCAACGTAGATATCACATTCGACGCTGGAGAGGCGTCGGTTCCACGAGTAGACCGAATTATTGCTAGAGCATATGACAATACAAACGATGGATCTGGTGACACCAAGGGGGCTATCGAGTATCTAAAGGGTCAGGCTTCTGGATCTGCAACAGCTCTACCAGCTAACTCGATTCTGCTTTACGAAATGACAGTTCCGGCTGGTGCTTCTGCTGGATCTGGTGGTCTTACGTTCGCCAATGCTGTAGACCAGAGGGTTTACACAGTAGCAAACGGTGCCGTTTTCCCTGTGGCTTCTAACACTGCTATGGGAAACATTACCTCGCCTTATGAGGGAATGACAATTTACCGTACAGACCTTGACGTTCTTTACGTGTATGACGGAACTACATGGCGTGCACGTGGTGTTGCCAACGTAGCTTCTTCAGCTAACCTAACAAGCATCAATAACCCTTACGATGGTCAGATTGCTGTAACAAGAGATACTGATGCTGTTTACGTATACAACGGTTCTACTTGGGCTCAGCCAAAGAGCTACTTCGTTCCTCTAGGAAGAATCGTTGCATCGGGTACTCAGTCTCTTGCCGATGCCACAGCAGTAGCAATCACGTTCTCTGGCACAGATGATATCGACACGCACAACCAGCACAACCCAGCATCCAACAACACTCGCATTACACCTAACGTTGCAGGATACTACAGATTTAAGGGTACAGTTGCTTTTTCGGCCCGTGACGATTACAACGATATTAACGCTTACTTTCGCCTGAATGGAACTACAGCGCTTGCCCCTGCTTGGCGTTCATCATATGCTACAGACTCAGGTAACTCGCTGCTTTCTGGTGTATTCATGGCTAGTACGGAATGTATTCAGGCTATGAACGGAAGCACAGATTATGTTGAGCTTATCGCCAACCAGAACAATGCGGCTAACGTTGCCCAGATCACTAACCAGTCTGGACAGTATTCATCAGCAGTCGAATGGCAGTACCTAGGCCCAACTGCTTACTAATTTAGGAGGCAATGAATGGCTTGGACATTAGTGCCAGCGCTTCAGGAATTCAGAATTCAGATTAACGAACTTTGTCCCAACCGTGATAAGGCGTCTGATGGCGTAATTGGTGATTACAACCATCAGAAGGGAGACAGCTCCCACAACCCTGACGACACGGGCAAGGGCAATGCTGAATGGGATTCTGACCCTGACGGCAAGGAAGAAGTTCGTGCCGTTGATATTGATGTTGACTTCCGTCGTGAAGGCGTAACAGCTCAGCATCTAGTGAACCACCTTGTAAAGTATGCAAAGAATGGTACTTTCTGGTGGATTAGATATGTCATCTACAACCGTAAGATGTACCACAGACGTAATGGATTCGCAGCTACCGATTATACTGGTGCGAACCCTCATGACCATCACGTCCATATCAACAGCGAATTCACTCAGTCATCAGACAACGTGTCTGGTGTAAACTATCGACTAGAAGAACTAGTGGAGGAAGTAGTGACTGGACAGGACAAGAAGGATATTGCGAAGCTTGTAGTTGCTGAGATTACAGGAGCCATGGCCGACGGAACTGCACTGGAGACACGTACAGGTGCAGCTACCCTGAACTATAACGGTGGTGGACTTCCTAGCGAGCTAGGTGAGGGAAAGAACTTCCTGAACTACTTTACAGACCTTTACCGCAAGGTTGTAGCTCTAGAGGCAGCAGTACAGAAGCTTCAGCCAGCAACAGACCAGAAGTAACTAATAAGAGAGTAGTCCAATGCCGGAATACACGTACCGATTTGCTGATCTGCTATCTGATTCAGATATTGCAGAACTTGAACTAGAAGATGTGAGATTCGATCGTAGAATTATTCAGCCAGGGTCATTTACTGCAAGTATCTCTGTGACTAATCTAGACACAGCAGAACAGGTCAAGAAGATCGTACCGGCTAAAACTCTCGTACATGTTTACCGAGACGCGGATATTTGGGGAAGTTATATTATTTGGACTATGCGTATGACTTCCTCACCGCGTGGGCCTGTTAAGGTTAGCTTTACTGGAGCTAGCCTAGAGTCGTGGTTCTACCACAGAATCGTAGATACCGATCTTACATACACAAATACCGATCAGTTTACAATCGCACGTGAACTTGTAGCGAATGCTCAGGTTGGATGGACTCCATATGTTGACAATGCAGATCTAGGTATCTTTGCAGACAACAACCTTTCTGGCGTTAAAAGAGACAGGCAGTATTATCTTGAAGAGGCTACCTCTGTCGGCCAGAGGCTAGAGGAACTAGCCAATGTAGATAATGGCTTTGAGTATGTCATTCAGACATACTACGACCAGGATGCTGACGCGCGCGTACGCGAGCTTAGATTAGAAAGTACTCTAAGTTCTGACAATGAACCTGTTGTGTTCTCGTACCCTGGTTCAATCCTTAACTACGATATCAGCTACGACGCTACAGACTCCGCTACAGCCTTCTGGGCACGCGGAGATACGATCGACACGGACGTTACAGGCCAGAGCCTACCCCTGATGACACAGGCTCCTGTACTCGCTACAGACTGGCTAGAGAACGGTTTCCCGCACATGGACAAGGTTATCGACTACTCGTCTGTAATCGTCCTAGACACCCTTACCAAGTATGCTGCTTGGTGGAGAGACAACCATGCCGGAGTCTGGGCTGTTCCTGTATTCGAAATCAACACAACAGACGTACCAACAATCATTCCACCCACCGCTCTAGGAACAGAAGCAATGGTTACTGTTACAGACGAAATGTTTGGTCTTACATCTCTTGGGCCAGAGTTCTCTTACCAAAACCGTATTATCGGTCTAGAGGTAAGTCCCTCATCAAGAGGAAAATCAGAAAGCATTAGACTTGTGATCGAACAGAATGTCGATCCTACCGAGATGGGAAACTAGTAAATGCGTAGCCTTTACGCGACACTCCTGAAGGGAGATGTCTGATGGCTCTCAGATATCCGAAGGATATGGGAACCGAATGGATGAAGCTGAAGAGTTCAGTCAAAGATGCCTTTACCTCAGCCAACTCAAGAGTTCCCTATCAGAAGATTGGTGCTGGAGTCGTTCAGATTTTCAGCTCGCTTACCGTTGCCGCTGGAGCCTGGTTCCAATTCACCTTTGCTAACAACCAGCTAGGAATGTTCATCGGAAGACACTATACAGGTGGAGAGCCTGCTGACGGACTTTTCATCCGTCGTGTTGATGGATCACTTGCCTTCTGGTCATTCACAAAGACAGAAACAGGCTTCGGGTATACAGCCATCTATGATCGCCTAGGAAACATCATCCTGTCTGATGATGCTGTAAAAGAACAGGGAATGGCTCGCCCATGGCTTCCATGGAACTATGTTAACTGGAGCGAACTAGTTAACCCTCCCTCCAACCGACAGGCAACATCAGGAACCGAAGCAAACATCATTCTCCTACACACCAACTCTCAGCATGGAAAAGTTAGAGGCGTAGGATACGTCAGCGCGCCGACAGGAACCGCTGAAGTAAAGTTTTACAGCTACCCAGATGACACCCTAATCTACAGCTTTACTCAGGCAGACGGATGGACAGACTTCCTAGACTTCGATCTTCCTAGCTGGCAGTTTGGGGACAATGTTTATATCAGAGTTTCTATCCGTAGGGCCTCTGGGACAGGAAACGTTGGATTCACGCTAGTAAGCTTTATGGGTAGACAGTCGTAATCCATATAGGGAGGGGAGATGCCTGAACTCTTTGAAGGGCTTCTTCCTCTTGGAGAACCACTAATTCAAGCAGTCGTAGGAATTGTTACGGCTGTCTTTACATATCTTGTTGGTCGTCGGGGACGAAAGCAGGAGCTAGAAAATCTTCAAGCAGAGAAGAAAAGCATTGAAGCAGCAAGCGGGGTATCAACAGCCGAAGCGGCGCAGATCATTTCTCAAGCCGCTGCTGAAACAGTAAAACCGCTACTGGATAGGCTACAGGAACTCAGAGAAGAGAATACCCGACAGGATGAAGAGCTTCTTGAAAAAGAAACTGCCATCAGAAATTACAAGATCGAATTAGAAGATCTGAAGAGCCATGCTGCTAAGCTAGCCATGCAGAACAGGTTAATGAGAGAAAAATTTAAGCTTCAGGGGGAAATCCCTCCTGAATTGCCGTCACGAGAAATCGAGTGACGTATCTTACCATCCGGAGGTAATATAAATGACAGCCTACTTTAAGGTACTCGGAGAGCGTGTCGTAGTGGCAATCGCCGCTTCGCTCGCTGCAATCCTAGCGGCCGGAGGTTTCGACCTTCTTAATGCGCCATGGCAGGACGCACTAGCAACTTCAGGAATGGCTGGACTTCTAGCCCTTCTGGCATCCATTGCAGGTGGAGCAGTAACTAGCTCTAACTCTCCTGCTATTACTTCGAAGGAAACTGAGATCGAAGTCGAGCGTGGCTAATCTTTAAACAGAAAGAACCCCCACACCCAGTCGGGTGTGGGGGCCTTTTTTATTTGCCTTGAAAAAAAGTCTCAGAGCCTACTCGGAAACGCGTAACCCTCGCCAGCGATGATCTCACGAAGCTGATCCTCGGTGTAGATAACCGAACTACGAACCTTGTAAAGCTCCTGGAAGTTAGGATTCACATTCAGAGCGTTGACCATGTTGCGAAGATCAGTCTTCGTGTTGTCCTGGTGGAACAGGTGATCAGCCTGCTCGCTGCTCAGACCAAGAATCTTCGTGGCGAAATCCTCAACATACTCACGGTACTGCATGGGATCACCGCTGTAGCTGGTACCGTTCACCAGGCGAGTCCACGAACCACTGTTGCCCTTAGGGAACGGGAAACCCTGGTTGATGGCAGTGTGACCAGCGAAGCAGAATGCCGTGTTGCACTCGTTGGCGTCCTCGACTTCTTCGATCACCTTGTAATAATCCGGAGTACCGTCCTTGGGATCAACAACCTGATACCAGCTCTCCTGATACCACGTGTCAGGGTGAGCCTCAATGAAATCCATGATCTCATTCAGAACCTCAACGTTGACAGTCTCCCGATCCGGGATCTCACGATCACCAATCGGATCAGCCTTACGAAGCTCAGGAAGCTTTACCAGCGGAACACCGTGCTTGAAAGTAGCGTCCAGAACGTCAGTCATTCAGGGCCTCCAGGGCATTGATAGCAGCGGTCAGACCAGCAACCTGAGTCTCCAGGTCGTTCTTCTTCTTCAGAAGCTCATCGATCGTCTTCTGGTGAGGATTGGTGATAACCGTAAGGGCAGAAATTCCTACCCACTCGGTTTCCTTAGAGCCGGTAGCACTGGTGTACTCCACCATCAGCGAATTACCGACACCGCTCTTCGTGCCAGTCAGGCGAAGATCCTTAGCCACTCGAAGCCAAGGACGGCTATTGCCCTCGTACTTAACACGACGGCCCTCTTCAATCTCGCTGTTGTAAATCATTACTCTCCAGTCGGGTTCGGCGAAAGACCAGCAAACACATTGTGAAGCCAGTCCATACGGAGCTTCAGATCGTTGTACGTCTTGGCGATGGAACCCCGGTTAGCAACCACACGGTCATCGTTGTAGTCACGAAGATGTTCAGCAACATGCTCCGCACCAGCTTCAAAGCCAATCTGAAATGCCTCAGAAGCAGTCAGAGACTCAGCAGACTCTTCATCAAGAGAGGGAACTTCACCAAGGAAAAAGGAAGGGTATGACATTCTTTTATTCTTTTCTTGTTAGCTATTTAGCAGCCAGGGCGGAACCTAATTCTCATTTAAGATGCACTGCAACACGCACGCACATCCCCTGACTGACCAGCGGAAAGGAGGAACGCTGGATTTTTGTAAAGCTATGCGTATGCCTTACGCTTGCGGCTCAGGCATTGAGGTAGTTCAGAAGACCAGCGTAACCAGTCTCGATGTCGGCAACGTCCTCGTTCGTGAAGACACGCTTGTTGCAAACACCCGAAGCACAGGACTCGTCACACTCGATAGCCGGAATCCACAGCTCATCCTCATCCGACCACTTGGCAGGCATGACGTAGGTTTCCTTGTCCGGAAGGTTCAGCAGGAACCCCAGGAAAGCGTCAGAACCCTCAGCGTACTCCATGTCGTGAGATGCAACGATGTAGTTCTTGCCGTTGTACTCAACAACATCACGCTTGGTGAAGTTGTCGTGCTCGCTCTGAATAACCTTCAGGTCATCACGAGTAACCGTCATCTTTTCTTTTCCTTTTCTTTAGGTTTGGATTAGAAGTCGGATGAATTACTGAAGGTCGCTCTTCAGAACCTTCTGGCCCAGCTCGCGTCGCTCGTCCTCGATGTCGACCGACAGATCGTAGATGTGGGGACTGGTCAGCATCATCTTCATAACACCAACAACAGTCGGGAACATGACGCCAGAGAACATCTTGACCTGATCCTCAGCAGTGATCTTACCATCCTTGCGCTGGTCGTCAAAATCCACCCAGAGGTTAGCCAGGGCAGTCAGCTCAGCAATCTTCTCGATTGACTTCAGACCATCGTAGGTAAAGACATCGCCTAGATCCATCTCTTCCTCTTTCTCTTGGTTACAGAATCACCAGATTGTATTTGCAAGTCTTACGTGCCCCATGATGGAGTCGAACCATCACCGTTGAGTTATTGGGGCGGTTGTTGCTACTTTCCCTTGCTCTTCAGCCAACGATCGAAGAAGCAGTATGCCGAGTAGATTACCGCGATCACCAGGAAAACGATGTATCCGTCGCTCATGCCTCTACCTTACCACGTTCGTCGTTGAAGCGCTCGTAGATGTGACGTGCGTCACTTCCGTGGAACATGCGCAGCTTTCCGTTAGGAAGCAGAGCCAGAACGTGATCCTCACGAATATAAGGGTCACTGTATCCGTGGAAACTCTTCTTCGTCTTCTTCTTGTTGTTTCCGTTGTGACTGCGAGGATACCCGTAGATACCCTTTCCCGCAATGTGCTTCTTCTTGACTGGAATCTCGATACCGTTACTCAAACTGAGTCGTCTCCCTCAGAGCTTGTGTCATATCGTCATGACCGTAAAGTTCTGCCACAGCGATCATGTCTTTCTTGTCTCCGCCGACAGACCTGACGTTAACCACAGCGAAGAAAGAAGCCAAGGCTTCAACAACAACCTTAGGGTCTTTGTATTCAAGAATCATCAGATCAAAGATCTGACTCATGTGCAGTGCCGAAGCAGTGAACCCTAGATCAAATACATGCTCTAGGATCTCATTACCGGCAACCCCATCAGGATAGTTCTCTCGCTCCTGAAGACCCATTAGACGTACATTCCCTTCCAGTAGATTTTCTCAGCCATGGTTTGAGCCTGAGCAACCTGACGAGAAACCCAAGCGTTGAAACGAGCGCGAACGATGTCAGTAGGCATTAGTTTCCCCAATCAATCGATAACTGGAAGACCCTTCATGACACGAGCTTAGCACAGACCTAGAGCCTCGCGGATGCGACCTACGTCACACTCGAAATCGTACTTCTTCCAATCAGCATATGCTTTATTGTCCTGCTTTACCATGAACCTAGAGTTAGCCCACTTGTATCCAGAATCTTCTTCTGCCTTACCAGCAGCAGGATGCATATGCTCTACAACTACGTCCGGGAGGTACCAGCGTCTTCCAACAGCTTCTCCCAAATCATACCAACTAACGTCGACATTGAGATGGGTAAATCTGGGATTTCCAAAGTAGCCGAGAGCTTCAATAATGGTGCTACTAATAGCAACCTGTGTGGGAATTCGCTCTCCCATGAGTAGATCGTTGCCATAGACAAATCCAGGCCCGCGTTCCCGCAGTGCGTTAAGATAAGCTCCATCCCATCCAATAGTTCTGGGACGGTGGTCATCTCCCATGAATCCCAGGGCCTCATACTCTTTAGTATATCCACACGAAACTGCATAGTTCATCGCCTTTACGATGCCACGTTCTGGAAACACCAAAAGGTGTCTTGGTTGGATATATCTTTCATATTCTTTTAATCTTGGATCTTCTGTTCCTACAATAAAAAGAAGCCCTGAGTCATCCTCAGTACTAGTGTCATACCAGTTATGAAGAAAACCCAGGGCATTCTCTACTCTGTTTCTTGTAGGGACACAAGTCAGTAAACCTTGTGCCATTCTAGCATACCTCTCTAGCCCGCTCAGGGCCAATCTGAGCGCCTATGTGCGCTTGCGGGTACTCACCCTAGGGTCTGTCGCCTTTCGGCCGGTAGGGACAAAATCATGCAGGAATCCGTCAGGTCCATGGTGAGCATAGTAACCATTTTTACTTCTGAACTTCATGTTTTGATATTTATAGCTTCTACCTGGATTATTCATTATCTTACGGGACACGCACCCGTCTTGCAATCATCATTTACTCCATCTCCTACGTTTTGAGTTCCACGGAGTCTTGTAAATTCACATTCCGTAACTCTTTCCATGGGAGCTAGCTCATAGCCACGCTCAGGGAAGACTGTAGTGCCCTTGATGATGCCAAGGAACGGAAGCAGTGTTTCCTTGATCTGACTTACCGTATAGACGCTAGGATTTAGCGAGATTGTGTAAGAGATGGA
>JACCDQ010482908.1_pt1 | contig 15059 bp, 12 predicted proteins | sample 7446031 | NCBI WGS metagenome assembly JACCDQ01 (sample SAMN15323442, study PRJNA562643) | freshwater metagenome | isolation source: river surface water | place: USA:Blue River Watershed | collected 2017-08-17
ATAAAAAGGTACAGCGTAACCGCCTTTACTAGTAATAGTTGTAGTAATAGATTACGATAATGGGCCTCAGACAGGATTCCAATTTTTACTTTTCGTCCTTAACAGGGCGAAGTACGACTGCAAAACCTTGACAAGTATTATCTAAGAAGTACAATTAATAATAGTGATTAATGTTAAAGAAAAGAATCTTAAGATTTGTGTTTTACTGTAAAGTAAAAGATAAATCTTGTTGTTCTTCGAACAACTTAAATTAATTCTTGAGTTAAAGTATCTTTTGGCTTAATGCCTCGATCTATGCTGAGTTTCTCCTTTAATATTTTAAGGAATATCTTCTTCTCATCATAGGTAAGATTCCACATTTGTTCATAGCTCTGGCCCGAGTATACTGACATGGCTACTGTATCTTCTATAATGGCTTTTGTCTCTGCTTCCAAGCTATTCAATAGCTTCATAATTTCAGGCCCTGACTTAAGAGCCAAAAGCCTCATTCGAAAAAAGTTGTTGGATTTAAATCTAATTGACTTTCAAATTCTTTTTCGCAATGACGGCATTGTACTTTAAATGTTTTATCGACACCTTTGTTGCCCACGCTCATAATAGCAGTTTCGATTAATTTAAAATCTTGTTTGCTTAAATCTGTGGCCCATTCTTTAATGTTGGCTGCATTAGTAACACTGATACCATCAGGAAGTACGACAGTATCTATACATTCGCTGACAATTTTGATATTTTGACTAGTAAGTTCATAATAACTCTTTTGTAACATGTCTACTCTAGTTTTTTCGTCTATGTTATCTTGTTCAGCTAATTGCATATTTCTGACTTGTTCGTATTGTACCCAATTTAAGTTTAACAGTTGTTTTACGGTTATAGGCTTAATGAACACTTTAATCTCACTGCTTAATGTAACTGGATCTATACTATCAACAGTTTTAATAGTTGCTATCAAACCATCTAAATTAATGCTTACTTCGTTTGTAGCATTTTCTTTACAGTCATGGTTTGCAGAAATATCCATAGAGCTACCATATGTTGCTCGTCTAATTGCTAGCAGAACTACATCTAAATCAATGCTGGGCATGTTTTCTGGATCATTGATTGCAGGAGCACAGCTTTTGATTAACTCAGTGATAGCACTACCGTTTAGCAAAGCATCGGCATTTTTTAATAATAACTCATCTTTAGCAGTCATAGGATAAACAGGAATCTCTCCCATGTCATTTAGATCCTTGAGTGTGACTTTGTAGAAATGTCCTTGACTTGGCAACTTAACCCAAATGCCAGGTTTTCTAAAATAACTTTTTAACGGGTTGTTTTGATTTTCCATTTTTTCTCCAACTAAATATAATATATAACAGAGACTAACTCTAACTATATTTATATACATATTTAATGGCAGATATCGCAACTGGACGTGGAAAGATAATAGCAGGTGATCAATTTGATTTCACCTTAGATGGCTTGGCTTCTGCGGCACAAATGGAACGATTGATCAAGTCAATTAGTTCAGCTATGGGCGGAACCGGTGCAGGTGGTGTTGCTAATGCAAAAGAAGCATTAAAAAAGGGCAGAGAAAGACTTCAAAAATTTAACGAATCTGTTAAAGAAGCAACTAGAGCTAATGAAGATTCTGCAAATATAGAAACTAAGCGATCTAAGAGATTAAGACTAGAATCAGAAAAATTAAGCGGTGCTTTCAGTGCCTTGGCCACTGGCAGAGGATTAAAAAACGCATTACAAATCTTTGATACTGGCCCAGCAAAACTTGCTCTTGGTATAGGTGCAGTAGTAGGTTCTTTAACTGGATATGCCGACAAGCTCACTGAAGGATTACAGCGTGGTATTAGCGGTAGTATATTTGATTATGCTATTGCCGCTAAAACAGCAGGTGTTACAATAGAAAGTTTTGGTAAAGCTATTGCCGCTACTGATGGCGGCTTTGCCAGTTTAGGTGATGGTGCAACCAGAGGTGCTAAAGAATTTGGATTTTTAGTTGGTAGTGTTAGACAAGCAACAGCAGATGTCGGTAATCTAGGAATGAACTTAGACCAGTTAGCTATGTTCACTGCCCAACAAACAAAAACAGCAATTAGTCAAGGTTTCAAAGGAAAAGCCGCAACAGAATTAGTTATTAAAAATTCACGAGCATTAGGTAATGAGCTAGATACATTAGCAAACAGAACTGGTAAGAGTGTCTTGGAATTAGCCGCAGCCGCTATGAAACTAGCACAAGATCCAATTGTATCTAACTTTGTACAAACAGCTAAATTAGGCGGAGACCAGGTATCTAAAGCAGTACAACAGTTTGGTGCTAGCTTACGTGGTGTTTTTGGAGAAGCTGGCGATGCTATTGCATCTGACGCATTAAAAACGGCATTTGGTAATTTACCATTAGTTATTACACAAACTGGTAAAAACATGATTAATGCTAGTAGCGCAGTATATAATGAATTAGAACGTCAAGCTAGAATAGTTAAAAATGGCGGAGATATAACAGCAGAAGATCAAGAAAGACTACGTAATACAGTTATTAAAGAAGTAGAAGCACGTGGTGCAGAACTTCGAATGTTGGCTAACTTAGAAGGTGCTGCCGGCGATGGTGCTAGACAACTGTTAGATATGGCAAAACAAGCCAACTTCTATAACAGTGAAGCAGGCGCACAACGTAGAGAAGAAGATAAAGCAGCTCAAGAGTTTAATAAGAATGTTAGACAGTTACAAGCTAATTTACAAAAACTAGCTATTCCGTTTTTACAACTTGTCAATACTATTGATTGGAGTGTGTTTATTAGCGCACTGAGCGCATTTGCTGAAGTTGTTAGTTGGATAGGAATTCCATTTAACTGGTTAGGCGAGATGTTAGGTTCTAAAAACATGGCAGGTACTGTAGTAGGCGGGCTATTTGGCTTGGCAGCAGTATTAGGTTTAGGAGCTTCGGCAGTATGGATGTATAGTAGCGCAGTAAAAAATTCAACTAGAGCACTACATCAGTTTGCTAGATTTTTATACACACAATTCCCTGAATCAAGAATGGGCGGCAGAATACGTCAAGGAACAGGTACTATTTCAAAAGTTGGCAGTAATATAGCAGGTGCTGTTGGTATGATGGGTGCCGCAGGTATAGGCATCGGCGCATCCAGTGCAATGTTTGGTGCTCCTCAAACTGGTGTAGGAATGGGCAGCCAGCTTGCAGGAGGTCTCGGCGGAGCTTATTTAGGAAAAATGGCAGGTACAAAGATAGCACAAGCCGCTATTGCTAGAGGTATAGGAACTGCTATCGGAGGTGCAATTGGAACGATTGTACCCGGTGCAGGTAATATCATAGGAGCTGTTCTTGGAGCAGCCATAGGCGGATTTATCGGTGACATGATAGCAGGAGGTGCTAGTAGTGACTTAGCATCTGCGGGTAGTGAAGGTGTCGGCAGTGGCGCTAGAACACAAGAACAAATATTAGCAGAACTAAGAAATGGTAATCGAATGCAAGAACAAAGCAGAAATGAATTGATGTACGGTAACGCTCAGACTGCTAGGGGTAATGCACTACAAGAAGAGAATAATAGGTTTACACGTAATAACCAGTTTTTAATACCGTAACACTTGATATAAACTATAAATATATAACAGGATAAAAAATCAATATGTCATGGCGTAAGCACTTTCAAATACCGCAAACAGCAAATGAAGTAGCCCGATCAAAAGCGGCTACTGGTAACCATCACGGCAGCAGTAGCAAGTTTAGCAGTTGGCTAAAAGACGTTTATGCAGGTACACCAAATCGTGTTGAGCGTTATATGCAATACGAAATTATGGATCAAGACAGCGAAGTTAATGCCGCTCTTGATACAGTAGCAGAGTTCTGTACTCAGTTCGATTATGAAAGTAATTTGCCATTTGCAGTTGAACACTTTAACGAACCAACAGAAGCAGAAGTAAATGTATTAACTCGTAGTCTACGCCAATGGTGTATGATCAACGACTGGAACAAACGTGTATGGCGTATGATGCGTAACGTAGTTAAGTATGGTGATGGATTCTTTATCCGTGATCCAGAAACATACGAATTACTGTACGTTGATAGTCAAGATGTTACTAAAATCATTATTAATCAAGCCAAAGGCCGCGAAGTAGAACAATATATTATTAAAAATTTAAGCCTTGATGTTAACAATAAAGTAGCTACAAACCCCTTAATTGCGGATCAAAACTATGGTCCTACACAGTTTAATAAGAGTGCTTTTACACAATTTGCCAGTGCTAATAGTGCTGGAAATACCAATACAAACAACACAGAAACACCAGTAGATGCCAGTCACGTAGTACATTTAAGCCTAAGTGAAGGCATGGATACTAATTATCCGTTTGGTACAAGTATTCTAGAATCAGTGTACAAAGTATTCCAACAAAAGAGTTTATTAGAAGATAGTATCATTATCTATCGTGTACAACGTGCTCCAGAACGTAGAGTATTCTACATCGACGTAGGTAACATGCCAGCTAACATGGCTATGTCATTTGTCGAGCGTGTTAAAAACGAAATTCACCAACGTCGTATGCCAAGTCGCACGGGCGGTGGTACTAGCATTATGGATGCTAGCTATAACCCATTAAGTATGTTAGAAGACTACTTCTTTGCTCAAACAGCAGAAGGTCGTGGTAGTAAAGTTGAAGTATTGCCTGGTGGTGATAATTTAGGTCAAATCGATGACTTGAAATACTTCACTAACAAGCTAATGCGAGCAATGCGTATTCCTAGCAGTTATATGCCTACTGGACCAGATGATGGTACAGCAGTATATAATGATGGCAGAGTAGGAACAGCATTTATTCAAGAATATCGCTTTAACAAGTATTGCCAAAGATTGCAAAATCTAGTAGTAAATCCATTAGATAAAGAATTTAAGATGTTCTTAAAGCACAAAGGTATTGAACTAGATTCTAGTACATTTAAACTAACATTCTTGCCACCGCAGAGCTTTAGTGAATATCGTGAGATTGAAGTTAACAATGCTAGAGCCGCAGTATTTGGACAGCTAGCAGAAGTACAATATATTAGTAGACGTTTTGCATTGAAGAAATATCTTGGTTTAACAGACGAAGAGATTGTAGAAAACGAAGCAAAATGGTTAGAAGAAAATCCGGAAGCCGGAGAAGGAATTACACCTCCAGGCGATGCGGCTATGGCCGCAGGCGACTTAACTGGATTAGGCGTTCAGCGTCCAACTGAAGACGATTTTGGACAAGTAGATCAATTAGGGCAAGAAGGTCAGCCTGCACTAGGTGCTGAAGCTACAGGTCAAGCTAGTCCGTTAGGCGGAGCTCCAGGAGCAACTGCTGGCACACCGCCTGCCCCAGGAGCAACACAATGAAATTATTTGAAGTAAAGCAAGACGAAGGTATTGTCGATCCTGCAGAAAATGAGTTAGAAAAGAGTCAAAAATTAGACACAAGACGTCCTAGACTAACACTAGAACACTTGGGAAAATTACGAAAAATGCGTGAAATTCGTAAACTTGAAATGGAGTCTAGAAAAGACCTTTATAAGAAAATCTACGCAAGACCTCCGGCAATGGAATAAATCTACTATACTTAATCTGGTTTTCTTTCAGAAAACTGGGTTTTTAACTCTATTATAACACTATTTTGTAATCATTCTGTAAATATATTACAGACTAAATTACTTTGGCCAAAAGGAGAAACAGAATGTCTAAACACACATTAGAGCAAGTATTAGAAGCCTTAATTAATAAAGAAGATGACCGTGCAAGCGAATTGCTACATCAGTTCTTTGTTCAAAAAGGTAAATCAATTTATGAAGAACTAAGTTCTTTCGACGAACAACTAGAAGAAGACGAAGAAGCAGATCTTGAAGAAGGTATTGGCGGTCAACCTGCACAAGACTTCGAAGAAGAAATCATCGCCGACGAAGCTGATCTAGAAGACGAAAAATTATTCAGTGAAGCAGACGAAGAAGGTCAAGATCCAATGAGTGCTGAAGAGCCAACAGAGCCAGAAGCAACTGCTGACTTGGCAATGGGCGACGAAATGCCAGCTGAAGAACCAGCCGCTGATGGCGATTTGGTGCAAAAAGCAGAAGACACAATGGACGAATTAAAAGCTATTTTTGCTGAAATTATGGGTGCTACAGGCGGTGAAGAACCAGCTGAAGAACCTGCAATGGACGCTGATATGCCAGCTGAAGAAAAGCCAACAGAAGAAAGCTTCCGTGCTTTCGGTGAAGGTGTTGCAATGAAAGCTGTTCCAGCACCAACACATGGTGATAACGGTGCAAATACAAAGAGCCCAGTAAGTTCTGGTTCTAAAATTTCCGCTAACGGTGCAGCCGCAGTTAAAGTTAACAGTGGTAACACAGCAGGTGGTAAAGCAGAATCTGCAAAAGAAGACGACGCTGGTAATGTAAACAAAGTTGGTAACGCTAAAGCTCCAGCACCAAAAAGTGTTGCAGTTCCAAAAATGAACAGTGATACAGCAGCCAACAAAACTAGTCCTGTAGCGAAGTAATAAGATGGCCTTACCATTAGTAGAAGCACTTACATACGACCAAGCTGGTATCCGCACTCAACTTGTGGAAAATCAGACTGGCGGCAAGGACCTCTACATGGAAGGCATTTTCATTCAAGGTGGGGTAAAAAATCAAAACCAACGAGTTTACCCTGTCAATGAAATCGCTAGAGCATGTAGTAACATTGCTGAAAAAATTAAAAATGGTTATTCAGTGTTAGGCGAAGCCGATCACCCTGATGACCTACAAGTTAACTTAGACCGTGTTTCACACATGATTACAAACATGTACATGAATGAAAACAACGGTATAGGTAAGCTAAAAATCCTACCTACGCCAATGGGTAACATTGTTAAAACTCTATTAGAGAGCGGTGTTAAGCTAGGTGTATCGAGTAGGGGATCTGGTAACGTTAATGAATCTGGTGGCGTTACTGATTTTGAAATCGTCACAGTCGATATTGTGGCGCAACCTAGTGCTCCGGCAGCATATCCTAAAGCAATCTATGAGCGTGTAATGCACGATCGTAGACGCAACGCCTTATTAGACGTTGCAGGCGCTGTGAAACATGATGCAAGAGCGCAAAAGTACCTCCAGGAAGAGGTTCTCAGGTTCATCACTAACCTAAACAAATAAGGGGACAAAGATGAGCACATTAAAAGAACTATTCGGCGCTGAGGTTTTATCTGAGGAAGTAACAAGCCAATTACAAGAAGCTTGGGACTCTAAAGTTAAGCAACTACATGAAGAAGTTGAAGCTAATCTACGTGAAGAATTCAGTCAGAGATACGAATCTGACAAAGGTTTAATCGTTGAAGCTGCTGACAAAATGATTACAGAAGCAATTCGTAGAGAAATCGAAGAATTCGCCGCTGATAAGCGTGAAGTTGTTGAAGCAAAAGTTGCATACAAAAAGCAAATTCGTGAACATGCCCAAATGTTAAACAAGTTTGTTATGGAACAGATGGCTAAAGAGATCAAAGAACTCAGAGAAGATCGTAACACACAAAAAGCAAACTTCGAGAAACTTGAAGAATTCGCTTTGCGTAAGTTAAGCTCAGAGCTAAAAGAACTAAAAGAAGATGAAGACAAACTAGTACAAGCTAGAGTCGATTTAGTAACAGAAGGTAAAAAAGTTATCGCTGAAGCTAAAGCTAAATTCATCAAAGAAGCAGCCACAAGAGCTGAGAAATTACTAAGCGAAAGTCTACGTAGCGAGATCACTCAATTGCGCGAAGACATTCAAATTAGTCGTGAAAACGCTTTCGGTCGTAAGATCATGGAAGCATTTGCAGGTGAGTTCATGGCCAGCGGTTTTGCCGATGGTACACAGGTTAAGAAGTTAGGCGACCAAATTGCTCAACTAACTAGCCGTTTAGACGAAACAGCGCAAGTTGTTGCGGCTAAAGATGCCGAACTAGCTAACGCACAAAAGAAAATTCGCATAGCAGAAGACGCTGTAAAGCGCCAAGCTATTATGCAAGAATTGGTAGCACCTCTTGGTAAAGAGAAACGTGGTATTATGGAAGATTTGCTAAAAACAACATCAACAGAATCTTTACGTGAATCATATAACAAGTATCTACCGGCCGTTCTAAACGAGACAGCAGTTGCTCCTAAGGCAAAGACTGTTATCGCTGAGAGCGTCAATTCGCAGACGACTGCGATGACTGGCAATAAAACTGCTAGTGAAGAATCTGCAGGTGCAGACATACTATCACTACGTAAGTTAGCCGGAATTGGAAAAATTTAAGGAGACTATTATGTCTGAAAAACTTTTCGAAGCCCAGAACTGGACTGCTACAAAAGACGTTCTATTAGAAGGCTTGAATGGCAATAAGAAAGCCGTTATGGAAACTGTGTTAGAAAACACAAAGAAAAACATTATGGAATCTGCTTCCGCTGGTGCTACTGCATCTGGTAACGTTGCAGTTCTTAACAAGGTAATTTTGCCTGTTATCCGTCGTGTTATGCCAACAGTTATCGCTAACGAAATCGTTGGTGTTCAGCCAATGACTGGCCCAGTTGGTCAAATTCACACATTGCGTGTACGTTATGCTCAAACAGCTAACGGTGCTACAGCTGGTTCTGAAGCACTAAGCCCATTCGATATCGCTACTGCATACTCTGGTGCTAGCAACGGTAAAGCCGAAGCTACAAGTACTTTAGAAGGTACACCTGGTAACAAGTTAAGCATTCAAGTATTGAAGCAAACTGTTGAAGCTAAAACACGTAAGATGTCTGCACGTTGGACATTCGAAGCCGCGCAAGATGCACAAGCTATGCACGGTTTGGATGTTGAAGCAGAAATCATGGCTGCTTTGGCTCAAGAAATCACTGCTGAAATCGACCAAGAATTGTTAGCAAGTCTATCAACATTGGCTGGTACAGCTACTCACACGTTCGACCAGACTAGTGGTTCTTTCACTGGTACTGCTACTTACGTTGGTGACCAACACGCTGTTTTGGCTATCCAAATCAATGATGTTGCTAACCGTATTGCTCAACGCACACGTCGTGGCGCTGGTAACTTCGTTGTTGTTTCTCCAACAGCATTGACAGTTCTACAATCTGCTACAACTAGTGCTTTTGCTCGTACAACAGAAGGTACATTCGAAGCTCCAACAAATACAAAGTTTGCTGGTACATTGAACAGTTCTGTTAAAGTTTACGTTAACAGCTATGCAGCCGCTAACGCTCCTATCTTGGTTGGTTACAAAGGCCCTAACGAGATGGACGCTGCCGCTTTCTACTGCCCATACATTCCATTGATGAGTTCTGGTGTTGTTCTAGACCCAGCAACAATGGAACCAGTAGTTTCATTCATGACACGTTATGGTTATGTTGAATTGACAAACACAGCATCATCTCTTGGTAATGCTGCTGACTACCTAGGCAAGATTGCTATTGGTGACGTTAAGTACATGTAATTCGAAAGAATTATTTTTACTACAAAAAGGACTCTTCGGAGTCCTTTTTTATTTTGGATAAATATTATTATGGCAATTAACATCTCCCACCCAACCAATACAATCGACGGACAGGATGTATTGAATCTTAAGTCCGGCAATAGTGAAAATATTGAACTTAATCCCGATTCGGGACTGGTTAACGTTAATGGTGACATTAACATCACCGGTAACTTTAGGGTACAAGGTACAACCACTACAGTTAATAGCACTACAACTTCGATTGTGGATCCTATTATTGTACTAGGTACCGACGAAGATGGAAATCCTGCAAATATAAACGACGGAAAAGATAGAGGTATATCTTTCTTTTACAATGACGGATCAAACAAAACTGGCTTCTTTGGTTTTGATGTTAGTAATAATGATTTTAGATTTATACCAGATGCTACAATCAACAGCGAAATAGTAAGCGGTAATAACGGTACAATTACAATCAGTTTATTAAATTCCGATCACGTTAGTACTACTACACTTGACGTAGGCAATCTAAATGTAACTGATAATATTGTTAGTTCGTCTATTAGTGGTAATATTGTTTTAGATCCAGGTGAAGATAGTATTGATGTTAGTAACAGCAACATTATTAATCTAGCAGAACCGACTAATAGTCAAGATGCTGCCACTAAAAACTATGTAGATCAAAAATCAAATGCTATCAGCGTTTTAAGTATTGCAGGTGATTTTGGTACAGGTTCAGTTGACTTAGAAAATGGTACATTTACATTAAATGGTACACAATATCAAATTGAAACAACAGTAAGCAATGATGTGATTACATTCAGCTTGCCAACTAATTTAATTGCACCTGGTAGCTTAGAAGTAACAACAAATTTAGTTGTCAACGAAAATACTACGACTACAACACTTGATGCTGGTGACTTAAACATTACAACTAATATAATTAGTTCTGATATCAGTGGCGACATAATAATCGACAGTGGATCTGATAAAATTCAATTAATAGGCGATACTGATGTTACAGGTAACTTAGACGTTAGTGGTAATATTACGTTGGGTGGTAATATTACTATTGGTGATCAGCAAGTTGATACTGTTAATGTTGTTGCTGATTTTACTAGTAATTTAATACCTCAAGCTGATTTAACATATAACTTAGGTAGTAGCAGTAAAAAATGGAACAACCTTTATGTAGGTACAGTTAATGGTAATGTAACTGGACAAGTGAGTGATATTAGTAATCACACAACAGATGAATTAGCTGAAGGTGAAACAAGTTTATACTTTACTGAACAACGTGTAAAAGATACACTAAGTTCTGGAACTGGCTTAACTTACAACGATGGCATTTATAGTATAACTAATACAGGGGTAACTGCCAATACATATGGTGATGCAAGTAACATTCCTGTTATCACAATTAATGCTCAAGGACAAATTACTAGTGCAAGTACAGTTAGTGTTGCAGGAGTAACAGACTTTCAATACGATTTAGCTAACGGTAATTTAACAATTAGCACAGCAGATGGATCATTCTTTGTAGCTACAGTCACTTTAGATCCATTTACAACTGATACTTTAACTGAAGGCGAAAACAATTTATATTATACAAGTAGCCGAGTACTTGGTGAATTAAGTGCAGGTACTGGTGTGTATTACGATAGTACCAACGGTGTTATTAGTATCGGACAAAGTGTAGACACTGACAGCGATGTTACATTTAATAGTGTAACAGTAACAACAAATACAACAACCGATACGCTAGATGCTGGCAACTTAAACATTACAACAAATGTAATCAGTTCTGATGTTAGTGGCGATATTATCATTGATAGCGATGCTGATAATATTGAACTAATTGGTAACACAAACGTTACCGGTGATTTGAATGTATCTGGAATGACATACAGTGATCTAACTGGTAACGTAACCGGTCAAGTCAGCGACATCAGTAATCATACTACAACTGATTTAGCAGAAGGTACAAACAAATATTATACAGATACACGAGCAAGACTAGCAGTAAGTGCCACTGATGCTGGCGGCGATGGCAGTTTTAGTTATGATAACACATTAGGCGTATTTACATACACTGGTCCAAGTGCTAGCGAAACACAAGCTCACTTTACTGCAGGTACAGGTTTAACTTATGATGCAGGTGAATTTAGTATCACTAATACTGGAGTAACAGCTGGTGACTATGGTAACCAAAGTAGCATTCCGGTATTGACAATTAATGCTCAAGGACAAGTTACTAGTGCATCTACTGTAGCAGTAGCAGGTGTAACAGACTTTACATATGATAGTAGTACTGCTGATTTAACTATTAGTACAGCAGACGGCAATGAATTTGTTGCTACAATAAATTTAAATCCATTTACAACATCAAACCTAGTAGAAGGTTCACGTTTATATTATTTAGACAGTCGTGCTAGAAGCGCAGTTAGCGCAACAAAGGTAAGTGGTTTTGGCGATTTAACTTACAACGATGCTAATGGTGTATTCAGTTATACTGGTCCGAGTAATGCTGAAATACTCAATTTATTAAACGCAGGTACTGGTGTTTATTTTGATTACGACACAGGTACAATATCTATTGGACAAGCAGTTGACACAACTAGTGATGTTCAATTTAATAACGTTGATACAGTTACATTAGATGCTGGTAACCTAAACATAACAACTAATGTAATTAGTTCTGATGTAAGCGGTGATATCGTTATTGACAGCGGTGCTGACAGTATTGAATTAATTGGTGACACTAACGTAACTGGTAATTTATCAGTAACATCAGATACAATCATTTATGGTAATTTAACAGTTCAAGGTACAACAACAAGTATCAATACAACTGACACTGAAATTACAGATAATGTTTTAGTATTAAATCAAGGCGAAACTGGCGCTGGTGTAAGTAAAGGCACTAGCGGTATCGAAGTAGCCCGTGGTTCATTGTTCAACGCAAGTTGGAAATGGAACGAACTAACTGGAAGATGGGAAGCAAAAGAAGGCTCAAATCTTACTGCTATTGCAGTAGCAGAAATAGATGCAGGTAACTTAAATATAGCAAACAATACTATTGTCCCAACAGATACTAACGGAGATTTGAATTTAAATTCAAATGGTACCGGTCAAGTATTAATCAATGGTAAACAAGCGGCAACTGATACAGACGCTTTAATGTACGCAATAGTATTCGGAGGATAAAATGGCAACTTTTAAAAATGCAACGGTAGCAATACCAGATTCAAACACAGATTATTCGACATTGTTTACCGCTACAGGTACAACAGTCATTCACGCAGTTTATATTAGTAACAACAGCGTAGGTTCAAATGCGGAAGTAGTATTTGAAATAGTGGATAGTAGCGCAACAGTTAATATCCCTATATTGGACAAAGTACCTTTACGTGCTAACACTTCATTGGTTTTAGAAAAACCAATTAACCTAGAATCAGGTGATAGTGTTAGAATGAAAAGTAATACGGGCTGTCCGATTACAGCCTTTGCAAGTGTAATGGAAGTATAATGCTTAAGACAGTTAGTGAAGAAACTAAATTATTTCGCATGGCTATTTGTAATAGCTGTGAAGATCTAGTACCAACAGTTAAAACTTGTAAAAGATGCGGATGCTTTATGCCAGCAAAGACTACATTTGCTGGCGCTTCGTGTCCAGTTAAAAGATGGGACAAAGCAGAGCCAGGAGAAAGTCTAATAAATACAATAGAAGAAAAAATTCTAGACACTTGGAATAAACTATAATGGCATATATTGGTATTACATCAGCAACAGACAGCGAACAGCTAAGTCCAAATTATATAGGATTTCAGCCTACATATCAGCGTCCTGAAACAGCATTCGTCGTAGATACTTTTACAGGAAACGGTTCTGATGTTTTTCCTTTAAGTAATCCGAAGCCAGTAACAAGTAGAGCATTGCTAGTAACAGTTGACGGCCAACTTAAAGTTCCTAGCATTGATTATGATTTAGATAGCACAGGTAACTTACAATTTGTAGATGCTCCTGCTGCCGGCGCTTACATTACAGTACACCATTTGATATTTCCAAAGAACGAATCAACAACGGCTATTCGTAAATTAGATGATATTAGTGGTAACTTTGATGGAACAACAACACGATTTACATTAACTGCTAATGGTGTTGCGGCTAATATTTTAGGCGCAAACGTTTTAGTTATCAGTATTAACGGGGTTATTCAAGAACCAGGCGAAGCATATATAATGGATGGTGATGACATTATATTCAGCGAAGCACCTCCTACTATTAGTAGCTTTTATGGTATTGATGTAGGTACTACTGGTATTGGTACTCCAGGTGATGCTACAATTGATCCTGGTAAATTTTTAACGGATAATCAAGCAAGTACAGGTAAAGTACTGGGTGTTAACAGCTCTGGAGAACTAAGCTGGGTAACTGTTAATGGTGGTGTTGGCGCTACTGATTTAGATGGACTAAGTGATGTTAGTTTAACGTTACCTATGTCTGGACAAGTATTAAGATTTAATGGTAGTAACTTTGTTAATGCCAAGTTAAACTATAGTGATTTACAAGGTCCTCCAAATTTAGCCGCAGTAGCAACTAGCGGTAACTATAATGACTTAACTAACAAGCCAACTTATCCTACAGATTTAAATGGGTTTACTGATAGTCAAGGATTATTGTTTGATGGTGATTATGGTAGTTTAACTAACTTACCTAGTATACCAGATCATATTACAGAATTTTTAGATGTAGATATCGCAGATCCTGCTTTTAATCAAGTATTAGTTTGGGATGGTAATGCGTGGATTAACGACAATTTACATTTAACAGATTTAGGTATTGTAGACGGAACAGCAGGTCAAGTATTGACTACTAACGGTTCTGGAGAGTTTACATTTACAACTATTACAGGCGGTAGTGGTGGTGCTCCGTACACATTACCCACAGCAACTACATCAGCGTTAGGTGGTGTTAAAGTTGATGGTACTACAATTACTATTAATAACGGAATAATTTCAGCAAGTATAGTTACATCTTATAACGACTTGACAGACACACCGAGTATTCCGGCTAATACTTCAGATCTTAACAATGATTCAGGATTCTTAACAACAGTAAGTTGGACAGATGTAACAAGCAAGCCGACATTTGCTACAGTAGCAACTAGTGGTAGTTATGATGATTTATTAAACAAACCAACTATTCCTGCAGATGTTAGTGATTTAACTGATACAGGTAATCTATTAAGTGGAACTGCAAGTATTTTAGTATCAACAAATGCCACCGGCGACGAGGGCGGTGAGATACAACTGGCCAAGCCGCCAAATTCCACACTCAGTGGCGGCATATTCCTTGATACTTACCAAAACAGACTTAGAATTTTTGAAGATGGTGGCGACTATAAAGGTGTACACATTGATTTATCTAAAGCACCTGATGGTATATCCGGTGAATTAATGTGGAAAAAGAGTGGTTTTGTGAATGCTGGTACATTCCTTACTATGGACAATCTTAAAGTCACTGTCACCACTGGTGGCTCTCGTGGATTAAGCATAGGTGCAGTAAGCACAAACTTTACTGCTAATGTAAGTGGATGGCATGGATAT
>JACCDQ011084039.1_pt1 | contig 15057 bp, 13 predicted proteins | sample 7446031 | NCBI WGS metagenome assembly JACCDQ01 (sample SAMN15323442, study PRJNA562643) | freshwater metagenome | isolation source: river surface water | place: USA:Blue River Watershed | collected 2017-08-17
ATGCCAGCGTACAAAACTGCCGATATGAAGTGAATGAAGCCGAGGCCATGATGAAGCGCGCTGGCATCCGATGGCTTTCAACAACAACGAAGTCAATTGAAGAAATTGCCACCACCATACTCCAAGAAATTCGAATGGACGGAACTGCGAATTAAAAGTCTGACCACAAATCGACTCAACCCCTCCATTATTCAATATGAAAACAAACAAAACCTCAATTGGCGGACTGACACTTGGGGCCATAGGCGTCGTTTACGGCGACATTGGCACCAGTGTTTTGTACGCCATGAAGGAGGTCTTTCACACGGGCCACATAGAGCCCACCGCCAACAACATCTACGGCATACTTTCACTTTTCATCTGGACGCTGACTGTCATCGTATCTTTGAAGTACGTTACATTGGTTTTGCGGGCAGACAACAATGGCGAAGGCGGTCTGGTGGCCATGCTGGCGCTTGCCTCACAGTCGGTCAAACACAAGCCAAAATTGCGCCGGGTATTGCTGTTTATAGGTATTTTTGGAGCGTGCTTGTTTTACGGTGATGGTGTTATTACGCCCGCCATTTCCGTTTTGTCCTCCGTAGAGGGTTTGGAAGTTATTTCCCCGAATTTCAAAAAATACGTTATACCCATTACCTTGGTGATTTTGCTTGCCTTGTTTTCAATACAAAAAAGAGGAACCGCTAAAATAGGTCGCTTTTTTGGGCCCATAACCTTGATTTGGTTTATTGCAATCGGGTTGCTTGGCATATACAACATGATCCCGCACCCCGAGATCGTTTTTGCAGCCAACCCCCTTTACGCGATTGACTTTATTTGGGCCAACCCAGGCACAACTTTCATCATTTTGGGGGCAGTTGTTTTGTGCGTAACAGGCGGCGAGGCGCTTTACGCCGACATGGGCCATTTTGGCAAGCGCCCCATTCGCTTGGCTTGGTTTTTGGTGGTCATGCCCTGCCTGGTGCTGAATTACATGGGGCAAGGTGCCCTGTTGCTTTCAGACCCTTCCGCTGTCAGCAATCCATTTTTCAACATGGCCCCAGAATGGCTGTTGCTGCCGCTGGTCGGTCTTGCCACCGCCGCCACCGTGATCGCGTCGCAAGCCTTGATTTCGGGCGCCTACAGCGTGACCAAGCAAATCATTCAACTGGGTTATTTGCCCAGGCTGCAAATCTTGCACACCAGCATCAAAGACACCGGTCAGATCTATATTCCGTTTGTCAATTGGGGGCTTTTCGTTGCCATTGTATTGGCGGTGGTCATGTTCAAAACTTCCAGCAATTTGGCAGCAGCTTACGGAATTGCGGTTACGCTGGACATGCTGATAACCACGATATTGACATTTTTTGTGATTCGGTATGGTTGGGGCTACCCGTGGTTCCTATCTATAGCAAGCACTTCTTGTTTTTTATTGATTGATATTGCGTTCTTCAGCTCCAACTTGCTCAAGCTCGCTGATGGCGGCTGGTTCCCCCTTGCAATAGGGTTGGCCATTTTTACCCTGATGGTCACCTGGAAAGACGGCCGGGATTTGCTGAGCAAGTCTTTGAAATCTGAGGCCTTGGATTTGGATGATTTCCTGGAATCTGTTTTCTTGAATCCACCCACACGTGTAGAGGGCACCGCGGTGTTCTTGTCGGCAGAAGCAGGTACCGTCCCGACCGCCTTGCTCCACAACCTGAAACACAACAAGGTGCTGCATGCGCAAAACCTGTTTGTCACGGTCAAACACCACGAGGTGCCCTGGATAGGCATCAACGGCCGGGTGGTCTCGGAGTCGCTCGGGCACGACTGCTTCAAGGTGTATGTGAACTATGGGTTCAAGAACGATCCCGACCTGCCGTCAGCGCTGGCGGAACTCAAACACCGGGGCGTCAACATGGACCCCATGACCACCAGCTACTTTTTGTCGCGGGACGTTGTCATTCCCACCCCTGCCGGCGGAATGGCGCAATGGCGCGAAAAACTGTTCGCGCAAATGCACCACAACGCCAGCGGTGCCGCTGCATTCCTGGGGTTGCCCAACGGATCTGTGGTGGAACTGGGCAGCAAAATTGAAATTTGACGGTTGCGGGTCTTCACCCTACCCGCCCAAAGGTCATTTATTCCAAATTTTCAGCACTGGGGTATACCCTGTGATTCAAGTCGAAAAGTATCATAATTTTCTTTTATTAAAGGTTTATGCCCTTTTTTATTGATACATTTGATTTTTGTAAGTTTGTGTAATTGTTGCGTCAGAAGTTGGTCAGCGTTCGCCAAGATAGTCCACCCCATCGCTTCCGTTGGGGGAGCGTGTTATTCCATTAACAGGAGACCATATATGGCCAACACAGCATCCAGGCCGATGTCGTCGGAAGAGAAAAAGGTTATCTTTGCCTCTTCCTTGGGCACGGTGTTTGAGTGGTACGACTTTTATCTGTACGGTTCTTTGGCAGCCATCATTGCCAAGCAGTTCTTTGCAGGTTTGGACCCCTCGGCTGCGTTCATTTTTGCTTTGTTGGCCTTTGCTGCAGGCTTCATCGTTCGTCCGTTCGGCGCGTTGGTTTTCGGTCGTCTCGGCGACATGATCGGCCGCAAGTACACCTTCCTGGTCACCATCCTGATCATGGGTGGCTCCACCTTCATCGTGGGTGTGTTGCCCAACTACGCCAGCATCGGCGTGGCTGCTCCGGTGATCTTGATCGCACTGCGCATGCTGCAAGGCTTGGCACTGGGTGGCGAGTACGGCGGCGCTGCCACCTACGTGGCCGAACACGCTCCTCATGGCAAGCGCGGTGCTTACACCGCCTGGATTCAAACAACAGCCACGCTGGGTTTGTTCCTGTCGCTGATCGTGATTCTGAGCACACGTACCATCATCGGTGAAGAAGCCTTCGCCGACTGGGGCTGGCGTGTTCCGTTCATCGTTTCGATCGTGATGCTGGGCATTTCCGTCTACATCCGTTTGTCGATGAACGAATCTCCTGCCTTCAAGAAAATGAAGGAAGAAGGCAAAACCTCCAAGGCACCTTTGGCTGAGTCTTTCGGTCAGTGGAAAAACCTGAAGGTGGTTCTGCTTGCTTTGTTCGGCCTGGTGGCCGGTCAAGCCGTGGTTTGGTATTCGGGTCAGTTCTACGCTCTGTTCTTCTTGACCAGCGTGTTGAAAGTTGACGGCTCCACCGCAAACTTGCTGGTTGCAGCTTCGTTGGTCATCGGTACACCTTTCTTCGTGGTGTTCGGTTCCTTGTCCGACAGAATCGGCCGTAAGCCGATCATTCTGGCTGGCTTGTTGCTGGCTTGCGTGACTTACTTCCCTCTGTTCGAAGCTCTGACCAAAGCAGCCAACCCTGCGCTGGCTGAAGCCCAAGTCAAGAACAAGATCACGGTGACCGCATCTGCCGGCGATTGCTCCTTCCAGGGCAACCCCGTGGCACGTGAAATCGACTTCACCAAGTCTTGCGACATTGCAAAGCGTTTCTTGGCCCAGAACTCTGTGAGCTATGACAACGTGACCAGCGCCTCCGTGGGCCCTGCCACTGTGACGATCGGCGAAAAAGTGCTCACCGCCCCGGTTGCCGTGGTTGTGAACAGCAAGTTCGACGATGCATCCAAAGCAGCGATGGACGGCTTCAAGAAGGAAGTGCGTGCAGCTTTGAACGAAGCTGGCTACCCTGCCAAGGCTGACCCAGCCAAGGTGGACAAGGTAACCATCATTGTGATCCTGTCGATACTGGTGATCTACGTGACCATGGTGTACGGCCCGATTGCCGCCATGCTGGTGGAAATGTTCCCGACACGTATCCGTTACACCTCCATGTCCTTGCCTTACCACATCGGTAACGGCTGGTTTGGCGGTCTGATGCCTACCATTGCTTTCGCGATGGTGGCCCAGAACGGTAACATGTACTACGGTCTGTGGTACCCCATCGTGATCGCTGCAGCCACCTTCGTGATTGGCCTGCTGTTTGTTCGCGAAACCAAAGACGTAGATATCTACGCTGAGGACTGATAAGTTCAGTGGCCGGGGGATTTGCGTCCCCTGGCCATCAAACAAAAGCCCTCTTTTGAGGGTTTTTGTTTGATATGCTGTAAAGGAGCCTTGCTATGTGGAAGTTGGTTGTAGGATTTGTTTTGTTCGCTGCCCTGTCGCTGTTTGTGATCATGAAGGGTGGTGACAACCTGGACATGAGCGGTGAAAAACACGGCACCGAAACAACTCATGCCGAAGAAAAGAAACCTGACGCAGCAGCTGCCCCGGCACCTGCCGCTGCACCAGCAGCCGAAGAAAAGAAGTAATTCTTCTCAGTGGCCTGATCAGCCCCCGCGTGGCCCTTTGCGGTCGCTCGGGGGTTTTGTTTTTCAGCTGTCGTTGCTTTGGGCCAGCAGCTCAAACGGCAGGTTTTGTTTGACCAATATCACGGTGCAAGGTGCGTACATGGCCACTTTGATAGGCACTGTGGCAATGAAGCGCTGCATTTGCAATCCGTGGGTGGCAGCCCCCATCACGATGATGCTGACATGGTTGCCCTCGGCGTACTTCAGCAATGCGGCAGCCACGTCATTGGACTCCAGCACGTGAAAAGAGGCTTGGTGATCGTCCAAAACCAAAGGCATCGCCCAATTTTGCAAAAACCCCAAATAGCGGCGATGGACACTCGTTTCGCTGTCGGTGTCCGAGGTGCTGCTCACCTCGTTCGAGGAAATCACTGTTACCACGGCCAAACGGGCACCAGGCCGCAAGCCCAAACTGCGTTGCGCCGATTGACGCAGCGAATACAGGTTGGTGTCGGTCACATCCTTGCAGGGCAACGCCACCATCACAATGGGCACTTCGCTGACCTGATGCTGCGGCAAAGGGCTGGGGGTGTAATGCATGCCCGCGGTTTTGAACCAGCGCTTGAGGTGGGTTCTGAAGCTGGTTTTCTGGTTTTTCAGCCCACGTTCCGTGATTTTGATTTGATCGGTATGGGTCAAATCGAAAGCCAAGTGTGCTGCCGACGGATAGCGCTGCGCAGCCTCAGGCTCCAGACACCGCAGAATCACCTCCTGCAACCAACTGGGAACATCAGGGCGGTGGATTTTGGGCGGAATCGGGTCGACCCACAGCCGCTGCCGCAGCCCCCCTGCCGTGCTGGGTGCGCCAAAGGGCAACTCACCGGTGCACAGCTGATACAGCATTACCCCAATGGCAAAAATGTCGCTTCGGGGGTCTCCTCGCACGCCCACCACCTGCTCAGGGGCTATCCAAATGGGCGAACCCACGGCTTTGCGCAACTCCTCAGCCAACAAATCAGGGTAGTGCGCATGACAAGACAGACCAAAGTCGAGCAAGACCGCATGATAGTCTGACCCTTCACTCGGCGCAGACTGCGATTTGATCAGCACGTTTGCGGGCTTCAAGTCCAGGTGGCAAACGTTTTGCTTGTGCAAGCTGTGCGCAGCTTTGGCCAGGGCGGCCCCCAGTTGCGCAACAACCGCAAATTCGGGCAAGGTTTTTTGGTCCAGCCAATGGTCGAGTGTTTGTCCTTCAATCCGCTCCATGACCAAATGCGGCACGTGCTGCAAATCGCCTGCGGCCACAAATCGTGGCACATGCGGCCCCATCAGGGTGGGGAAGATCTGGTGCTCTACCTCAAAGCTCAAAATGGTCTCGGCGCCGTCGCCCGAGGTCATTCGAGGTATCTTCATCACCATTGGGAACCCGGGCGAGCTGGCCTGGCCCGCCGTTTTGTGGGCGTACGCCACGGCGTAAATGTGCGCCATTCCGCCAGCATGCAAACACTCTTGTATTTCAAAACCGTCAATCTCGGTCCCGGGTGGCAACAATTTCATACCCCAAACTCCAAACGCTCGGCAAAATAGTTGGGCAACCCCACCAAACGTATGGCGGCGGCGGCGGCCTGGTGGTCGTAAACCACCCTGTGGTACGTCAACCGGGAGCTGTCCGTGTCCAAAAGGGCGTACATGGCGCGGGTGTCGCCGTCGCGGGGCTGCCCCACCGAACCCACCGTTGCCACGAATTTTCGACTTCTGGGCACCGGAATCGCCGTTCCTGCTTGGGGCTCAAACTTCATCAAGGCGCGCCCGGCCCCCTGGTAATACAGCGCTTGGTGGTGCACATGCCCCACAAAAACACCCTTGGACTGGAATTTCTCAACTGCCGCGTTCAGGCAGATTTGCGCTTTCAGGTCGCTGTCGACGTACGGCCACTTTTCGGGCGAATGGGCACTGGCGTGTACCAACAGGTAGCCCTCAAACTCCACGTGCATGGGCAACGAAGCCAAGTACCCACGCTCTGATGCTGAAAGGTGTTGATGGGTCCATGAAGCCGAGTTTGAGCCATGGTCCTTGCTTTCCACCGGGGGTTTAACCGCCATGGCGTCGTGGTTGCCTTGCAGCACCCAGGCGCCTGCCTTTTGGGCTTCAATCACGGTTTGAACCACTTCGCTGGGGTAGGCGCAGTAACCCACCAAATCGCCCAAAAAAGCGAACTGTTGCGCTCCTTGGGTCTTGGCGTGCTGCATGCACGCCTTGAGCGCATGCAAATTTGCATGCAAATCAGATAACAGCGCCAATCTCATGGGGTCCTCCAGACAGCTGGAATCCTAACCAACCCAACTGATGTGGGTCTTGCGCTCAGTCAAAAAAAGTCAACGGGTAACGCCCACCCACTGCCCTGCAAGGGGGTGTATAGCAATGCGGTTGGAGAACACCTGCTCCACGGCTCTGTGGGTTGCAGCAGTGCCAGCAGGCCCGTGGTGCACCATACTGCCGCGGTCCAAAACCATCAAGTCGTCGGCCTGTAGGGCGGCAGAAACTTCGTGCAATACGCTCACCACGGTTTTGCCTTGCACCACCAATGCTCTGACCAGCAGCAACCAGTCAGCTTGATGCGGTGGATCCAAATTGGCCAGAGGCTCATCCAGCAGCAACACCGCACTTTGCACAGCCAAAGCTCTGGCCATCAAAACCCGCTGGCGTTCGCCGCCCGACAGCGTGCCCACGGCGCGCCCTTTCAGGTGTGAGACCCCCATAGCACGCAGGGCTTCATCCACCACAAGATGGTCTTTGTCGGCGGGCAATGCAAACCAATTTTGGTGGGGCAAACGCCCCAGCATCACCAAGTCCTCCACATGCAAATCATCGCTGACAGGTTCGTTTTGCCCCAACCAGGTCACAGTTTGGGCCCGCTCAACACGGCCCCACTGCTGCAATGGGCAACCCATCAACTTGACCGTACCCGACACGGGTTGCAAGCCAGCCAAAGCGCGCAAAAAAGTGGATTTGCCAGCCCCATTGGGCCCCACGATGGCCGTCCAACGCCCGCTTCCTATCGTCACACTCACGTCGCTCAATAACTCGCGGCCGGCCATGCTCAGGCCCATGCCACGGACTTCAAAGACCGGGGTCAATTTTTGCCTCCGGTTCCGCCGTGGGCGCGCATCAACCAGATCAGGTAAACGCCCCCCAGCAGTGACGTGAGCAAACCCACTGGCAGCTCCTGCGGAGCCAGCAAACCGCGGGCCAACAAATCAGCCGCGCACAGCAAAACAGCCCCCATGGCGCTGGAAAGTGGGATCAAGTACCGGTGGGGCAAAGCACCCGCAGACCGCACCAAGTGGGGGGCAGCCAATCCCACAAAGGCGATCAAGCCGGTCTGCGCAACGGCAGCCCCTGTGGCCAAGGCCAACACGCCCACCAACACCGTGCGCGCAAAAGCCAAGTTGATGCCCAAACTGATCGCAGTGGCTTCCCCCAAACCCAAACCGTCCAACACCCTTGCAAATGCCCACGCCAAAACGGCACAAACGCTCCAGACGGCGGCCATCACCGCACACGAGGCCCAACCAACAAACGTGGTTGAACCCAACATGAACGACTGCATGGGCAAAAGTGAATCGGGGGAAAGCAACAGAATCAAAGAGGTGAGCGCTCCCAAAACCACACCAACCACCACCCCCGCCAGCAACAGACGCAGTGTGTGCCCCACCCCGCGCGCCAAACCCAAAGTCAAAAATACCGCCCCCACCGAGCCCAGAAAAGCAGCGCCGGTCAGCCCTATTCGCAGGGCCCAATCAGTCAAACCGCCCGAAACCGCTTGCGTGCCGCCCCCCACAACCGCCAGAGCCAAGGCCACGCCAAGCGACGCGCCAGAGGAGCTTCCCAACAAATAAGGGTCGGCCAAAGGGTTGCGAAACAAACCCTGCGCTATTGCCCCCGCCAAACCCAGCAACGCGCCTGCCAGCCACGCGCCCATTGTGCGCGGCAAACGTATGTCCCACACCACCTGCACGGCCAAATCGGCTCTTTCTGGCACCGCCAGCGCCGCCAAACCATTGCGAAAAACATTCTCCAGCCCTTCGCTGCCCACACATGCCCCCGCCACCCACAGCAAAAGACTGGCCACCGCCAGTGCGCAGGCCCATGCTGGGGCATGGCCGGTTTTCAAAATTTTTCCACCAAACAACGCGCCATCAAACGCGCTGCCTCTGGCATACGGGGCCCGGGTCGAACCAGAATGTCAGCCTCTTCCTCAGAGAAAGTGCAAACCTTTCCTTCGCGCACCGCTCGCATGGCCAGCCAACCAGGGCGTTGGGCCAAGGTGCTGGCATATTTCTGGCTAATCATCACCACATCTGGATTGGCTTTGACCACAAACTCCGGGTTGACTTTGGGAAAAGGGCCCCACTGCGCTGGCAGTATGTTTTTGGCTCCCAACAAACTCAAAGTTTGGCCCATGAAAGACGACTCACTCGCGCCATAAGGGCCGTCGTTGACTTCCATGTAAACACGCGCGGCGCGCGCACTTGCGGGCAAACTCCGGGCGACCTCGGCCATTTCCTTTTCGATACCCAACCACATGGAGTCAGCGTTTTTCACCTCCAGCAAAGCACCCAATCGGGTAAAGGTGTTTCGTGTGTCAAGGTGGTTTTGAGGTTCAAATGAAACCACCAGCATGCCAAGAGACTTCAAGCGCTCGGTTGCGCGGGACGACACCGCTGCCAGCACCACGTCTGGCCGCAGCTTGACGATCGCCTCAATATTGGGGTCCAAACCACCGCCAACTTTTGGCAACTGCTTAACACCGGCCGGCCAAGTAGCGTAACGGTCAACACCCACCAATTTGTCGCACTTTCCCAACTGGCACACCATTTCGGTCAGGGCTGGCAGTATGCTGACAATGCGTTCAGGGGCGTGCTGGAGCTCTATCCAGTGGCCCCGGTCATCTCGTATTGCACCCGCCAACGCTGGTTGAATCAGCATCCACATCAACCACCCAAGCACTGCAAAGCGGCCAGCCTTCATAAAACTTCGCACCAAAATTCGGGCCTCAGGCGCATTGCCGACCCCACCGCTCAAAAATGGCGTGCAGTTGCCTCACACCATCGGTCAAAGCAGCCGGCCCGGGCTGCAAAATATCAGCCGACTTTATTTCAAACAACTGCCCTGTTTTTACCGCCTTCACGTTCGTCCAGCCAGCTCTGTTGGCCACTTGTTCTGGCCGGAATTTTTTCCCACACCAGGAACCGATCACAATATCGGGATTGCGCCGAACAATTTCATCTGGGTCGCGAATGATCCGGTCCCGGCCCAAAGGCTTGCAGGCCAGTTCGGGGAAGCAATCCCTGCCCCCCGCAATCTCTATCAGCTCTGAAACCCAGCGTATGGCAGAAATGGGCGGCTCGTCCCATTCCTCAAAATACACTCTGGGTGCACGCGGCAGCTTTTGGGCCGACAGTGCCAAATCGTCCAACCCTTGCCGCAAGGCCTGCAACTGCAGTGCACCCTCAGCCGCGCACCCCACCATGGAGGCGATTTGGTACAAAACACTGAAAATTTCGGCCACGCTGCGCTGGTTGAAAACCGTCACCTGCACGCCAGCCCGAATCAAGGCAGATGCAATATCGGCCTGCAGGTCAGAAAACCCAAACACGCAATCGGGCTCAAGTGCCAAAATTTTGTCGATTTTGGCACTCAAAAAAGCGCTGATCCTGGGCTTCTCTTGCCGCGCTCGCCACGGACGAACCGTGTAACCGCTGACCCCCACGATTCGGTGCTCCTGCCCCAGCAGGTACAACCACTCGGTGGTTTCTTCCGTCAGGCAAACGATTCGTTGAGGGCCCAGGGACAGCATGGTTGCTTAAAATTTACGCTGCGCCGTCATCAGCCAAGTACGGCCTGCCTCGGGGTACACCGACCGCTTGGTCGCGTCACAACGGGTGCGGAAGTTGTAATACTGGCGGTCGAACACGTTGTTCAAATTGAGGGCCCAATCCCAACCTGCAAGCTCTTGGGCATAGCGCAAGCGGGTCACGCCAAAGCCCCCGATTCGTTCGGGGCAAGCATTGTCCAAATCGCCGGCAATGAGTTGCGAAGACTGCAGTTGTGTCAACCAAGTGAAGGTTCGGGTGTTGCCCAAGTCTTGCTGCCAGTGCAATGTCAGTGTACGGCCAGAAACCAGTGGCACCGACTTGCCGGCAAACGCCCCGTCCACAAAGGTGGCATTGCGCAGGTTCAATACAAGGCCGAACAAGCTGCCTGGGGCCACTTTCCAACGCGCCTCTGCTTCAACCCCTCTGCGTTGGGTGGGGTCATAGTTGACGTTGTTGAACTGGGTTGTATCCAAGCCAATTTCGTTGGTCAAACGCGACTGGTACACCCTCAAAGCGCGGGTTGCGTTGTCCGACTTTTGCCGCCAACCGATTTCCAAGTCCTTGGATGTTTGCGGCTTCAACAAACTGACCGAGTTGTTGCTGCACCCGGCATACCCCACATAACAACTGAACTCGTCAACATTGGGCAAGCGAAAACTGGTGCCCCAACGCCAAAAGGCCTCTGTGCCTGGGGCAATTTGGTGAACAGAACCCGTCTCCCAACTGGTATTGGCCGGGTCAATGCGCCCGCCTTGCGCCCCCGAAGCAGACCGTTCGGCCAGGGTCCGCCGCAGGCCCCCAAACAAGCGCCAAGACTGATCGGACGCGCCCAGTTCTTGCCTGACATAGGCTGCTGTTGAATGCTGCTGCACTTCGGTCAGGCTGCCGCCCCAAGCCGCCTCGCTGGTGCGGCTCGAGTCCCATTGCTCATTGTCCAGCCCCAGCAAGGTGCGCTGCGCCAAACCGGCCAGGTTGTATTGACGCCAGGCCCGCACGGCCTGCCGAGAAGAACCAATGCCCACGTTGGATTGGTAGGCATCGGACACGTAGTCTGAGAATACGGTGGAAACGCGCCTATTGATGTCGAGCGCCATGCGCCAATCGGCCAAGCCAAACTCCGCCGACAGCAGCAAGTTTTTGGCGTCCTGGGTGCCTTTGTCTTGTGGTTTGAAACTGGCCTTGGGTGTTTGGGCCGCCTCGGCGGGCGTCAATCCACCGGGCAAGCCGGTGGCAGCTGTTTGAGCACCCAAACGGGCAGACAACAGGGTTCCGCCTTCGCTCCACCCCAAACTCACCAAACCGTTGCGTTCGTGGCGGTGAAAATTCTGCCTGTGCTGATCGCTGTCTTGGGCCGAACCACTCACTTGCCAATGCCATGGGCCGTTCAGACCAGAAACCGAAGCCCTTGAAAACAGGGTGCCATTGGAACCGATACCCCCCCCCACGCGCACCCCGGCAGCGTCCAAACCCTGGTGGGTCACCACGTTGATCACGCCGCCGGTGGCGCCTTCGCCATGCAACACAGCCGCACTTCCACGCAAAATCTCGATGCGCTGGACACTGTCAATGTCCAACCATGACAGATCACTGCCGCTCAGGTCACCTTCGTTTTGTCGAACGCCGTCCACCAAAACGACCACGTTGCTGCCGGCGGTCTCGCCAAAGCCCCGCAAATCCAAGGCTTGATCGGCTCCACCGCCCGTATTGACCCGGGAAGGCACACCCGCCAACCAGCGCACACCCTCGTACACGGTTTGTGCCCCCACGCTTCGCAAATCGGAAGCGTCTATCACGGTAATGCCAGCGGCAACAGACTTGGGGTCGACAGGAATGCGCGTGGCAGTGACCACAACAGGGGCCAAAGTCACAACCTCCTGCGCCATGACCAAAGAACCAAAAGAAAACAGCAACGGAAATGCCGCCCGACGGGTGAATGAAAAATGAAGTTTCATGACGAAGATAAACAAGCTCTGCCCTCACCGCCTTCCCCGACAGTGCTTGGGCGCAAGGCCTTGCGTAAAACGCAAAACCGCCTTGTTGGCCGGTATCCGGGCTGGTGGAAACAACCTTCGTCGCCTTCCCAAACCCAAAAGGATCCAGTGGCAGCAGGACGAAAGTGGGTGCTGACTGACAAGCCAGGCCCGTCCACTTACCGTTGCGGGGGCAGCGCTGGTTAGAGTGCGGCGTACGAACCGCAATCCCCCAGCTTCCCGTTGAACTGCAGCGCAAGAACCACGCCGCGAGCACCAACATGCAGGCATTGTAGAGGCGAACCCTTGCACTCATCCTACAATGGTGCCAAATGGCTACCCCGTCTTACATCGACCAGATCACCGATCGCGTTGACCGATTGCTGTTGCGACACGAAGAATTGCAACGCACCAACACGCTTTTGGCCCAGCAAGTACACGCCCTTACCCAAGAACGTGACTTGCTGCACACGCGCTTTACTGTGGCGCGCCAACGCATAGATGCGCTGCTGGCCCGTTTGCCGCAAGACGATGCCGAGGAGTCCAACGAATGACCAAGCCAGGCATCAAGCAAGTGGAAGTGCAAATCATGGGGCAAAGCTATTTGCTTGCCTGCCCCCATGACGGTGAACCCGCGCTCATGGAAGCCGTGCAAAAGGTGGACGGTGCCATGTGCCGCATTCGTGACGCAGGCAAGGTCAAGGCACGAGACCGCATCGCGGTGCTGGCCTCTCTCAACATTGCGTTTGAGCTGTCGCAAAAAGACACCTCGGGTTTTAAAAACTCCTCTTTTGGCAACGCCGAACCCAGCCCTCATGAAGACGCCAGCCCCTCCGTGGCTGCTGCGGATGAAGCACGTTTGAAGCAGCTGCTTGCGCGGCTCGACAAAGCTTTGGACAAAGACGGGCAATTGATCTAGAGCCGTGGCCCAAATTGGGGCTGCAGGATTAGAATAGAGCTGTCTGCGGTCTGCTGGGTTTTATATTTCCTTGAACCAATGCTCACTGAGCACGGGCTTGGTACATTGCGCAGCGGGTGTGATCGTCTCGCGTCAGATGAACCCGAAGCTTCGCTGCCCTCGCCCACCTGAACCCCCGGTTCAGGATGACGGCCCAGCACCTCCGCAGACACCTTAACCTCAGCACCCCACCATGCTTGACATCCCGTTGATGGCGGCACTGACCGCCTTAGGCCTGGTCACCGGTTTTTTGGCGGGCCTGCTGGGCATAGGCGGTGGCATGTTGATGGTGCCCTTCATCACCCTGCTGCTCACGCACCAAGGCATAGACACGGGCTTGGCCGTCAAAATGGCAATCGCCACCTCGATGGCCACCATTGTGTTCACCTCGGTTTCCAGCGTTCGGGCCCATCACAAAAAGCAAGCTGTTCGCTGGGACATAGTGCTGCGCTTGTCACCTGGCATTGTGGCGGGCGCTGCCTTGGCCAGCGTTGGGGTCTTTTCGGTCCTCAAAGGCAATGTTTTGGCCCTGCTGTTTGCTGGATTTGTGGGGTTTTCAGCGACGCAAATGCTGTTGAACAAAAAACCCGCTGCATCGCGTGCTTTGCCCGGAACTTTGGGGCAGTGGGGAGCGGGCGGCGTGATTGGCTTTTTATCGGGCCTGGTGGGTGCCGGGGGCGGTTTTGTGAGCGTGCCCTACATGACCTGGTGCAACGTAGCTATACACAATGCGGTAGCCACCAGTTCAGCGTTGGGCTTTCCAATTGCACTGGCCAACACGGTGGGCTACATCATTGCGGGCGAGGAATTGGCCGCACTGCCAAACGGTTCTTTTGGTTATGTTTACTTGCCTGCGCTTGGCGCCATTGCGGTTGCGAGTGTTTTGACAGCCCCTTGGGGTGCCAAGGCGGCACACGCCTTGCCAGTTGCAACGCTCAAGCGCGTGTTTGCGCTGGTTTTGTACCTTTTGGCTGGCTATATGCTTTACCGGGGCATTCGCGCCTGAACGTGTTTTCCTGCTACAATCTCCGGCTGTTACCGACCTTAGGCGCATAGCTCAGCTGGTTAGAGCACCACCTTGACATGGTGGGGGTCGTTGGTTCGAGTCCAATTGCGCCTACCAAATTTCCTTGTAAAAAGCACCTCGCGCAAGCGGTTGGTGCTTTTTTTACGGCGTCTTGGCAACTGCCGTTTTGCCCCAAAAGCTACCGCAGAATTTCTTGAGAAAATCCCGTCCAGCAATCTCATCGCCATTTAACAAGGCACAAGCGAGCTTGAATAAGGCCCAAAAACAGTGCTATACTAATTGCTTCAGCGGCTGTAGCTCAGTTGGATAGAGTACTTGGCTACGAACCAAGGGGTCGTGGGTTCGAATCCTGCCAGCCGCACCACTATTGGATAGTGAAAAAAACGCCTTAAAAGTTTGTGCTTTTAAGGCGTTTTTCTTTGACCGTGTCTTGCGCAGCTGTATGCGTGGCAAGATGTTCGCACCATGAACGCCTGCCCCGACCCGCACCGCCCCCGCTACCACATCACTGCACCCAGCAATTGGATCAACGATCCCAACGGCGTGTGCTACCACAATGGGCGCTACCACGTGTTTTACCAATACAACCCGGCCGCTCCCAAGTGGGGCAGCATACACTGGGGCCACGCCACCAGCGTCGACCTAGTACATTGGCAGGATGAAGGCATTGCCCTGGCGCCGTCAGCCGGGCACGATGCGGACGGGTGTTTCTCTGGCAGTTTTGCCGTGGTCAACGGGCAGCCCACCCTTTACTACACCGGCTACACCGCCGAACGGCAAGTGCAATGCAGGGCCACCAGCAGCGACCTGCACCGGTGGACCAAGCACCCTGAGCACTCCCTTCTCCAACCGCCAGAGGGGGTCGAAGTGCACGATTTCCGCGACCCCTATGTGTTCCAGCACCAGGAATGGTGGTACATGGTGTTGGGTGCGTCCATGCACCACGAACGTGGCGCAGCGCTGATTTAC
>JACCDQ012244681.1_pt1 | contig 15056 bp, 10 predicted proteins | sample 7446031 | NCBI WGS metagenome assembly JACCDQ01 (sample SAMN15323442, study PRJNA562643) | freshwater metagenome | isolation source: river surface water | place: USA:Blue River Watershed | collected 2017-08-17
AGCGGGTCGAAGCTGCTCTCGGCCAACGCGCACAGCTGGAACTTTCCGTCGCGGTCGGTGAAGTAGGTGAACATGAAGAAGCTCAGCCAGTCGGGCGTCTTCTCGTTGAAGGCCTGCAGGATGCGGGGGTTGTCCTGGTTGCCGCTGTTGCGCTCCAGCAGCGCTTCGGCTTCTTCGCGGCCGTCTTTGCCGAAATACTTGTGCAGCAGGTAGACCATGGCCCACAGGTGACGGCCTTCTTCCACGTTCACTTGGAACAGGTTGCGCAGGTCGTACTGGCTGGGGGCCGTCAGGCCCAGGTGGCGCTGCTGCTCGACCGAGGCCGGCTCGGTGTCGCCTTGCGTCACGATGATGCGGCGCAGGTTGGCGCGGTGTTCGCCAGGCACGTCCTGCCAGGCGGCTTCGCCCATGTGGTCACCGAAGTGGATCTTGCGCTCCTGCTCGGCGGGGTTGAGGAAGATGCCCCAGCGATAATCGGGCATTTTCACGTGACCGAACTGGGCCCAGCCTTGGGGGTCGACGCTGACGGCGGTGCGCAGGTAGACGTCGAAATTCTGCGAGCCGTCCGGGCCCATGTCCTGCCACCATTGCAGGTAGTTGGGCTGCCAGTGTTCCAGCGCACGCTGCAGGGTGCGGTCTTCGCTCAGGTTGACGTTGTTGGGGATTTTTTCGCTGTAGTTGATGCCGGACATGGGAGACTCCAAAAAACAATCGCGGTGGAAATGGCATTCGGTTGCAGCGGGCTCCACCGGGAAACCCGCCGCACAACGCTTTCGTTCGGGTCAGACGCGGTTCATGTCGAACAGGGCTTTGTCACCCTTGCCATAGACCTTCAATGCGCCTTTTTCGCCCACGGCGTTGGGGCGTTGGAAAATCCAGTTCTGCCAGGCGGTCAGGCGCCCAAAAATCCGGGTGAACATGTTTTCCTGCTGGGCAAAACGCAGGTTGGCTTCCAGGCCGGTCAGGGCGTCGGGCGACATGGCGGCACGTTCTTCCAAAGCCAGGCGGATTTCGTCGGCCCAGTCGATGTCGTCGGGCGCGGCGGTGACCAGGCCCAGTTTGAGTGCGGCATCGCCATCCAGCGCTTGCCCAGCGGCGGCACGGGCGGCCTCCATCGGGCCCACCTCTTCGTAAAAGCGGCGCGCCAATCGCGATTGACCATTGACCATGGGGTAAAAGCCGAAGTTGAACTCGTTGAGCTGCAGGGTCGGTTGTTGCTCAGGGGCATCGGGCAAGACCAGCATGTAGGTGCGGTCGGCACAAAACGCCAGTTCGGCCAACGTGCCCACAAAGCAAGAGCCCGACTCGATCAAGGCAAACAAGCTGCGACTGGACACATCCAGGCGGGCCAAGGTGCGGCGCAAGTGGCCAATGGTTTCGTTCACCAACCAATGGTCTTTGTGGGCCAGCATCACCGCATCCGCGGCCAGCACGGCAGCGGCATCGCCCGCGGTCTTGAGCACCCAGGTGCCGATGTCCAGCTCGTTGGTGCGCATGTGGAGGATGGCGTCGTCCAGCTCGCGCACCATTTGCAGGGGGTACCAATTGGCACCTGCGGCCTCGATGCCTGCGATATCGGTGGGCTGGGCGGTGGCGGGTGCCTTGACGGTGAAAATGGCTTGGCGCTTGGCGCGGTCAATATCCACGGTCACGTTGGTGTAAGTCAAGCCATCGGCTTCGATACGGCGGTTCAGCGGGGTCAGGGCCACGCCTTGGGCACCCAAGCCGGGCCGGGTGCTGCCAGCGCCCAGTTTCGTGGCGCGCTCACGCACCACTTGCTGGAACACCGCTGGTTTGGCCACCGCGTCCACCAAACGCCAATCCACCGCCTTTTGGCCACGCACGCCCTCAACGCTGGTGCAAAAAATGTCGGCCAGATCGTGGCGCACATGGCGCTTGTCGGTCACGCGGGTCAAACCACCGGTACCGGGCAGCACGCCCAACAACGGCACTTCGGGCAAGCTCACGCTGGAAGAACGGTCGTCCACCAGCACAATGTCGTCACAAGCCAAGGCCAATTCGTAACCACCGCCTGCACAAGCACCGTTCAGGCCAGCCACAAATTTCAGGCCGGAATACTTGGATGAATCTTCGATGCCGTTGCGGGTTTCGTTGGTGAACTTGCAGAAGTTCACCTTCCAGCCGTGGGTGGACAAGCCCAGCATGAAGATGTTGGCGCCCGAGCAAAAAATGCGGTCGCGCAGGCTGGTCACCACCACCGACTTGACCTCTGGGTGCTCAAAGCGGATGCGCTGCAGCGCGTCGTGCAGTTCGATGTCCACGCCCAGGTCGTAGCTGTTGAGCTTGAGTTTGTACCCAGGGCGGATGCCGCCGTCTTCGTTGATGTTGATCGACAACGTGGCCACTTCGCCGTCGAACGCCAGCTGAATGTGTTTGTATTGATCGGGCTGGGTCTGGTAATCAACCACGGGGTTGTTGCTCATGGGGGTCTCCTGCAGTTAAGGGGCAACGCATTCACACAAATCGGGTTTTGGCGGAACGGGACTTGCACTGGAGTGCGTTCCATTCACCGTCAACCGCCTTGATGTGAATTATCATGCATATTCACAGATGCAGTAAAGTGCATTTACCGGTTGAAAGCTCAGTATTTACCCTAGGTTGGCATGTGCAGCAATTGACGGACCCGCTGGCGCAACAACACAAAACTGCGTTCCAGGTCTTGCGCGCTGGTGTTCAGGCTCACATCGGCTTTGGAATAAAAGGCCGAACGGCCTTCCAGAATCCGCTTCAAATCCTCCAGCGCTTCACGGCTGGCGGCCATCGGACGCATATCGCCCTGCGCCGCCACGCGCCCCAGGTGGTCCTGCGGTTCGGCTTGCAGCCACACCGTGGTGCAATGCGCCAACAGCAGGTTGAAATTGGCCGAATCCGCCACCAACCCCCCGGGGGTGGCAATCACCACTTCCGGGTAGATTTGTATGGCCTCTTCCAGTGCGCGGCGTTCGTAGCGGCGGTAGGCATTGGTGCCATACAGGTTGTGGATTTCGCTGATGCTGCAACCCGCGAACTGTTCGATTTCGCGGCTCAGTTCGATGAAGGGATAGCCCAAATCGTCGGCCAGGCGCTGCCCCAGCGTGGACTTGCCCGCCCCACGCAACCCGATCAAGGCCACTCGGGCCTGGCGCCCGGGCACATCCACGCCACTGCCAAACAAGTCCACCAGGTTCAACCGCGCGCGCCGCAAATCGGCTTCGCTTTTGCCCTGCAGCAGCTCGCGAATCAGCAACCATTCGGGCGACGATGTGGTGACATCGCCCAACAACTCGGCCAGTGAACATTGCAGGGCCTGCGCCACTTGCAGCAACACCAGAATGGACGCGTTGCCGGTGCCGTATTCCAGGTTGGCCAGGTGCCGCTCCGACACATCGGCCGCCACGGCCACGGCCTTGCGTGTCATGCCCTTGCGAGAGCGCAAATTGCGCACGCGCTCGCCCAGCGCCACCAAAAACGGGCTGCGTTGTTCTTGCGTTTCGGTTTCGGGCGCGGCGTCTTTGTCCAGCACATCCATAGTGGGTCCGTCATTGATCAGGGAAAACCCCAAAGCACCACATCGCACAAAACATGCACTTTAATGCATACTTGCCGATGCGCACAATAGTGCATTTATACCGCCATTGCCAGGCTCTTACCAGCACCCACCACAACTTTTTGACCCAGATCATGAACCCCACTTCCCCCTTGCTTCCCAATTTCCTGGCCGGGCGCTGGCAAACCGGCGAGGGCGTCGGCACGCCTTTGTCCGACCCGATCACGGGCGCCGAGCTGGCCCGCGTCAGCAGCAAGGGCCTGGATCTGGCCGAGGGTTTTGAATTTGCCCGCGAGCAAGGTGGGGCTGCCCTGCGCGCGCTCACCTACGCCCAGCGTGCCGCGCTGCTGGGCGACATTGTGAAGGTGTTGCAAACCCACCGCGATACCTACAACGACATTTCCACGGCCAACAGCGGCACTGTGGCCAAGGACACGGCGGTGGACGTGGACGGCGGCATTTTCACGGTGGGCTACTACGCCAAACAAGGAGCGGCCCTGGGCGAACACCACTTTTTGCTCGATGGCGAACGCATCCGCATGGGCAAAGACCCCCAGTTTCAAAGCCAGCACATCCTCACACCCACCCGCGGCGTGGCCCTGTTCATCAATGCATTCAATTTCCCCAGCTGGGGCCTGTGGGAAAAAGCCGCACCCGCCTTGCTGTCGGGCGTACCGGTCATCGTCAAGCCCGCCACGGCCACCGCTTGGCTCACCCAACGCATGGTGCAAGACGTGGTCAACGCCAACATCCTGCCGCCAGGGGCTTTGTCTGTGGTGTGCGGGTCTTCCGAAGGCCTGATGGACCAGCTACAACCGTTCGACGTGGTGAGCTTCACCGGGTCGGCCGACACGGGGCGCATCATCCGGTCGCACCCGGCCGTGGCCCAGCGCTCAGTGCGTTGCAACATCGAGGCCGACAGCGTGAATTCCGCGCTGCTCGACCCCACTGCCAGCGCCGACAGCGAAGCATTCAAACTGATGGTGAACGAAGTGGTGCGGGAAATGACCGTCAAGAGCGGCCAAAAATGCACCGCCATTCGGCGAATATTCGTGCCACGCGCGCTGTACGAAGCAGCGGCGCAAGCGATTGCAAGCAAACTGGCAAAAACCACGGTCGGCAACCCGCGCAGCGAAGGCGTGCGCATGGGTGCGCTGGTCAGCGCCGCGCAACGCGACAACGTATTGGCTGGTTTGCAACAGTTGCAAACCGAAGCCGAGGTGCTGTTCGATGGCAGCCGAGCAACGCTGGTGAACGCCGACCCCGCCGTGGCCGCCTGTGTGGCCCCCACGCTGCTGGGCACCCGCCAACCCACCAGCGCACGTGTTTTGCATGAGGTGGAAGTGTTCGGCCCCGTGGCCACGTTGATGGCCTATGACAGCGCCGATGAAGCCTACCAACTCATCCGCCGGGGCGAGGGCTCACTGGTGATGTCTGTTTACAGCGAAGACCCCACCTTCATTGCACAAACCGCCGCCGAGCTGGGCGCCAGCCACGGACGGGTGCATGCGGTATCGCCCGACGTGGCGGCCCTGCACACGGGCCACGGCAACGTCATGCCCATGTCGCTGCATGGTGGCCCGGGCCGCGCCGGCGGTGGCGAAGAACTGGGTGGCCTGCGCGCCCTGCAGTTTTACCACCGCCGCAGTGCGGTGCAAGCCAGCACCGCCGCCCTGGACCTATGGGCTGCGGTGCCCATGTTCAAGGCCTGAGCGCCCCAAAGTCACAAAAACAGGAGACAAAAATGAGCCCACGTCTGCCCAGTGCCCCCGCGCAAGAATTCAACTTTGCACAGCACCTGATTCAACGCAACGCCACCCGGGCCGACAAGGTGGCCTTGATCGACGACCAAGGCCAACTCACCTACGGGGAACTGGCCGACCGGGTGCGGCGCATGGCCAACGCGCTGCAGCAACTCGGCCTGAAGCGCGAAGAACGGGTGCTGCTGCTGATGCACGACAGCAACGACTGGATCGTGGCTTTTCTGGGCGCGCTGTACGTCGGCGTGGTGCCCGTGGCGCTCAACACCCTGCTCACGGCCGAAGATTACGCCTACATGACCCAGCACAGCCGCGCACAGGCGGCCTTGGTATCGCAGGCACTGCTGCCCACCCTGCAAGCAGGCTTGGGGCAGGTGGCGCACGAAATCAGGCACCTGGTGGTGTCTCGCCCTCAAGGATTGGGCGAATCCACTGCCCAGCAAATGCCCGCGCTGCTCGACATGGCCGAGTTGCTGGAACAAAGCGCACGACAAGGACCGCCTGCGTCCACACTGGGAGACGAAGCGGCCTTTTGGTTGTATTCCTCCGGTTCCACCGGGCGCCCCAAGGGCACGGTACACACCCATGCCAACCTGTACTGGACCGCCGAACTCTACGCCCAACCCGTGCTGGGCCTGACCGAGGACGACGTGGTTTTTTCGGCCGCCAAGCTGTTTTTTGCTTACGGCCTGGGCAACGGTTTGAGCTTCCCGCTCAGCGTGGGTGCCACAGCGGTGTTGATGGCCGAACGCCCCACACCCGTGGCCGTGTTCCAGCGGTTCACGGGCCAGACCACCGCGTTGGCGGGGCGCAAACCCACCGTGTTTTACGGAGCGCCCACCGGCTACGGCGGCATGTTGGCCCATCCCAGCCTGCCCCCAAAAACCGCTGTGGCCTTGCGCCTGTGCTCATCGGCCGGTGAAGCTTTGCCCCGCGACATCGGTGAGCGCTGGACCACACACTACGGCGCCGAAATCATCGATGGCATCGGCTCCACCGAAATGCTGCACATCTTCCTGTCCAATCGACCGGGCGACGTGCGCTACGGCACCTCGGGCACACCGGTGACAGGTTACGAGGTGGAAATCCGAGGTGAGGACGGCCTGCCAGTGCCGCCCAACGCGGACGGCTCCATCGACATCGGCGACCTGTTCATCAAAGGCCCCAGCGCCGCCCTGATGTACTGGCACAACCGCGAAAAGTCCCGCGACACTTTCCAAGGCGCCTGGACCAAAAGCGGCGACAAATACACCCGCGACGCCGACGGTTACTACACCTACGCCGGCCGCAACGACGACATGCTCAAGGTCAGCGGCATTTACGTCTCACCCTTTGAAGTGGAGGCCACCCTGGTGCGCCACCCTGCTGTGCTGGAAGCCGCTGTGATCGGCAAAACCGACACCGACGGCCTGACCAAAACCAAAGCCTTCATTGTCCTCAAGCCTGGACAAACGCTCGACGAGGATGAGGTCAAGACCTTCTGCAAGGAACACCTGGCGCCTTACAAATACCCGCGCTACATCGAGTTCGTGGACGAGCTGCCCAAAACCGCCACCGGCAAAATCCAGCGGTTCAAGCTGCGGGACTTGGAAAATCAACACTCACATTGAAGCCGGCTGGGCCGATTCTGGCAAACCAAACACCGCGTCAAACGCCCAGGTGAACGCCACGGTGTACACCAGAAAAAACGCCAAAAAAACCAGATCGGCCAAAAACGCGATCCAAAGCGAAGTGTCCAGCCAAACCGCCATCGTGGGCACCAGAAACAGCGTCAAACCGCCCTCGAAACCCACACCGTGCACCACCCGGCGGCGCCAGGACCGCCCCTTGGTGGTTTGCCGCCGTTCCCAGCGCTCGAACCAGGTGTTGAACGCGTAGTTCCAGCACAAGGCGATCGCCGACAGCGTGACCGACAAGCCCAGCGCCGACCCCACGGATTCGTCAAAACCCCAGGCCAGCACCGGCGTCACAAACGCCACTGCCAGGGTCTCGTACAAAACCGCCTGCACCACCCGCCTGACGCGCGGACTCAAACGGTCACGAAGCACGTGCATGCCGCGCCGGTGTGGTGCTTGCAACCCCGCCATCAGGTGTCTTTGCTGATCTTGATGGTCGGGAACTTGCTGGAAAAGTCCTTGGCTTTGGTGGCCACCGTGATGGCTACTTTGCGTGCAACCGCTTTGTAAATGCCAGCAATCTCACCGTCCGGGTCGGCCACCACCGTGGGTGTTCCGCTGTCGGCCTGCACCCGAATCTGCATGTTCAACGGCAGGGCCCCCAGGTAGTCCATGCCGTATTCGGCCGCCATGTTTTTGCCGCCATCTGCGCCGAATATGTGCTCGGTATGACCGCAGTTGGGGCAGCAATACACCGCCATGTTTTCCACCACACCCAAAATGGGCACCCCCACCTTCTCGAACATTTTGATGCCCTTGCGCGCGTCCAGCAGCGCAATGTCCTGCGGCGTGGTCACAATCACGGCCCCTGTCATGGGCACGCGCTGGCTCAACGTGAGCTGGATGTCGCCGGTGCCCGGAGGCATGTCCACCAGCAGGTAATCCAGGTCTTTCCAGTTGGTTTGACGCAACAGCTGGTCCAGCGCCTGGGTGGCCATCGGGCCGCGCCAGATCATGGCTTCGTCTTTGGCTACCAGAAAACCAATCGAAATCACCTGCACGCCGTGGTTCTCCAGCGGCTCCATGGTCTGGCCATCGGCGCTCTCGGGTCGCCCGTCTATGCCCATCATCATGGGCTGGCTGGGGCCATAAATGTCGGCGTCCAGAATACCCACGCGGGCACCTTCTGCGGCCAACGCCAGCGCCAGGTTGACCGTGGTGGTGCTTTTGCCCACACCACCTTTGCCCGATGCGACTGCAATGATGTTTTTCACGTTGGGCAGCAGCTGCACACCGCGCTGCACCGCGTGGGCCAATATTTTGGTCTGCACATTCACCGAAACGTTGTCCACACCCGGCACCGTTTTGGCTGCCGTCACAAAAGCCTTGCGCAAAGCCGGGATCTGGCTTTTGGCGGGGTAGCCCAGCTCCACGTCAAACGCCACATCGTCACCCTGCACCTGCAGGTTTTTCAATGCCTTGGTGGACACAAAGTCTTTGCCTGTGTTCGGGTCTTGTACGGATTGCAGCGCCTGCAGCAGCGCTTGTTGGTCAATGGCCATGGGATGAATGTCTCCACAAAACGGTCGGTTGCCGTGAGTCTAATGCGTAGTTCCACCTGTTCGGCGCGATTGGTCAGAGCCCTCATTAAAATCGAGGGCTTGCCTGTCAGGACCCAACACATGACCCCGCGCCGTTTTTTCGTCACCACCGCCCTGCCCTATGCCAATGGCAACTTCCACATTGGCCACATCATGGAATACATCCAGGCCGACATCTGGGTGCGGATGCAGCGCATGCACGGGCATGAGGTGCACTTTGTGGGTGCAGACGACGCGCACGGCGCCCCGATCATGATCGCGGCCGAAAAGGCCGGTATCACACCGCAGCAGTTCGTGGCCAACATTGCGGCTGGGCGCGCCCAGTACCTGGAAGGTTTCCACGTCAAGTTTGACAACTGGCACAGCACCGACGGCCCCGAGAACCACGAACTGGCGCAGCAGATTTACCGCGATCTCAAAGCCAACGGCCTGATCAGCACCAAAACCATCGAGCAGTTTTTCGACCCCGAGAAGTCGATGTTCCTGCCCGACCGCTTCATCAAGGGTGAATGCCCCAAGTGCGGGGCCAAAGACCAGTACGGCGACTCTTGCGAAAGCTGCGGCGCCGTCTACGCGCCCACCGAACTGAAAAACCCCTACTCGGCCTTGTCTGGCGCCAAGCCGGTGCTGCGCAGTTCCGAACACTACTTCTTCCAACTGAGCGACCCGCGCTGCATCGAATTCCTGGAAAACTGGACCAGCGAGTCCGGCCGCCTGCAGCCCGAGGTGCTCAACAAGATCAAGGAATGGTTTGCCAAAGACGAGGAAGGCAACGGTGGCCTGGGTGACTGGGACATCTCGCGCGACGCACCCTACTTTGGCATCGAAATCCCCGACGCGCCGGGCAAGTACTTCTACGTCTGGCTCGACGCGCCCATCGGCTACCTGGCCAGCCTGAAAAACCACTTCGCCAAGGGCCAGGCCGCCCAGCACTGGCACGAAGCTTCGCGCACCCCACAGACCTTTGACGAATTCGTGTCCGACCCGGCGGTGGAACAGGTGCACTTCATCGGCAAGGACATCACTTACTTCCACACCCTGTTCTGGCCAGCCATGCTGCATTTCAGCGGCCGCAAAACGCCCACGCAAGTCAATGTGCACGGTTTCATCACCGTCAACGGCGGCGAGAAAATGAGCAAGAGCCGCGGTACCGGCCTGGACCCACTGAAATACCTGGGCTTGGGCATGAACCCCGAATGGCTGCGCTACTACCTGGCCGCCAAGCTGAGCAGCCGGGTAGAAGACGTGGACTTCAACCCAGAAGACTTTGTGGCCCGCGTCAACAGCGACCTGGTGGGCAAGTACATCAACATCGCGTCGCGCGCGGCGGGCTTCATCACCAAGCGTTTTGGCGGGCAACTCGGCGCCATGTCGGCCGACGGCGAGGCGCTGCTGGACCACCTGCAACAGGCCGTGCCTGGGGTGGCCGAACTGCTGGCCGAACGCGAGTATGGCAAGGCCATCCGCGAAACCATGGCCCTGGCCGACCGCGTGAACGAATACGTGGACCAGAACAAGCCCTGGGAACTGGCCAAACAGCCCGGCATGGACGCCCGCCTGCAAGACGTGTGCACCACCTGTATTGAAACGTTCCGCGTGTTGAGCACGCTGCTCAAACCCGTGTTGCCCGCGCTGACCGCACAGGTCGAAACCTTCTTGCAGTGTGCCCCGCTCAGCTACTCCAACGCCACCCAGGCCCTGGGTGCTGGCCACACCATCGGCACCTACCAGCACCTGATGCAACGGGTGGACATCAAGTTGCTGGAGGCCCTGTTCGAGCCGCCAGCCGCACCCGAACCCGAGAAAACCGTGCCCGGCGGCGAAGAGATCGCTCCCACCATCTCCATCGACGACTTCGCCAAAGTCGATCTGCGCATCGCCCGCATCGAGAACTGCGAACCGGTCGAAGGCTCGACCAAACTGCTGCGCCTGACGCTGGACGTGGGTGAAGGCCGCACACGCAATGTGTTCAGCGGCATTGCCAGCATGTACCAACCCGAAGACCTGATCGGCAAACTCACGGTGGTGGTGGCCAACCTGGCCCCGCGCAAGATGAAGTTTGGCCTCAGCGAAGGCATGGTGCTGGCCGCCAGCCACGCCGACGAAAAAGCCCAGCCCGGCATCCACGTGCTGCACCCCTGGCCGGGCGCACAGCCGGGCATGCGCATCCACTGACCGCCGATGGACCGCCGGGCGCGCTAATATGTCGCATGCTCAAAGGATTGCCACCCCTGGCGCCGTTCCGGCCCCGCCTGCTGCAGGACCTGCGTAGCTACAACCTCGACAAATTTGCGCGCGACCTCGGTGCGGGTGCCACGGTGGGCATCGTGGCGCTGCCCCTGGCCATGGCGTTTGCCATCGCCTCGGGCCTGAAACCCGAAGCGGGGTTGTGGACGGCCATCATCGCGGGTTTCCTGATTTCTGCACTGGGGGGTTCTGCGGTGCAGATTGGTGGGCCTGCCGGGGCCTTCATTGTCATTGTGTACGGCATTGTGGAACGCTACGGCGTGGCCAACTTGCTGATTGCCACCACCAGCGCCGGGGTGCTGCTGTTTTTTCTCGGCCTGTTCAAGTTGGGCAGTTTGGTGCGCTTTGTGCCGGTCAGCGTGGTCATCGGCTTCACCAACGGCATTGCGGTATTGATTGCGCTGTCGCAAGTGCGCGACCTGCTGGGGCTGAACATCACCAAAATGCCGGGCGATTTTTTCAACCAAATCGGCACCCTGTCGCGCCATTTGCACACGGTCAACCTGTACGCGCTGGTCTTGGGCGGTCTGTGCGTGCTGGGCCTTTTTGTGTGGCCACGGTTGTGGGCGGTGGATTCCGCCTTTCGCAAAAAACTGGACGGCATCGACACCGTCAGCGCGCTCAAAGCCACATCGCGTTTGCCTGCGCCGGTGGTGGCGCTCGTCAGCTTGTCGGTGCTGGCCTGGGCGCTGAACATGCCCGTGGAAACCATAGGCTCGCGCTTTGGCGGCATTCCCCAAAGCGGCCCGGTGTTCGAATTGCCCGATTTTTCGTGGGAAACCGTCAAGCTGCTGGTCACCCCCACGCTCACCATCGCGCTGCTGGGGGCGATTGAATCGCTGCTCTGCGCGCGGGTGGCCGACCAACTGCGCGAGGGCCCCAAACACGACCCCAACCAAGAACTGATGGCCCAGGGCATTGCCAACGCGGTGGTCCCCTTCTTCGGGGGCATGCCCGCCACAGGCACCATTGCGCGCACGGTCACCAACATCCGTTCGGGCGCCTTGTCCCCGGTGGCAGGCATGGTGCACGCCGCCACGTTGGCACTGGTGGTGCTGTTGGCCGCACCGTTGGCCAAACACATTCCGCTGGCGGTGCTGGCCGGGGTGCTGCTTTTTGTGGCCTGGAACATGGGCGAATGGCGCGAGTTTGTGCGTTTGCGCCAGTTCACCAACCACTACCGGCTCATGCTGCTGTCCACCTTCTTCGTCACCGTGGTATTCGACCTCACGGTGGCGGTTGAACTGGGGCTGCTGCTGGCGGTGGTGCTGTTTGTGAGGCGTCAAAGCGATTTGTTTCGGGCCGAACGCGTGGCCAGCACCGCCCCAGAGGTGGCCTACCGGCTCTACGGCACCTTGTTTTTCGGGGCCGTGGCCAAAATCGACCCCATACTGGCCGAGGCTGAAACCCTCCCCGAGGGCTCCCACGTGCTGCTCGACGCCACCCAGCTGATTTCGCTCGACACCACCGGTCTGGACACCCTGGAGCAACTCCACAAAACACTGCACGGGCGGGGTGTGTTGTTGAGCATGACCGGGCTCAACCCCCAACCCTGGTCGCTGCTGGAACGCTCGGGATTCGGAGCCAAACTGCACCAATGCACACCACACCCCCTGAACCGTTAGTGCCGTTGCTGCGGCAGGCGGGTAAAATCTGCGTCTTTGTGCCCACAGGCTTGAGCCATGAACATTTTTGCCCGCCCCCACTACGCGTCTGACGCCACGCAATTCATCGAATCGCTCAAGGCGGCCAAGCCCTCACTGGAAGCCGAGCAACGCCAAGGCCGCGCGCTGCTGTGGGACAAAAAAATCGACCTGCAACAGCAGGACCAGGCCCAACAGGCCCAGGTGGCCCAAAAGCCCTACGTGTACCAAACCGAGCCATCTCTGCGTTAAACCCCCGCTGCTCCGCCCAGCATGTCGGCCTCCCTGCCGCTGCCAGCGGAACTGCAACCCCATGCCGAATCAACGGCACACCTGCCCGAAGTGATCGATCAGGTGGCATTGGCCCGCTTGTATGGCGAACCGCTGTTCGCGCTGCCACAAGACCTTTACATTCCACCCGATGCGTTGCAGGTATTCCTGGAAGCCTTCGAGGGCCCGCTGGACTTGCTGCTTTACCTGATTCGCAAACAGAACTTCAACATCCTGGACATCCCCATGGCGGCGGTCACACGCCAATACCTGGCGTATGTGGATGAGATTCGCAACCAGAACCTGGAACTGGCCGCCGAATACCTGCTGATGGCGGCCATGCTGATTGAAATCAAGTCGCGCATGCTGCTGCCCCCCAAAGCCACGGCCGAGGGCGAAGAAGCCGCCGACCCGCGCGCCGAGCTGGTGCGCCGCCTGCTGGAATACGAACAAATCAAACTGGCCGCACAGCACCTCAGCGTTGCCCCACAGCTGGGGCGCGATTTTCTGCGTGCTCAGGTGTATGTGGAACAAGCGCTGCATGCCCGCCTGCCCGAAGTCAACGCCATCGATTTGCAACAGGCCTGGCACGACATCCTCAAACGGGCCAAACTGGTACAACACCACAAAATCAGCCGCGAGGAACTGAGCGTTCGCGAACACATGACCCTCTTGCTGCGCCGCCTGCAAGGCCAACGGTTTGTGGAATTTGCCGATTTGTTTGACCCCACCCGAGGCACCCCGGTGCTGGTGGTCACGTTCATCGCCATGTTGGAATTGGCCAAAGAAACACTGATTGAATTGACCCAAGCCGAAGCATTTGCACCCATTTACGTGCGGCTGGCCTACACCCCCACTTGAAGCCCTGCGGCAACACCCCTCATGACTGCAACCACCACAAGCCCAACCGCCCCCACCCACCGATTTGACGTGGTGATTGTGGGCAGCGGACTGGCCGGCCTGAGCACCGCCCTGCTGCTGCCCCCGCACTTGCACGTGGCCGTTCTGACCAAGCGCACCATCGAAGACGGCTCCAGCGGTTGGGCCCAAGGCGGTATTGCAGCTGTACTCGCCGACGACGACAGTTTCCAGGCCCACATCGACGACACCTGTGTGGCCGGTGCGGGGCTGTGTGAACCCGCCGCCACCCGTTTCACCGTGGAAAACGCCCCAGCCGCCATCTCGTGGCTGCGCGACATGGGCACCCAGTTCACCCTGCACGACGGCGAACTGCACCTCACCCGCGAAGGCGGGCACAGCAAACGGCGCATCGTTCACGCCGCCGACGCCACCGGGGCAGCCGTTCAACACACCCTGATCGACCGGGTGTACCAAGCCGCCAACGTACAGGTGTTCGAAACCCACAACCTGGTTGACTTGATCCTGAGCGACAAACACGCAGGGCTGCCCGAAACCCAGCGGCACTGCCTGGGTGCCTACGCCCTGAACGAAGCCACCGACCAGGTAGAGGCCTTTGTGGCCCCCCACACCGTGCTGTGCACCGGCGGGGCAGGCAAGGTGTACCTCTACACCTCCAACCCCGACACCGCCACCGGCGACGGCATTGCTGCCGCCTGGCGCGCAGGCTGCCGCGTGGCCAATATGGAATTCATCCAATTCCATCCCACCTGCCTGTACCACCCCAACGCCAAGAGTTTTTTGATCACCGAAGCGGTACGGGGTGAAGGGGGCCTGCTCAAATTGCCAGCTCACCTGGGACACCACCGATTCATGCCCGACCACGACCCGCGCGCCGAACTGGCGCCGCGCGACGTGGTGGCCCGCGCCATCGACTTCGAAATGAAGCGGCACGGCTTGGACTGCGTGTACCTCGACATTTCGCACCAAAGCCCGGCGTTCCTGCAGGAACACTTCCCCAACATCCTGGCCCGGTGTGCCGAACTGGGCATCGACATCACACGCGATGGCATTCCCGTGGTTCCAGCGGCCCACTACACTTGCGGCGGCGTGATGACCGACCTGGACGCCTGCACCGACCTGCCCGGCCTGTACGTGGTGGGCGAAGCCAGCTACACCGGTCTGCACGGCGCCAACCGGCTGGCCAGCAATTCACTGCTCGAATGCATGGTGTTTGCGCGGGCGGCCGTCCAACACATCACTCAACAAGCCCCAACGGCCTTGCCCGCTGTGCGCCCCTGGGACGTTAGCCGCGTGATAGACGCCGACGAGCGGGTGGTGATTTCACACAACTGGGACGAACTGCGTCGCTTCATGTGGGACTACGTGGGCATTGTGCGCACCGACAAGCGCCTGGAACGCGCCGCCCACCGGATCGCGCTGCTTCAAGCCGAAATTCTGGAGTTCTACAAAAGCTACCACGTGACGCGCGACCTGCTGGAACTGCGCAACCT
>JACCDQ011389319.1_pt1 | contig 15048 bp, 27 predicted proteins | sample 7446031 | NCBI WGS metagenome assembly JACCDQ01 (sample SAMN15323442, study PRJNA562643) | freshwater metagenome | isolation source: river surface water | place: USA:Blue River Watershed | collected 2017-08-17
ACCAACACGGAGGCCTGAGATGCCCAAGCCAAGCAAGCTCGGTTACTTCGTCACCATCGTGATCGCGTTCACGGCGCTGCCCGTCTCCTTTCTGCTCATCGCTGCGCTGATTGACGGCAAGCTCGAGCAGACGTGGAACTCCCTGGCTCTGTGGGTCGACTCAGTTCTGGAGGATTGATCATGTCACTCGAGCCGCGGCCGTTGAGCCAACACACCCGCAAGCCGCGGGAAGACGGCACTTTCCGCGTCAAGGCCGACGACATCAAGCACCCAAACGTTCTGACCGACGACATGATCGCCGACATCCCAGTCGAGAAGGTCTTCGAGTGGGTCAAGACCGGTCAATGGAAGCAGAAGGATTTCAGGCGCTGGCTCAGGGTCCTGCGCGTCATCGAATAACCCCTGTTGGAGACACCACATGTGCATCTACCTGACCCCCGCTGAAGCGAACAACGCGCTGCGCAACGGCAATCTGGACGCGGTCGCTGCTGACGCAACTCGCGCAGCGGCCGAGCACCGAGCCGAGCTGAGGGCCGCCTTCGAGGCCGGCAAGGCCGATGCGCTGGAGCGTCGCCCGAGCCGGAACTACCACCCGTTCCACTCGCCGCTCTGGACGTCCTACAACCGCGGCTTCAATCTGAACTCCAGGAGTGCATGATGCTGCGCGAATTCGTCGCGAACGTGACGCTCAAGAATGGCGGCACGGAGTCCGTGACCATCAGGGCGCACTCGGCCGAGGAGGCCGCGAAGAAGCTCCTCGAGCTCGGGTACGCGGCCGTGAACTGGGTGCTCTGACCGTTACACCCACGTGATGTACAACCCTCGCGGGTTGTCTTAGAATGCTCCTGTAGCAAATCAACCTGGTGCAACTCCAAGTGACCCCATACATCTTCTACAAGGAGCTCTCGCTCGACGAGGGCTTCGCCATCGCGGACCTGGCCAAGAACTCGCGCATCGTCGCGGGTCGTGAAGTCAGCCTCTGCTCTGGCATCGAGCTCTTCCTGACACTCCGTGAGCGTCAGCCCATCAAGTGCTGGAAGTGCCACTGCGTTGCCGATCGCTGGATCAGCACCCGTCATCCGAACGATCTGCGCGCCAAACCGTGCCTGAATCTGTTCGCGATGCGGACCCTCAAGCCCACGAAGCGGCACCCCAATCCGACGCCGATGCTGGTCATGATGACCCGCGATCACATCATCCCCAAGAGCCTGGGTGGTGTTGATCACATCGAGAACCTCCGTCCTGGCTGCGACGTCTGCAATGGTCGTCGTTCCAGCCACATGAACAAGGCCGACACCAAGTTCATGCTCGAGCACCCCGAGCTCATCGACGAAGAACGGCGGCTGAAAGGCCTGTTGGCCGCTGCCCGTACCACCTACGAACACCAGAGCGCGGTTGCACGCCGCCAAGGAGAGAAAGAATGAGCAAGCCCTTCACCGACGCTGATGTCGCCCGCTGGAACTCCATGATCGGCCTGCAGGTCTGGAAGAACCCGAAGACGAACAGCAAGCACGAGCCGAAGCCCTTCAAGAGCGGCAACAAGGTCAACACCGTCAAGGGGGTCGTGATCCACGAGCAGACCGGCGGCTGGGGCTTCACGTTCGAAGAGGACGAGAGCGTCGTCGAGTGCTTCCGCTGCTCGCCGGCCCCGAAGGGCCGATACGAGGATTTCCTGTTGGGTGACATTCCCATGGGTGTCACATATCGCATGTCTGAATCGGAATCGGAGTAACCCATGTCACGCAAATTCTGGTATTTCGCGAAGCGCTGGACAGCCATTACTTTCATCACCGCGCTGTTCGCGCTGGCTGGGACCATGCAAAAGCCGCCGTTGCTCGGCGCCGTTCTCATCGGCGCCATCGGCTTCATCTTCTCGTACTCGTTCATCATCATGATGAACATGCACGACCCGCGTGACCGTCAGAACTGCGAAGACTGGGACGTGTAATTTCAACCCGTTGTTGCTGCCCAATGTACAATCAGCAGCAACCATAGGAGCCACCATGAGTGAAGTCAAGATCGTTCAATCGACCCCGGAGCTGATGCAAGCCGTCGCCGCCGCGGTCACCAGCCGTCGTCTCGTGACGGCCCGCATCATCGACGCCATCGAGCCCATCGAGGGTGCGGACGCCATCGAAGTCGCGGTGCTGGGCGGCTGGAAGGTCGTCGTCAAGAAGAACGAGTTCAAGGTCGGCGATCCGTGCCTGTACTTCGAGATCGACAGCTTCCTGCCCGATGGCAACCCCGCCTGGCAGTTCCTCGTCGACAAGAGCAGCCGCATGTTTGAAGGCGTCAAGGGCCACAAGCTGCGCACCATCAAGCTGCGTGGCCAAGTGAGCCAAGGCTTCGTGCTGCCGTTCAGCGCCGTTCCGCTGGCCCAGTTCGCCATCGGCACGCTGGTGCATGAAGACGAGTACGCCAAGTTCACGCCCGAGCAGATCGAAGAAGCGAAGCGACTCTTCGACGGCCTGGAGGACTACGGCCTGGCGCCGCAGGACCTGGACTTCAGCGAGCTCCTCGGCATCAAGAAGTTCGAGGTGCCGCTGCCCGCCTGTCTGCAGGGCCAAGCCGCTGGCCTGTTCCCGAGCTTCATCCGCAAGACGGACCAGGAACGCTGCCAGAACCTCGTGCCCGAGATCTTCGGCTACGCGGATGCCGTCGTGCCGTTCAACGTCGACGGCATGACGAACGAGGTGGTCAATGACCTCGTCACCCGCGGCATCATCAAGCAGGTTCACGGCGAGCGTGGTGTCGAGTACCAGAAGATCCTGCCGGCCAAGGGCGATCGCACCGCCCGGTACGAGGTCACCATCAAGCTCGACGGCAGCAGTGGCACGTTCTACGTCAAGAACACGTACGACGAGAACGGTCTGAACACCGGCGTCCCGACGATCGGCGCGTGCAGCCGCAATCTCGAGCTGAAGGTGAACGAGGAGAACGCCGGGAACACGTACATCCGCGTTCTGAACGAGTTCAGCCTGGGCGCCAAGCTCGAGCAGTTCTTCATGGACACCGGTCGCTCGATCGCGGTGCAAGGCGAGATCATGGGGCCTGGCATCCAAGGCAACCGTGAGGATTTCAAGGACGTCAAGTTCTTCGTGTTCGACATCTTCGACATCGACCGCCAGTGCTACGTCGACAAGGACGATCGCCACGACATCCTGGCCCAGCTCGATCTGCCGCACGTGCCGATCCTGCAGGAAGCCACGACGCTCGACGAGCTGGGCATCACGAACGTGGCCGAGTTGCTCGCCTTCGCTGAAGGTCCGAGCATCAACCACAAGGTCCGCGAAGGCCTGGTGTTCAAGCGCGTCGACGGTGGCTTCAGCTTCAAGGCCATCAGCAACAAGTTCCTCGCTGGTGAGAAGGACTGATCATGAAGCTGCTCCTCGCTTCCGTCGCGATTGCGCTTGCGCTCGTGTTCTCGTTCAGCGGTCCGCCGCAGGTCGAGGTCTCGCCCGAGCTCGAGTACGCCATCCGTGCGCTTCCAAGTTCAACTCGTGCTGCGATCACGGAGCAAGTCAAGCGGGAGCAGGAGCTCGGCCAGATTCCACCTGGGAACGAGGCCTTCATCCTGCGCCGGCTGGAGCTCTATCGCGTCGCCATCGGTCGCTCAAGCACTTGAAGGAACACCATGTCCATCTTGAACACTGTTCTCGGCACCGCCTCGATGCTCTGCATCGGTGCCTTGTTCTTCCTCGTGGTCGGCGCCGTTGGGAAGCTCTTGTACGAGATCTTCTTCACCGACGCGATGCTGGAGTGACCCATGACCTGGCACGCTGATCGCACTGAAGGTCGAGTCGGTGGTGACGCTCGCGAGAAGCTTCTCGCTGAGCGCGCTGAACTCGAGGTCCAAGTCAAGGCCCTTGCGGCCAAGCCCCTCTCCAGCAAGTCCGCCGCCGCGGCGAAGTTCCGCCAAGAGGACCTGCTGGCCCTCGCCAAGAAGATCAAGGCGATCGACAAGAAGCTCGGTCGAGAAGTCACATGAAGATCATCAGCTCACGCGAGGTTGAACCAACTGTTCGCCCATCACGGAACTTCCTGTACCTCACCGAGCAGGCGTCCATCGAGCGGTACCGTGCCATGGTGGTGCAAGAGCTCAAGCAGTTCATCAGTGTCGAGGAGCTGCAGGAGCTCAAGCTCACGCCACTTGACGATGTGTGCGTGTACCACCACAGCCTCGGCACCGCGATTCGGAACGAGTACGAGCTGTGGATGCCTGAACATGAAGTAACGCGGCTGTGGCACCAGGCTGAAACGCAGTTTCCGCTCTGTAACGAGCCACCAAATACCCCAACCGAGGTCAGGATCGGTGATAGAATCGTCCGTGTCTTCGGAAGCGAAGCTCACATCGACGACCACCCCTGCCACCCGGACAACTTCAGCATGAGCTGCGTCCGACAACTTTGGGAAGATCTGCAATGAACACCACTTTGCTCCTGATGCTCGGCTTGCCGATCATCGGTGCCGGCCTCCTGTTCTACTTCGCACGTGAACAGCTCGCCAGCGCGTACGGCACGATGACGTCCCTCATCGCGCTCCCCGTGTTCTTCATTCCTGGCGCGCTGCTCGTGGCCATCGTGTTCGCCGCGTCGCATGGCACCGCAACCAGTGACATCGAGGTCTGGTCAGGCGTCATCACCGCCAAGGAGCGGAAGCATGACTCGTACCAACGCTCGTACGACTGCAACTGTACGACCACGACCGTCGGCAGCGGCAAGGACGCCCGAACGGTGACCACGTGCCAGACGTGCTACGAAGATCACTACACCGTGAAGTGGACGTGCGACAGCACCATCGGCCAGTACACCATCGCTGACGAGGACAGCACCTCGTCCTCGGTGTACCGCATGCCTGATCCGCCGCGCTGGAAGGAGATCAAGCCTGGTGACCCGGCTTCTCGAACGCATCAGTACACGAACTACGTTCAGGCCGTGCCTGAGTCGCTGTTCAAGCCGAGTGCTGCGAACCTCAAGGCCAAGTTCGCCAAGATGACGCCCGCCTACCCGGACCAGATCTACGACCTGTACAAGATCGATCGCTTCGTGCAAGTCGGCTTCAACTACACCGACGCAGCACAGTGGAACCTCGACATCTCGAACATGCTGCGTGAACTCGGACCGAAGAAGCAGGTGAACGTGATCGTGGTCGTCGCCAAGACCAGCGATCAGAGCTACATGTACGCTTTGCGCGATGCCTGGGAAGGTGCGAACAAGAACGACGTGGTGGTGGTCCTCGGCTCTGAAGACGGCGTCAAGATCGAATGGGCTGACGTCATCAGCTGGACCAAGAAGGAGATCTTCAAGATCGAGCTGCGTGACGGCCTGACGGAACTCGGCGTGATCGATCGCACCAAGATCATGCCCATGATCGAAGCCCAGATCGTGAAGAACTTCGAACGCCGCCGGATGCGCGAGTTCCAGTACCTGTCCAGTGAGATCGATCCGCCGACGTGGGCCCTCTGGGTGCTTGGTGTATGTCTCATCATCGGGTACGGCCTGTGTGCCCTCGTGCTCACCGGTAAGCTCGGAAGCACGTCCAGCCGTCTCTCCTTCGGCCCTGGCCGCTATCACAGCGGTTGGAACAACCGCCGTCGCTGAGCACTGAACCCGAAATCAGGGGTGTTCAACGCCCCTGACCTTGACTAGAATTCCTTCATCATCAACCAACTGGAGATTTTCCATGAAGCGTTCCCAAACCGGTGCCGTCAGCGGTGCCATGATCGCCCTCATCGTCGGCGTGCTGCTCCTCATCATCGCCATCCCCAGCTACATCAGCGCCGCGAACTGGGGCAACCGCACCGAGCAAGCTCTGCTCGCCAAGGTCGAGAACAACGAGAACATCTACGGCCAAGGCGTCCAGAAGGTCATCGAGATCGCGCAGGTCCCGTCGATGTACGCGGCCGATGTATCCAAGATCACCAAGGAAGCGATCAGCGGCCGGTACGGCGCCGACGGCTCGAAGGCCGTGTTCCAGATGCTGAAGGAACAGAACCCGCAGCTCGATGCGTCCATGTACAAGAAGATCCAGCAGACGATCGAGGCCTTCCGGAACGAGTTCCAGCAGAACCAGACCGAGATGATCGACATGAAGCGGAACTACGTCACGGCGCTGGGCAACGTCTGGCAGGGCTTCTGGCTCAAGATCGCCGGCTACCCCAAGACCGATCTGTCGAAGTTCGCCATCGTGACGACCGACAAGGCCGCCGAGACGTTCCGCACCCATCGTGACACTGGCATCCAGCTGCGGCCGGCGAACTGATCAAGCCACGGGACTTATGCCGCGAGGAGTTTGATCCCTCGCACCAGGCTACGGAGACGGAGATAGCTACTCCAGTGGGTTCGATCCCCACAAGTTCCACAACACAGACACACCAAGGAAACCATCATGTGGTCAGCAATCAAAGGTGCCCTGTTCGAAGAAGATCCGAACGCGGCCAAGCCATCCCCGACAGCCCAGCCCGCCGCCGTGGCAGCTGCAGCCCCCTCGAACGTCGGTGCTGCAGTCGCAGCCGACAACACGTTCGTCGCTGCGCTGCGTCAAGCCATCAAGGCCCGCTCATCGGCCTTCACGAACCTGCTCGCCGCCGCCGACAAGCTGGCGAGCATCATCCCCGACCCGGCCACGCGACTTCGCGCCGCGTTTGCGACCTCGGGCGAAGGTCGCAGCCCGAAGGAGGTTGTGGACGCCATCACCGTTCACATCTCCGATCTGGAAGGGCAGAAGCTGCAGTTCCAACGAGCACTGGAAGGTCAACGGGCTGCGAAGCTCGGTGGTTTGCAAGCTGAGCTCGATGCGCTGAAGCCCGCGAACGACAACGCCGCCGCGCAGATCGCGTCGATGACGCAGTCGATCCAACAGCTGCAGCAGCTCATCGCCACGAACACCGCCCGCGCCGGCGAACTGCAAGGTCAACTGTCCGCCGAGTCAGCGAACTTCACTGCATCGGCGCAGCAGTTCGAAGTGGCCCTCACCATCGTCAAGCAGGAACTGGAAGGTCAGAAGACCGCCGTCCTGTCTACCCTGTCCTGAACTGGAGAACGTCAAATGGCACTGAATGAACAACAAGCGAAGTCCTTCTGGTCGCGTCCTGAAGGCACCACCGGCATGCTGGCCATCGGCGCGGGCATGGTGGGTCTGTGGTTCGCAGCTCCCACGCTGCTGGCCGGCATGATTACGCTCACGGCCCTGCTCGGCCAGACCATCGCGGTCGTCGTGCTGTGCGCGGTACTGGGTGCGCTGCTCTTCATCCTCACGAACAAGAAGTTCCTGACGCTGACGAAGTACATGTTCAAGTCCGCGATGCGTGCCATCACCGGTGCGTTCGTCGAGATCGACCCGATCGGCATCATGAAGAGCTACATCGAGGATCTGACGCACAAGCGCGAGACCATGGCCGGCAGCCGTGACAAGCTCAAGGGCCAGATCGGTGTGCTGAAGAAGAAGATCAATGAGAACGCCTCGAAGTACGAGAACGCCATGAGCCTGGCCTCGGTCGCACAGCAGAAGGGCAACCAAGGCGTGTTCTCCGTGAACGCCCGCCAAGCTGGCCGCCTCGAGAAGCTGAACAAGGAGTCGTTCGGTCCGCTGCTGACGCAGATGGAAGTTCACCTCCGCGCGCTGGACAAGTACTACGAGGTCACTGGCACCGTGATCGAGGACCTGAAGAACGAGGTCGACGCTCGCAAGATGGAGCGTGAGATGATCCTCGCCAGCTACAGCGCCATGTCGGCCGCCAAGAAGATCCTGCAAGGCGGCACCGACGACAAGGAGCTGTTCGACCAAGCGATGGAGTTCGTGGTCCAGGACTTCGGCATGAAGATGGGCGAGATCGACAGCTTCATCGAGAACAGCAAGGGCTTCGTCGAAGGTCTCGACATGCAGAACGGCGTGTACGAAGCCGACGCGCTGGCCAAGCTGCAAGCCTGGGAAGCCAAGGCCGACAGCATCCTGCTGGGCAACGGCAAGCAGCAACTGCTCGAGCAGACCACTGCGACCAGCACCATCAACCTGGGTATCGGTCTGCCAGCCGCTCAGACGGTGGACTACAATTCACTCATCGCACGCAAGTGATGGTGTGATCGAGGAGGGTGGAACGCCCTCCACGTTTCAACAACACAGTTTCACGTTTGTTCTTTGGAGAACCTTGCCATGTTGCACAAGCTCAAGCCCGTTCCTCGCGCCATCATCATCGTCGGCCTCGTCGCCGGCCTCGGCTATGGCCTCACCTCCATCCCGTCCGTGTCGCAGTACCTGAAGCCGAAGGCCAGCGTCGCGGTTGCAGTTCCCGACAAGATCGACCTGCCGGCCGCAACGCAGACCACGGTCCCCGCTGCCGGCACCGTGATCAACGTCGCTGGCGCCAGCGGTTCCATCCGCGTCAAGACCATTCCGTGGAACGGTACGCTGGGCATGATGCATGCGAAGGCCTCTGGCGCCTTCAAGGCACGTGGCCTCGATGTCGACATCAAGCGTGAAGACGACTACGCGAAGCTCATCGCCGACATGTCCGCGCAAGCCAAGGACCCGAACACCGGTTCGCACTTCGTCGTGATCATGGGCGACGGCCTGGCCCCGTTCATCATCGGCCTGAACGAAGCCCTGAAGCCGCATGGCCAGACGGCCAAGATGGTCGCGGGCATCGGCTACAGCCGTGGTGAAGACAAGTGCATCATCTCCGACACGGTCCAGCCGCGTGGTTCGCTGATCGCTGGCTACCTCGGTGACGGTGACATCAACATCTGCATCAAGTACGCGGCTGACAACGGCATCCCGGTGAACGCTGATCCGAAGGTCTTCGATCCGAACGCCATGAACTTCGTCGGCACCGGCTCGTTCGTCGAGGCCGATGACAAGTTCATCGCCTCGGCCAAGAGCAACTTCACGGGCGGTGCCTGCGAAGATCGCACGAACGTCGCGACCGGCAAGAAGCAATCGGTGTGCGTCACTGGTACCGCCACCTGGACGCCTGGTGACACCAAGGTCTTCAACGAGCTGAAGAAGCTGGGCAAGAGCATCAAGGTCATCGGCTCCACCAAGGAGTACGCATGGCAGATGCCGACGGCCGTGATCGGGAACACGCAGTGGATGGCCGCCAATCCGGCCGCGACCAAGGCCTTCCTGGCCGCGATCCTCGAGAGCGGTGAGAAGGTTCGTGCCGACAACTCCGCGCTGATGGTCGCCGCCGCTGAACAAGCCAAGGTCACCGGTGAGCAGGACGCCAGCTACTGGGCATCGATGTTCAAGGGCAGCTCGGACACCGGCCCGAACGGCAAGGTCATCGAGCTCGGTGGCTCCACCACGAACGGCGTTGCCGACGCTGGCTACCTGTTCGGCCTGAACGGCGCCGATGACCTGTACAAGAAGGTCTACACCGTGTACGGCAACATCGCGGTGAAGTACTTCCCGGACATCATGCCTGGTGGCCTGCTGCCGTACGACTCGGTCGTCGACAAGAGCTTCGTCCAAGCGCTGCTGAGCAGTGCCACGAACGTCGCTCAAGCCGCCAAGCCGGTGTTCACTGGTGCTGCGACCGAGACGTTCGCTGCCAAGGCCGTCAGCATCGAGTTCGACACCGGCAAGACGACCTTCAAGCCGAGTGCGGTCAAGGTGCTGAACCAGCTGCTGGACGAGGCCGCCGTGACTTCGCTGAGCGTGCAGATCAACGGCCACACCGACTCCGTCGGCGACCCGGCCAGCAACCTGGCGCTGTCCAAAGCCCGTGCCGAAGCAGTGAAGCAGTTCCTGATGACGAACGCCCCGGCGAACTTCCCGGCCGAGCGCATCGTGACCCGCGGCTTCGGTGACACGCAGCCGATCGGTACGAACGCCCAGAACCGCCGCGTCGAGATTCTGCTGCGTCGCTGAGCAACGTGAACGAGAACTAAGTTCTCTTGGCGGTGGGATCCTGTGGTCTCACCGCCTTTTTGGAGCCAAGAATGTTCAAATCGCTGTTCACCCCGTACGCACTCGGCCGTCGGTTCTCGATCAAGTTCCTGTCGGGCGTGTCTCTCGTTGCCCTGGTGGTGCTCTGGTGCATTTCGCCGGCTTCGACAGGTATCCCTACACCTCTCGCAATCGGTGTCGCCTGGAACACCCTGGCCCTCCAGAGCGGTCTACTGCTGGAGCTCCTCACGTCGACGTACGTGATCTGGCAAGCCATCTTTCTGTCGGCCTTCATCTCCATCTCGATCGCGGCGCTTTACACCGCTGATCTGTTCAAGCCAGTTAGCACCTTCGTCGCGTCCATGCGATTCCTTGGGTTCGCTGGTCTGACGTTCCTCTTCACGCTCTGGACCAGCTCTGCAGAGATGCTGAAGCTATCCTTGCTGACCTTCGGTATGACGGTGTTCCTGACCCGCAGTACCATCGATGTGGTCAAGAGCATTCCGCAGTCCGACATCGACTATGCAAGATCGCTGAATCTCAGCGGCTGGCGCTTGACCTTCGAGCTGGTGCTTCGTGGTCGAAGTGCCGACATGTTGGACCTCGTGCGACAGAACGCAGCCGTCGGCTGGACGCTGTTGGCCATGGTCGAAGGCATCACTCGATCTGAAGGCGGTATCGGCGCGCTGCTGTTGAACACGAACAAGTACTTCAAGCTTGACGCCGTGTTCGCCATTCAGCTCACCATCCTGTTCTATGGCATCGTCCAAGACCTTGGACTTCAGTACCTTCGCACTCTCCTCTGCCCCTGGACTCGTCTGAACCGGAGCGACAAATGACCCGCCCATACGCCATCGAAGAACGCTTGATGACCATCGACAAGCTGAGTCTCAAGTACGGTGAACGCACGATCCTGCGCGATGTCACGGTCGAGATCGACAACATCACTCGACCCGGTGTGAAGCAGGGCCAAGTCGTCGCGCTGCTCGGTCCGTCCGGCATGGGTAAGACCCAGTTGTTCCGGTGCATTGCCGGACTTCAGCCGTACACCTCAGGGACCATCGTTGCCAATCGTAATGGTTCTCTACAGACACCATTGGCGGGTGAAATCGGGGTGGTCCAGCAAGCGTACCCGCTGCTCAACCACCGCACTGTGAAGAGCAACTTGGAGCTGGCGGCACGATGCATCAAGGACGATCCAACCCCCGAGATCCATCGACTGCTGAACCACTTCGGGCTGTTCGACAAGCTGAACGCCTGGCCACAGGAGCTGAGTGGTGGACAGCGGCAGCGCATTGCCATCATCCAACAGCTGCTGTGCTCGAGTCACTTCCTGCTGATGGACGAGCCGTTCAGTGGTCTGGACGTCTTGGCCAAGGCGCGGGTGATGGACACCATTCGTGCTGTGACGACCGAGCATGAGCTGAACACCGTGATCTTCACGACACACGATCTGGAGTCGGCGGTCGCCTTGGCCGACGACATCTGGGTCCTTGGTCGTGAGCCTGGGAAGGAAGGTGCAACCATCGTGAAGCGCCTTGATCTGTGCGAGCGTGGTATTGCGTGGGACCCTGACTACCTGCACAACCCGTTGTTCTGGCCAACGGTGCTGGAGCTCAAAGAACTCTTCAACACGCTATGAACCCCCTTCTGGTTTTTCTCCCCAGTGTCGTCGCCGTGCTGCTGTGCGTCTTTTATTGGGACCGCATCGTGCGTCGGCTTCGACCTCTCATGCTTCGTGGCAAGCCGGCGCATGACCCCATGGACTGGCGTCAGACGAAGACCAGTGGTCCTTGGAACACCGACACGTATTGCGAGAACTGCAAGGGCTGGACCAAGCATGAGGACATCATGAGCGGCATCTGTCACAACTGTGGCTCGAGAAAGGGTGTGCGGAACTACCGCTCGGCTCGCTGGATCTGGGATGGTACCCGGATCCGCGTTCAATTCAAGTACAGCGATGACCGTAATGGGTACGAAATCAAATGAGCACTCAACCTACTCCTGACATCCGCATCGAAGAATGGTGTGACGCATTTGTCATCGTCGTCGAACGAGATGGCGTCGCCAAGCGGTTCAGCTTCAATCAAGAGGACACGCATGAGGGTCTGGTCGAGTTGTTCCATGAGTTGGGGTTCCAGAACGTCACATACGAAGAGGTGTACTGAACCCGAATTTCAGGTTGTTAAACGGTGGGGTTGGGTTCTAGAATGACTTGTCGGTTAGCAAAACACCGCACCCCATCATCAACTGGAGAACGCACATGTTGCATCGCATGAAGCCCCTGCCCCGAGCCATGATCATCATCGCCCTCGTCGGTGGTATCGGTTTCGCTCTGTCCAAGATCGACTTCTCGGCGCTCACCGCCAAGAAGACCGAGACCCCGGTCGCCGGCGCTGTCGAAGCGCCCACCGTGACCACCGTCACCCCTGGCCAACCGCCCGCCACCACGGTGCAGGCCCCCACCGCTCCCGCCACCCCGGCTGCTCCCGAAGCGCCGGTCGCCCTGCAGCCGGCCCAGAGCAATTCGGGTCTCGACGCGGTCCTCAACGCCGGGAGGAAGTGATCATGGGCTGCTACGTCAATCCCCGCACGGAAGAAAAGGAAGCCTTCCTGCTGCGCGAAGGTCAACGTCTGACATCGATCCCCACCGCCGCCGACATCACGGTCGATTCCGTTCCCGTCTGCCTGGTGAACAACGGCTTCTTCACTGCCTGTGCCGTGGCATACAGCGCAAACGAGCTGCGTGCCTTCGCCGACCCAGGCGATCCCCGCCCCAAGCTCTGGTTCAAGGTGCCCCGCACGGCACTGTACCAGGTCAGCGACCTCAAGAACTACGAGTGAACACCATGAAGCGCACCCTCATCTCCATCGCCGCTCTCACCTTCGCCTGCTCGGCGTCGGCCCTGGGCATCGCCTCCGGCCAACCGACGGGTACGAACTACCCGATGGCCGAAGATATCGCCAAGGCCTGCTCGACCCCCGCCGCCCCGATCACGAACGTGGTCAGCGACGGTTCGATCGACAACCTCTTCAAGGTCTTCCAGGACCCGACCGCGCAGTTCGGCATCGTGCAAGCCGACGCGGCCGAGTACCAGAAGGGCCTGGACCCGAAGATGATGTCGAAGATCCAGATGGTCTTCCCGTTCTTCTCGACCGAGATCCACATCGTCACCAAGGACGGCTCGCCCATCACCAGCCTGGCGCAGCTCGCCGGCAAGAACGTGGTCGAAGGCCCTGAAGGCTCGGGTACCTGGGTCACGGTGCAGGTCATCAAGAAGCTGACTGGCCTCAAGTGGAACGGGTTCTACGCCTCGCAGACCGACGGCACCAAGGCCGTGGTGAACGGCCAAGCTGACGCCGAGTTCATCGTCGCCGGCGCACCGGTCAAGATCATCAAGGACACGGCCGGGCTGAAGCTCCTGCCCGTCAGCCATCCGGCACTGGACGGCTTCGGGCTGTACACCAAGACCATGCTGTCGACGTCGCTTTACCCCGGCCAGAGATCCGCGGTGCCGACCTACAAGGTCGACAACATGCTGGTGACGTACGCCTTCAAGAACGAGCGCCAAGCCGAGATCGCCGGGCTCGTGACCTGCATCACCCGGAACATGGGCGCGCTGCAGCGCACCGGCCATCCGAAGTGGAAGGACGTCGATCCGCTGGACATCGATCGCATCAAGTGGCCTGCCCATCCGGCCGCGGCGGCCGCGATCAAGCGTGAAGCCAAGGCTGGGCGTTGATCATGACGATCCTCTACATCGTTCTCGGGATCTTCGCGCTGTGCTACGCCGCGGCCGCGGGTCTGATACTGCTGGCGAACTTCTTCACCAGCCGCAACAGCAGCTTCTGGAGCGCGATCTTCCATCGCTGCTCGCCGTTCGAGAAGCTGATGTTGTCGCCCGGACTGCTGTGGGTCGTGCCACTCGCCACGACCGCGTTCGTCATCCGCAAGCTCGGTCGCTGATCGACCGTCCGTTGTGGTCCAAACGTCAGTGAGTACTCACTGACGCCACCTCAAGTTCAACACCTTAGGACCATCATGACCATTCACATCCTCTCAACCGACACATCCTGGCGTCGTGGCAAGAAGACCAAGGGGCTTCGCGCCAAGCCACTGATCACCCTCATGGTCGATCGTGGCGTCGCGAACAAGTTCCTGATCGACACCCTCGAGGGCGAAGAGCCCATCGACGCTGGCAACATCTTCTGCATTGGCGAGACGGGCGATGCCTGGCAGCAGACCGCCAGGGCGCTGATCAAGAAGTACGACATCAAGGACATCGACAGCGACGGCTGGATGGTCTGTGAGCCGAAGCCCGAGAACGAGGTCGAGTTCTTCGAGTTCACGGCCGCCATGGCCGCGACGCTGGACGCCAAGCTCGGCGACCAGGTCGTCATCCAAGGCATCTGGGGCAAGGACATCGACGGTGTCGGCACCAAGCTGCAGTTCATCGAGGTCGGCGACTTCGTCTGCCGCCAGCCGCACGAGCACTCGGACCAATGGGTCGTGCGGCGCCGGCTGTTCAACAACAGCTACACCGAGCTCGGCGGCAAGTAACCGATCAGCCAAGCCTGTGGGGTGATGTCCACAGGCTGTCTGGGAGGAGTGTAACGGTTCTCCAGCGTTACACTTCTCCCAGACCTGTTTTCGGGATCATGATATAGTTCACCTATCGACTACGGAACAGCATCATGACCGCACGCACCATCACCGGCGACAAGATCAGCTCCAAGATGTTCACTTTCGGCCGCGCCGCTGATCGTAACGATCCGACCTGCTGGTTTACCACCGAGATCAGCACACTGCAAGCCAACGGCTGCAATCCGCTGAAGCGCGCCTGGTCGAACGACCTGACCCCTGGCTTCGTGATGATCAGCGCCAAGACCGGCCGCGAAGCAGTCTTCACGCTCATCGAGACCGAGCGCGATGCTGAAGGCGACGTCATCAAGTACGTCTTCGCCCCCGTGTTCTCCACCACGATCCGCAACGGTGGTCTGTCGAACTGCACCGTGCAAGTCTACAACACCTAACGAGGAGTGAACATCATGCACCAAGCCATCACCGCTTATCTCGACGCGCACAAGACCCTGTCCATGGCCGAAGGTGAGCTCCAGACCATCGCGGTTCGCCAAGCCGAGCTGGCCAAGGCCGTCTACGCC
>JACCDQ010763745.1_pt1 | contig 15044 bp, 22 predicted proteins | sample 7446031 | NCBI WGS metagenome assembly JACCDQ01 (sample SAMN15323442, study PRJNA562643) | freshwater metagenome | isolation source: river surface water | place: USA:Blue River Watershed | collected 2017-08-17
ATACGGAATTTATTGAACGCTATCGAAAAAGTCTAATCGAACATAAATCTAAATCGCGTAAAGGTCTTTTAGTAATTGATTATTATAAAGAAATGCAACTTAGTTCCAATGAAATTCAAAAGTTATACGACCTCACTAAAAGTTTACTTAAGCACTTTTCTGTTAAGATAATAAACGTCAAAAACGAGCGAATCACTATCAAATTGTACTAATCAATGCCCGCCCGGTAATTCTAAGCTTTTAAAATGAGAATTTTTTGTTGTTAACTAAGATTTAATCTCGAAATGTAAAAAGCCACTTTGAAAGATGAACTTTTCCTCCAAACCTTCCCCTTGCGTCGGTATTCGAACCTGCTCCGATTACAGCCCTTTTGGTGTTGAGTTAGATGGCAGAACGGTGAGTTTGGAGTTGGGGATTCTCAAAACGGCTAAACCATTAATAAAACTTTATGATAAGATTTAAATTTTTACATTTCTATATACTGTTTGTCTCCGCGGTAATAATATGTTTTTTAATTTACACATATAATACTCAAATGAAATATGACATCATGATTTCAGATCTCAAAAGCAGAAAAATTGATGGGGCAATTGTAAATCTAATTGAAGGAAATAAGGGCTTTTCTGAAATTGAAATCTATGATCAAAATTCAAAGTCTAGGATTAAAATAAAATTGCCAATTTCTTGGGATATTGATCATTTTAATATTGAGATTGGCGATAGTTTAAGAAAGAAACCATTTGATAATTCAATTTGTTTTTACAAATCTACAAAGGGTAAAAGCATTGAAATTTTTAAATATCAAATTGAGTAAGTACTAGAAAATATGGTCAAATATTGGTTTATAATTCTGCTGGCTTTGTGCATGTTAATTAGTGCTTGTTTTACATGCAGGAACATGGTAGATATCAAAATGAAAAAAATGTGACTTATGTGATCATATAGGACTTGTATTAAACGATAAAAGAGTTCAAGCGTATCTTCATTTAGAAAACCAAAACGCAAAATGCATTTTGATGAAGACCAATGAAATATTACCGGAAGAATGCATTTTAGAGGTTGGTAAAGTTCAAGTAGAAATACATGATTCGTTTAGTAAAGAAGAGAGATACTTAGAAATTGTAAAGTATGAAATACGAGATAACAAAGCATATTTAGAAATGGAATGTGAATTTGAAGGGCTTTTATTATTTGCCACTTTCTCTCGAGGTAAAGTATGTGATATTGAATCTTTGTCATTAATAGAGCAATGAAATTGCTATCTTCCATTGCTTTACTTTGTTCAAGTCAAATTCTTCTTTTTTTGATTTGCTATGATCCGTGTTATTTTTTCTGTAAATTACCTGGGCGACTTTAAGGATTTAGGTAATGAAAATATTTCATTTAAAATTCAAACATGGGGTGAGGAAAGAACAATCAATACAAACTTGGGTGATTTTAAAAAATATTATAATGGCGCAGCTTGGGGTAAATAATATAATCATTTGTTTCTTACTACTTTGTTTAGGTTGTCAGCAAAAGGAGAGAAAACAATTAACTGATTTCAGTTTGAAATCTGCGTATCAAATGCATCTTGGTGATACGCTGAGGTTGTATTTTCTCCATGGCGACGTTGGTAATCATCTATGTATGCCAAAATTATACACACTTAAAAAGTTAAAATATATTGGAGTTAGCTTTTACGATACTTTAGGTAACGATGTAATTGGTCGAACAAAAAAATATAGCGTGAATTTTCTTTGCTTGAAAAAAGGTTATGAGATCATTAATTACGGACATGCACGAGAATATGAAAAGTGTGATTCCTTACCAAAAAATAAATTTAAAAAAATTCATATCTCCATTTGGTAGATTATTGAATAATAAAAATAAGATGCATTGAATTTTCAACGTTTTAATTTATAAAAAATTGAGATCGGTTATGCCCACCCCCTCCAAACATTCCCCTTGCGTCGGTATTCGAACCTGCTCCGATTACAGCCCTTTTGGAGTTGAGTTGGATGGATTCCCTGCGTATGAATTATTTGTAACGGACAAGACAAATGGAAAAAATGAGAGTAATTTGATTTTTAATCAAAATCCTATTGAAGCAAAAGAAACAATTTATTCCCTTTTTGGAAGTGGTGAACATGAATACGATTATTCAGGTGATAGTAAAAAAGAACAAACAGGAACTAAAAAAGCAGCTGTTGTAGGGTTTAAAAGTGTTAAAAATACGCCTGAAGAATGAAAAGAGTTGCAATTAATTTATTGATTGGTTTGTTGTATTTTATTACTCAAACAACTATTGAAATGTTAGTAATTCTAATATTAATTTATTTAGGAATTCCTTATAGTGGAATGGGTGCAGATAATTTTTTACAAGTATTGGCGGGAGTTGTTGTGTATTTTGGATTAACAAAAGCATTGTATTTAAGTGCACTGTATTTAATTTTATTTATTGTATTTAGTACGGCGACTAAAATTAATTTTAGGCTTTTAAATGCTTTGATAAGTATCTTTTTATTTCCGACAATTGCTCTTTATTTTGGAAGAAATGTTTTAACAATGATAAATCCATTAATGTCTATAATAATTTCTAGTATTATTGTATTTTATCTATTGAAGTCAATTCGTTTTTTAAATAGAGTTTGACCTCTCCCCAATAATTCAAAGCAAAAAAATAGATTTATTGGAAAAAGGATGGCCTACCGCAAAAGACCCACTTTACGCAGGGCCTTATATGAAAATAAGTCGAAACAGCACTGTAGAAAGGATACCATTGCAGGGAAATCCAACATTAAAATAAATATGAAAGAACTTGTTTATAAAATTCTTTGGAGTACAATAGAAGACTTTGTAGGCCTTTGGGAAATTTTATGGGAATTAAATTCTGTTATGTCCGAGAATGGTCAAATAGAAAATCAGGAATTAGCTAAAAAGATTTTGAGATATTTTTTAGACCAGAAGCTCATAAAATTATATATAAATAAATGGGGAAGCGATGATCTTGAAGAATTGCAATTTAAGGAGGCGATAAAAATTCTTGATGATGAGAAATATTGGAATGCACCTAAGATAAATGCATTGTGTATTAAAATTGGGAACACTGAATTTGGTGAAAAATTTTATAATCAAGATTTGTTAGGTGACTTTATTTAAGGATAATCTGAGAAGCCGTAAAGGGTTAACAAACCAACTACTTTAAAGTAAAAAGCAACGGATTCTTTAAAAACCGAAAGGAATTAAATGAGATGCAAATTAGTGTCAGATCGTTATTTCATGAAAAGGTTTTGGCATTTCCAAGCCCTCAATCGGGTTGGGATTAGAAACTCCACAGATTACAGCCCATTTGGCGTTGAATTGGATGGTAGAACGGTGAGTTTGGAGGGGTATAGGTTTGGTTTTCAGAATCAAGAAAAAGATGATGAGATTAAGGGGGAAGGAAACTCTATAAACTATTCGTTTAGAATGCATGACCCGAGATTAGGTAAGTTCTTTGCGATTGACCCGTTATCGAAAAAGTATCCTCATAATAGTCCTTATGCATTTTCAGAGAATAGAGTAATCGATTGTGGAGAACTTGAAGGATTGGAGATATTCTATGCTGCTGATGGTACATTTTTAGGACAAGTTGGGTCAAATACTCAAGTCATGGTAGTAAATGATAAAATAATTAAAATGAAAGGTGGTATTAAAGCAGTTCAAAAGAATTTGGGCCAAATTAATAACGCTACAACAAATTCAGAAGTACAGAATCAACATCGTGAAGCTGGAGAAAGACACTTAGCATGGTATTTGAAAAATAGTAAAAATACAGGTTTAACACAAAAAGAATTTCAAAAACAAGCAGCTACTGTGTATGGTGAGAGTTCAGCCTACAAAATGAGTAAGGTTACTGATGATTTAAAGAAGGAAATGTTTGCTATAGCATATGTACATTTAAATAATAAAACGGCATATGGAGCAAGTTCAGATAAAGCTAAAGAATTTCTAAACTTAACTCCAGAAGGAAGAAATAGTAGTGAATTTAAAAAATTGGCAAATGCTGCGATAATAAATGCTCAAACAGGAGGTTTTGATTATAGTTATGGCGCTAATATGTGGGATGGTAAAGAACAATCATTGTTCCCGTCTTCAGATAATAGGGGAAGTACAGGAGCATATGAGTTACATATGAATACTATGGGATGGAGTATTTCGGATGAACATTATAAATCTTGGAAGAAAAATGTTGGAGACGGTTTTAAAGCTCCACAGGAAAAAGCCGCTCCAATAAATTATGGTAAATACACAAACAAAGGGAAAATACGATTACATTCTACTGCTGTTTATGGAGAAACAATTTTTTGGAAAATGAAATAATGATAAAATTAATGATGAAGTATAGTATTTTTTTTTTGCTATTGATAGCTTGTAATACGATAGTTACAAAAAACGATATCAAGATTGCGAAATATGTTCGTTTTAACGAAGACACAGTAATAAAACATATTATTTCTATAAAAGATGGACTAAAAAAATATGAGATTAATTATGCTAATAATGGATGGCAAGTGCTAGATTCAAATAGTTATGAATATATGAATGATTCTTTGTGTTATTCATATATTTATCACCCATATTATGACAAAGATACTAGGAGACTTAAAAAATATGCTTTGCATGAAAAAATTAAGTTTCAAAAAACTTATAGAATTCATTTTAATGATAAATATAACTTATCTGATAATTATTCTAAAGATTTAGATTTTCTATTTTCAACGAAATTAAATCCAAATCATGATAATAAGCTAATATTTGATAAAAAAAATGCGCCGTCTCTTTTAATGGAATATGGTATTCCTTACGATGAAATTTTGGATTCATGTAAGTATAAAGTTGTAGAAAAAGGATTGTTATCAAGCGATGAATTTTATTTTGAAAATTATTCACTTACTAGACAATACTATTATGTTAATTCAATGCTTAAAAAAGTAATTATTTCTGTAAAGAATAACCTCCAAAGTGAAACGAATGAATATGTTGAAGAATTTAAGGTAATGTGATAGGATATAGCTACATTTTTTGATTGTTCAATATCCATTGTTGGTTTAGGGGAGTTTTTTATGAATAGTTTATAATATACAATTTCCCCAAATCGGGTTGGGATTAGAAACTCCACAGATTACAGCCCTTTTGGCGTTGAATTGGATGGAAGAACGGTGAGTTTGGAGGGGTATCGATTTGGATTTCAAGGCTCCGAAAAAGACAATGAATTTAAAGGTGAAGGGAATAGCTACACCACTGAATTTAGACAGTTAGATCCGAGATTGGGAAGGTGGTTGACAAGTGATGCGTTAGAAAAAAAATACTCAGATCTTTCGCCATTTGTTGGTATAGGTAATAATCCAATTATATATTTCGATGCCGATGGAAAAGACATTGTATATTTTGATAATAAAGGTAATGAAGTCGTTTCAAAAAGAGTTGTTTCAAAACAAGTTTATGAAACTTATGTTCAAACAGGCAAAGTCGATGGAAATACAGTTTACACTAAAGCTAAAATGCCGAATAGAATAACAGTTTATTCAAATTACGAAAAAGAAGTCAATAGAGATTATAACAAATTTGATTATGATATTGCAGCTCAAACATTTTTATTTAACCAAAAAAAGAAAGCGGGTACACTACCCGATAAAGGACAAGGAGGAGACCCATCAGGCGTACCAGACTTAGACCCTAATGTTGTTAAAAGTATAATATTAAAAGAATCTTTATATGGTTATGCTAACGGGAAAAATGCTTCCGTTGATGTTATGCAAGTTAATGTAACCGGCGATTGGACTGAAAAGAAAAAAGAAATCGGATTAACTAAAGGAAGAACAGCGTCAGTAAAATTGAGTATATCTGCTGGTATAGTTTGGTTATATTTGAAATGAATTACCATTACGACAATCAATGATGCAAATAACAAAGTAACTGGATATAAAGCAACGTAGATTGGTGGCTATGATTGGAAAGTTGCAGTCAAAAAATATAATGGTGGTGGAGATTCAAATTATATTGAAAACTTTAACAAAGTAATGGAAGCATTAAAAAATGGCGCTTCAAAAGATGGGTATTCAGAACAAAAAGACAAAGAAACCAGAAAAAATAGTGAGAAAAAGCAATAATAAATATATATACTTCATAATTCCAGCCTTTCTAACTATAAGTAGTTGTTCAATTCAACAACAGCTTAGTGAAAATCATTATATTCACGTAGGTGAAGTAATTCTCAACTTCGAACAATATAATGTGTTCAATAGTTATAGAAAAATTAAAACCGCAACGTCATCGAAAGGTAATTCTAAATTAATTTTTACGAGTTCAACTAAATCTTTTGAATATAATTTGGATGGAAAGGAAGATTTTATTGACAGCATTGTGGGTAATAAGTTTTATAATGATTCTGAGTTTACTATTATTGATAGTTTATCTAGTATAATTTGCTTGCCTACAGGATGTTTTGAATTAGAAAAGTAAAATCGACTTAGCTTAAATTACAAACTATTTCAAAGATTAAAAATTAGAAATCCTGCTGTAAAATCTCTTTTGACACAAAGAATAACTAAATGAAACGACTGAAAAATATTGGGATTTAACTTTTCATACCCGTAAAAAATTAAAAATCATTTATTATTTTATTTGAACTCTTTTTCAACTATTTGAAAAATGATCTTTGCTTCTATACATTCCCCAAATCGGGTTGGGATTAGAAACTCCTCAGATTACAGCCCTTTTGGTGTAGAATTGGATGGCAGAACGGTGAGTGGTGGGTATCGATTCGGTTACCAAGGCTCAGAAAAAGACAATGAATTCAAAGGTGAAGGAATTAGCTACACCACTGAATTTAGACAATTAGATCCGAGATTGGGAAGGTGGTTGAGTGTGGATCCAAAAGATGGTAATCCCAACTTAATAAATCAGAGCACATATCATTTTGCTTACAATAACCCGATTTTATATACGGATGAGAAGGGTGATATTCCATGGCCACAACTTGTTGATAAATTTACATCCATAGGCGGATTAGCTAAATCAAGAACAATAACCCAGTTGAGTAGCACGGCAAAACCTCATCATGGTTTAGATTTAGCGGCTCCCAAAGGAACTCCAATACATGCTGCTGCAACAGGAATAGTTATATATGCAGGACCACGTATAGGATATGGAAATGCAATTATTATTGATCATGGGAATGGTTTTGTTACACTATACGGTCACATGAAAAAAAGTGATATTATGGTAAAAGAGAATCAAAAAGTTGAAAACAATCAAGAAATTGCTAAAGTAGGTAATGAAGGTGGGTCAACTGGACCTCATCTACATGTTGAGTATATTTATAATTTGGATCTAACTAACAAAGCTTTTTGGTCTAAAAAAGGTGAAAAAAGCAAACATGTATATGACCCAAGATCGATTAATGATTTACAAGATGTTTTGGATGGAAATGAAGAATTTACAGGAGAATTTTTGGATAATGAAGGTTTGGGACCTAAAGGATCTATGAGTAATCCACAGGAGGTAAAAGAAGTTATTGTAACTAGAAAACAAAAAACACAACCTTTTACTAAGGATGAATACAACAAGTCAAATCAATTTAAAAATGGTCCACTAGCTCCAATAAAACCTGAACAAACCGATCGAAATTAAAAAAGATTAATGTTTAAAAAAAAAATATTCTTGCAAAAATGAAAAACATACTTTGGAGCCTACTTATATTAACTTCATGTGTAAACCCTGAAAAGCATTTAAAAAGTGAATTGGAGGTGCAGTCCGTTGCTGGAAATAAAAAAGTTGTTGAGATTGATTCTATAAGTTACTTACAACTAAACAAGAAAATTTCAAAATTAGATTACTTTGACACAACGCAACATGAAATTACTAATACTAGTATTATTGATGAATATTCTGTTTTTTTAACAAGCGAAGTAAATAATTCTAACCTATATAAGTTGTACTATAATGAGATGATATCGTCTGTTGATACTATTTTTATTCTAATGAAAAATCAAAATTTTTATAGATACATAAGGAAAGATTTCAAAACGAAATTAATTTTCGATTCATACGTTGTAGACACTAGGTCGTTGCCAAAAAAGCTAAAACACAAGCTTTTGAATTTGACAACTGAACGAAGTGAAGCGCTTGTGATTAATGATTCAACCTTTTCAAGAAGTTTGATGATTAATTTTAAAAAAGATACGATTCAAAGTCTAATTTTTGTATATTATTTAGATTGAGTAATGCTTCTAAATTCCCCAAATCGGGTTGGGATTAGAAACTCCACAGATTACAGCCCTTTTGGTGTAGAATTGGATGGCAGAACGGTGAGTGTGGAGGGGTATAGATATGGTTATCAAGGCTCAGAAAAAGACAATGAATTTAAAGGCGAAGGAAACAGCTACACGACCGAATTCAGACAATTGGATCCGAGGTTGGGAAGGTGGATGAGCGTAGATCCTGTGTTTCAACCTTGGCAGGGTTCGTATAGTTCGATGGATAACAATCCGCTAATCTTCAATGATTTTTCAGGAACCCAAGTGCTTGGTGACTATTATAATCGAAATGGTAAATATCTTGGTAATGATGGCATAAACGATAAACAAGTTTATGTTGCGGATGGAGTTGATAAAACAAAGAAAGGGAAATTGAAATTTATAAATGCTCAAAGATTGAATGTAACACACTCAACTTTTATAAAATTTGCTGGGGTTGTTGACCAAGAAAGTTATGGAAATATGAAGGAATCTTTTGCTCTTGGAACTACGATTGTGAATGCTAGCAGAAACGGAGGTGTTAGTATTGAATCTTTAATTACAAATGTTAATTTTACAAAGGCCATAGCGACAACAAATTATATGTCATTTTTAAAGTCTCCTAATAATAATAAATATGGGATTTCTAGCGCTATAAATGCTTTCTTATACCAAGCAGGGGACAAAACTGCAATAGATTATTCGAATGGAGCGTTATTATGGGAAGGTGGCGAATTTGCTGCTAAAGGCGCAAATCAACATAAATCCAAATTTTATGGATTAGTTATACCAAAAAATCATTGGGTTCAATTCAATAATTTTTATAAAACAACAGGTAAAAATTCTCTTTTAAAAGATTATAATGTTGAAAAAGTTGCCTCTTTAAGTGCATATTTTAATAAGGATGCTGGGGTATATATTGTAAAAGCAGCAGGACAAAACAATAGAGTACTATTGAGATCAACAGCAGTTCATGGTGGGACAATTTTCTTTGGTAAAAATGCAAGTGATCCGAAAAATGCAGACTATAATTGGAAATATTTATCGATCATACCAAAATAATCCCGATTTTATGAAATGCCTAATTATAATATCATTTGTTTGTTTTTTTTTGATCTCATGCAGTTCAAGTTATAGAGAAGTCAAAAAAAAATATAGTGGAAATGAATATTCTCAATTAATAAGTTGTGGGACATGGAAAAATGGAAAGAAAACCAAATTCATTAAAGGTAATTTTTTTGATAAGGGAATAAAAACTCTTATTCGCATTAATTATTTCGAGGATAAAATGGTTTACTTTTACTTTTACAAATTGAATTCGGATCATTGGCTACAATACTATTCTGATTCAATACCGATACAATTCTATTTGTGTGATTCAATTTTGGACTTAAATGGAGATGGGACAAAGGAGTTTGTCGTACAAAAATTTATTGGTATCGGAAGTATTACAGACTATTTTTTTAACGTTTACGCCATGAAAAACGGGCAATTTTACAAATTAGAGACTTTGGAAAAATTGCCGAATGTGAGTTTTCAACCAAACTTGGAATCCTTTACATCTCTAAAAAAATCTGAATTTACGACTATTGGTAAAACCTTTAAATGGGATAAAGATTTAGGTTTTAGATTAACCGAACTGCAGATGATATCTTACAATAATTTTAGATCGATAAATAAATATTATGTTTTAAGAAAAGGGGTATTACGGTTGAACAAACAAACTTATTCTGAATTAATTGATCGAAAATTTTGGGGTTTTCAAAATTGGTGTGATTAAATTTTTATCTCATGATATTTTCAAATCGGGTTGGGATTAGAAACTCCTCAGATTACAGCCCTTTTGGTGTTGAATTGGATGGCAGAACGGTGAGTTTGGAGGGGTATAGGTTTGGGTTTCAGAATCAGGAGAAGGATGATGAGATTAAGGGAGAATCCAATTCAATTGACTTTGGTGCACGAATTTACGATCCAAGAATTGGTAGATGGTTCTCATTAGATTTATTACTAGCAAAAAGACCAGCTCAAACGCCTTATTCATTTGTTGGAAATAAACCAAACATGAATAAGGAGCTTTACGGGCATGATTATGAAATAATTGTTGATAAAAGTGAGAAAGGAAATACAATTACAATAAGGGCAGTTTATTATACCGATGTAAAGGGATCAGAATCTTTTAATACAGCATTGAAAGCTACGGAATTCTGGAATTCTCAAAATGGTAAGTTTAAATATCAAGTAACAGAAGATGATGGAACCGTAACAGAATATGATGTGATTTTTCAACTAACAGTAAAGGAGGTTTCGGAGGAATCTAAATCATTGTATGGCGCTGAGGAGGGTATTAAATTAGATGCATACGATGATGATATTGGTAATAGTTTAATAGTTAAACAAGATGCTCAAATTACAGACCAATTATTTGGTGCAACTTCGATTGGTCAATTTACTGAAATAGCTTATTCAAGAAAATCTAGTGACACTCCACAACATGAAATAGGTCACACTTTAAATCTTGGACATTTTTTAAGGGGACTTATGAAAGAAATTGATAGATATGGAACTAAAACGCGTGAACCAATTATTTACAGCGAAAATGTACAACAGATTATTGATTTTGCCATTGGAAAGGGTGATATGTCGTCATCGACTGCCCCAGTCATTAAAGCAAAAACTATTGTTATAAATCCTAAAAATGAAAAATTGGAAGGTAAAATTGTTGAAGCAAATGACGAGTAAAAGAAAAATAAGATCATTAATGATATTTTTAGTTTTCAATTCAAAAATCCTATTGGGGCAAGACACTTGTGTGTTCAAAATTATCGATACGATAGGAGTAAAAAGAGCGTATTACGTTATTTATGAAGATAGAACTGAGTGTAATAATACAAAGTATCACTATATGTCATTTTTTTTAAAATCTAAAAAAGATTTTAAATCGATGAATGAATCCATGATATTAGCAGATACTTTTTCTTTTTATTCTCCATCTCAATGTTTAAGCACTCAATTACTTTTAAATAAAAATAGGGTGATAACCGCGAATTATGAAAGTTACGAATACATTGGAGATCAAATTGTAATTGCTAAAGAAAAAGAGAACGGACAATTTACACTTTATTCGATCTATTCTCCTTTAGGTTTTGTTCATTGGGAATTATCGAAAGAAGCATATAATTATTCAAAGTCAATTGAACAAATGATGTATAATGGCGAAAAACAATGTTTGGAAGTTTTTTCCCCTGTAAATTATATACTTTTCCCCAATCGGATCAGTAGTGATTAATTCCACGGAAAAGTCACTAAAATTTAAATTATCAACATTTACTTTGACTAGTACTTGTACTAAAAAACATAGTACAAGTACTAAAAAATCATAACAACATTCTGTATTCTTCCCAACACGTTTTGTATTGTCCATAAAGCATTTGTGGATTTTCACAAAGTACTATGTGATTTTTAACTTAGGTTTTTGCCTCAACACAAATTTTCAATCTGGCTAAGTTTATCCAATCTTTAAAATTATGATGGATGAAAAGAAATTTTAGTACAGATATATATGGATATGATTTTCGTAATGATATGAAAAAGGCTGTTTGGGAAAAGGCTGAAATTATCCCATATGAAAATAAAGATCAAAAGAGAAAAGATAGGTGTGGAGCGATAATTCATTGGGATAAATATGGAGATACAACTGAAACTGGCTTTGGTTGGGAAATTGATCATATAAAACCTGTGATTCTTGGTGGTAAAGATGAATTGTCAAACCTGCAGGCCTTGCAATGGCAAAATAATCGACAAAAATCAGATGTTTATCCTGGACTCAAATATTGTAAAATACCCTAGTTCAAAATAAAATCAAGGAATTCCGAAGTAATTCATAACGAACAGCAGGAATTCTATGGTAATTACTCAGGAATCCATGGTAAAATCAAGGAATTCCTGAGTAATTATTCAGAAAAACGAGGAATTCTGCGGAAATTATCCCTTCATATCCTCAAAACTAAACACCCTAGTGGTTTCTGCATCCAGGCGGTGTTGTGCTAGACGCACATATCGGTAAAATTCTTTGCTATTAGGGGCGTGGCCAGAGATGCGGCGCACGAGTATTTCGTCCATTCCGGATTCGAGCATGATGGAAATGGCGGTGCGGCGCATAGTGTGTGAGGAGATGTGGTCAGATAACTTGAGCTTTCGTTGTGTTTTGGGGTCTTTTTGCCTGATGATGGTTTTTCCTTTTCGCTCCCGCACTTTGTGTAAGTAGTCGTTTTCAGGTATCAGTTCACTGAGTTCTTTTACTTTTCTGTTGAAGTATTGCAGTGAAATTTGAGGTAGGAGGTGGTCGCCTCTTTTGAGGTATTTCTTAAAGATGTCAACACAGTAGGAGGGGAGCAGCATGCGGGTTTCTATTTGCGTTTTTGCGGCTCGAACATCGAGGTAATAGTGCTGCTCCTTTTTTTGGAGTTGCAACTTGCTGAGTCTTTTTAAATCCGAGTAACGCAAGGCTACGGTGCAACCAACAATAAATAAGTCCCGGACTTCAAGCAGTTTTCTTGATGTCAATTCAGCTTGCAGCTCCTCATCGTACAAAAGTGTGAAGAGTTGCTTTTTAGTTAATGCCACTACAGGGATTTCATATGCTCCAAAGGAATTATCCTTTTACACAAAAAAACCCATCAGTTTGACTGATTGGATAAATCTTTTAAGATCTGACTTTCCAAAATTAATTCATAGATTCGTCGTATTGGTCTGGGATTAGAAACTCCACAGATTACAGCCCTTTTGGCGTAGAATTGGATGTAACGTATTAAATTTATTTAGAATAATGAGTTTAAATTGAAAAGCAATTCCATAATATGATTTATAAAAGGAACGACAAAAGAAACTTATATTATTTGATGGATATGTTTATTATGTCACAAATTACGCCCTCAGTTTTTTGTGATGAATTTTATTATTCTTACGATTTAGAAATTGATACTCTTTCGTTGAGTAATATAGAACAGTCAGTATTTTCGGAACTAAGTTATGTATCGAGTCGTTTTTCTCCATTTAATGAGGACCACGAAAAGTTTCCAAATGGATTTTTTACTGAACAAGAATTAAGACAGAAAATTATAGAATCTAAGGAGAAATTAAAAGTGTAAGGTTTTTTATGAAATTGAAAAGAATCTATTATTCTATATGGTCCGATGGCATTCGGAAAATGGAATTGGTGAACTCCACAAGAAAAACAAACTGGAAGTTCGGTTCGAATGTTCTCCTGTCATCAGCTGGTTATTTTAATTTATTGTTTTTGGCAGCTTTGTTTCCAAGAAAATACCTCATGGATTATTTAGATTATTTACAGATTGATTTTTCAGGGAGTGAATATTTGACAAACGCATCTTTAGGAGCAAACATTTCAGGTATTTTCTTCATTATTAATTACTTTTTGATTTTTAGAAAAGACCGCTACAAATCCTTTATTGACGATTATAAATATTACAACGGCAAGTTATTTTTGGGTTATTTTATCGTTTCAATTTGGGCTCCAGTATTATTTATGATCGTGTATGTGATATATGTGAAAGTATGGTAATTGAATTTACGATTCCTATCACAAAAATTAACTTATGAAAAAACTTTATTACACCATTTGGAGTGATGCCATACACCAATTACAAGGGAATTGGAAGACTCGGGATAATTGGAAATTTTACGCTCTTTTTGTTTTTTCATTTGTAAATGGATTCAATCTATTTTCTTTGATTTTCCCATTTCATATTAAAGGCAATTTTAAGATTACTCGGCATGCCCGTAATTGTTTTTATGTTGGTTTCATCGAATCTTATTACTAAAGTTTTACCCTAAAAATAAAATCAAGTCTTACGATGAAATTGTTGGGGATGAAGAGTAGAAAAGGAACAGCATGGAATTGACTAAAATCGTTGAGCTTCAATTGAGGGATCTGACCATTCTGCAAAGGTTTCTGAACGGGGAGGATTGGCAACCGGATGCTTTTCAAACTCAACGGTCAGTTGCTTCTTGGCTGAGGTATCTTGACTTAACAACCCTAGAGTGCATCAATGTTCTTACTGCGTTTTACGAGTTCGAAGATTTAAATCAAGAGATACTGACGGGCATTATAACTAACAAAAATATTTCGGATTTAATTTCATTTATTGCTGCCCATTTGAAAGCAACTGCTCAGGTTGAAGATGCTGCCACAAACAAGGCACCATTTAATTGGGATCGTTTTCTGAATGAATTAGCAAAAAGCGGGATTGATACCATGGACATGCATCCCGATCAGCAACTGAGTGCAGTTTTGAGTAAGCAACTAACTGCAGTGGTTGGCGCCTTGAGCAAGTTAAAACCTGGATCTATTCAGCAAATCAGACAGTACACTGATCCTCGAAAAACAGCACTTTCTATATTCAATTGGCTGCTTTTCATTGCTGCTTTAGTTTGCTTCCTATTTGAAACTTACATCGCGATGGCATCACTCTTAATCCTTTGGATAGTTACGCTTGTTTTTGGTTTCTTTATGCGCAAGAAATTGCCGGATGTATTTACAATTAACAAGTACCGTACTTTTCAGGATATGTTTGATGAATCAGTGTTAAAATAAGAAAAGATGCTAACTAAATTTTGACCCCGACAAGCGCAGCGAAGGTCAGTCAGAATGAACTTTGTGAGGTTTTAACGGAATTGATCTATTATCCGCAAAATTTATCCTATAAAAATATTGACCTCATCCCTGTTGGGTCGGAGGTCATTATCAAGCTCACGCACCACCTA
>JACCDQ010494352.1_pt1 | contig 15042 bp, 14 predicted proteins | sample 7446031 | NCBI WGS metagenome assembly JACCDQ01 (sample SAMN15323442, study PRJNA562643) | freshwater metagenome | isolation source: river surface water | place: USA:Blue River Watershed | collected 2017-08-17
CCACACTTTTGGGTTTGAGCGCCGGGTTCGGCACGAACTGTAGGGGTTGCGCCGCTGCTGCTTGCTCTTTTGCCTCGTCGTCACGGGCGCAAGACTGCCCTTGCGCCTTGGCCTGCTCCGACACCATCAAATACGGGTTCAAGTGGGCGTCCACACGGCCCGGCTGGTCCACCTCGGTGGAATCTATTTCAAGAAAATCCGCCATGGGCTCACGGACCAAAAAGGCTGTGCCCCGAACGTCTGTGATCGATGCCACCGGTTCGCGCCGGGCAATGCGGTGTGCCACCTCCACCAAAGCGCGTTCTGCGTTGCCGTACAGCAATATGTCGCACTTGCTGTCAAGCGCAATTGAACGCCGAACGTTTTCGCTCCAATAGTCGTAGTGGGCGATTCGGCGCAACGAGCCCTCAATGCCCCCCAGCACAATCGGCACGTCTTTGTAGGCTTCGCGGCAACGTTGGCTGTAAACCGTTGCAGCGCGGTCTGGCCGTTTGCCGCCCACGTTGCCGGGCGTGTAGGCATCGTCAGTGCGAATTTTGCGATCGGCCGTGTAGCGGTTGATCATGGAATCCATGTTCCCCGCTGTCACCCCCCAAAACAAATTGGGGCGCCCCAAGGCTTTGAAAGGCTCTGCGCTGTGCCAGTCGGGTTGGGCAATGATGCCCACCCGGAAACCTTGCGACTCAAGCACGCGCCCCACCACCGCCATGCCAAAACTGGGGTGATCCACATAGGCGTCGCCAGTCACCAGCACCACATCGCAGCTGTCCCACCCCAACTGGTCCATTTCTGCCCGGCTCATTGGCAAAAAAGGCGCAGGCCCAAACCGCTTGGCCCAATAGGGCTTGTAGCTGGTCAGTGGCTTGGCTGCACGGGTAAAAAACGAAACATCTATTGGAGCATTCATGGGCTTGGCCGAATATCGAGTGTCAAGTGTACGTTTTAGCCCTGTTTTGCGCATGGATTAACTTGCAAAGGCCTTGCGCAACGCGCGGGCTGCATCTTGCTGGGCCTGCAAAGCCAGGGGTATGGCGCGTCCCATCTTGATGAATTCATGGGTCACGCCCGCGTAAATCTCCAATTCCAAGGGCACACCGGCCCAACGGAAGCGGTCAGCCATCAACACCCCCTCGTCTACCAACGGGTCACACTCGGCCAAGCCCATCCAAATCGGGGCCACGCCTTCGAGGTCGGGGGCGTTCAGCGGCGCAAATCGCCAATCGTCGCTTTCTTCGGGTGCATTTAAGTACTGACGGAAAAACCAGTCTATGGTTTCTGACTCCAGCAAAAAGCCATGCCCAAACTTGTGGTGCGAAGCCGTGTCGCGTTTGGGGGCACAACCTGGGTAAAACAGCAGCTGCAAGGCCAAACTCAAACCAGCGTCTCGGGCCATCAACGCGGCACCCATGCTCAGAGTCCCACCAGCACTGTCCCCGCCAATGGCCAGCCGGTTCGCGTCCAAACCCCACTGGGCCGCATTCAAGTGCAACCAGGTCAAAGCATCGCAGGTGTCGTTGAAGGCCTTGGGAAAGCGGTGTTCCGGGGCCAGCCGGTAGTTCAATGACACCACAGCGCACTGGGCCAAATGCGCCAAATGTCTGCACAAACTGTCATGCGTGTTGACGCTGCCCACCGTGAACCCGCCCCCATGCAAATACAACAATATCGGCCAGAGGGCGCGAGAGTTGCTCTGGCTTTTTGCTGGATTTGCAGGCTCTTGTGTGGGGTGTGGCACCACCAAGCGGGCTTCAATTTGCGTGCCGTCGCGCGTGGGCACTTGCAATGACTCAACGCGCGCCATTTTGTGGGGCGCTATGTCCAAAACCCCTGAACCGGCTTCGTAAAAAGCACGGGCCTGCTGCGGCGTCAAGGCGTGCATGGGCGGGCGCCCTGCCCGCTCCATGCGGTCCAACACCCCACGCATGGCAGGCAACAGCATACTTCTGGGATGGGGGTGGAAGCTCATGCCTTGAATTGTCCTAGAACGCAGCGAATGGGCACCCGCTAATATGAGGCACCGCCCCCGGTTTGGCTACCGCAACCCAGCACTGCTGTGGATTCGAGCCACCCCGGTAACAACTGGCCGCGCAAACAGAAAAAGCCTGGAAAGACCAGGCTTTTTATGAGAATTTGGTGGGTCGTAGTGGGATCGAACCACTGGCTTCCACCGTGTGAAGGTGGCACTCTACCGCTGAGTTAACGACCCGGTAGCGTAGCCTTGTATTCTAAACTATTTTTTGCACTCAATTCAACCGCTTTCGCAAATTCTGTCTGAAAGTGGGAATCTGAGCAGCGCAATTTACGCCTTATCATCCCAGTTTGGTGTTCAACTACAACCGCTTACCTGCCCATGGAAATCAGCACTTGGTTGGCATTTTTTGCCGCGTCTTGGGCTATCAGCATCTCGCCAGGCGCTGGGGCGGTTGCTGCCATGAGTGCAGGCCTGAACCATGGGTTTCGGCGGGGCTACATCACCACTGTGGGCCTGGTTCTGGGCATTTGGACCCAGCTGGTGGTGGTTGGCTTGGGGCTTGGCGCGTTGGTGGCCACTTCAAACACCGCATTTCAGGTGGTCAAGTGGGGCGGCGCTGCGTATTTGGTGTGGTTGGGTGTTCAGCAATGGCGTGCCCCAGCCCGGCCCATGGCTGCTACCTCAAATGCAAACCACTCCATTTCTGCCAAAAGCATGATTTTGCGGGGTTGGATGATCAACGCAGTCAACCCCAAGGGGACTGTTTTTTTACTCGCCGTGGTGCCGCAGTTTCTGAATTTGCAAGATTCTTTGGCCCTGCAGTATTGGGTCATAGGCCTGACCTTGAGCTTTACCGATTTTGTGGTGATGGCGGGCTACACGGCCCTGGCAGCCCGTGTGTTGGCTGCTCTCAAAACCCCGGCCCACATGCGTGCGCTCAACCGGGTGTTTGGCAGTTTATTTGTGCTTGCGGGCGGGTTGCTGTCGGTATTCAAGCGCTCCGCCTAAAAGCTCGGCGCCATGGCAATAAAGCGTGGCAATTGTGCAGCGAAAAGCATACAATCTAAAGGTTGTTGTGAATCGCTTGCCTTCACAGCATTTGTAGTATGACTTGGCCCCGGTTCTTGACCGCTGGCCTATCTCGCTGGTCAACACTGGTTGACCCACCGGGTTGTCAAACTTCCCAAAATGACAAGCCCGTTTTCTGGCAACAGCACTTGGTGCTGGCCCAGATTCACCCCACATTCGGTGAACCCTAAACAGTGCGTGGCGCCAGCTTGCCCGTTGCTTGTGGGGCGCTGAAGGACACAATGCAAGGAGGACACTATGTCCAAAGAAGATTTGATTGAGATGCAGGGTAAGGTTGAAGAGGTTTTGCCCGATTCGCGTTACCGCGTCACGTTGGACAACGGGCACACGTTGATCGCCTACTCTGGCGGAAAAATGCGCAAAAACCACATCCGTATTCTGGCGGGTGACAAGGTGTCTTTGGAGCTATCTCCATACGACCTCACCAAGGGCCGCATCACGTTCCGGCACTTGGAGCCGCGTTCGGGCGGTTCCAGCGCTCCGCCGCCAGCACAGCGCCGCAAACCACGGTAACCACCACAAAAAAAGCCAAGAATTCTTGGCTTTTTTTGTTTCAGTTGGGGGCAGCCATATGTCTCCACACAGTCCTGCCTTTGCTCGCTTTGTCCAGATCGTTCAGCACCGCCCCGTGAGCAGCCACCTCAGCTTCGTTGGCCATGAGCACCGGCAACACAAACTGGCGCAAGTCCAGCGAGGCAACACCCCCGCCCTGCAGCCCGGTGTCGGTGTGCATCTCCATCACCAAGGCATTTTGGCCGCGGGTCATGTTGATGTACACATCTGCCAGCAATTCGGCATCCAGCAAAGCACCGTGCAAGGTGCGGCCTGAATTGTCCACACCCAAACGGTCGCACAGTGCGTCCAGACCGTTGCGCTTTCCAGGGAACAGGTCCTTGGCCATCACCAAGGTGTCTAGTACCCCAGTCACGCACTGGCGGATTGGGGGTTGCCCCAGGCGCTTGAATTCTTCGTCCAGAAAACCCAGGTCGAACGGCGCGTTGTGAATGATCAGCTCAGCACCATGCAGGTAGTCCAGCAGTTGGGCGGCGACCGCCGCAAATTTGGGTTTGTCCGCCAAAAACTCGCTGGTGATGCCGTGAACCCGCAAGGCGTCTTCGTGGCTCTCGCGCTCGGGGTTGATGTAGAAATGGAGGTTGTTGCCTGTGAGCTTGCGGTTAAGCATCTCCACGCAGCCAATTTCAATGATGCGGTCGCCATCGGCCGCCGACAGGCCGGTGGTTTCAGTGTCCAGCACAATTTGGCGCATGCCTTGGCCTTCAGTGGTGCTCGCGCGCGTGGTTGATGGTGTAGCGCGGAATTTCCACCGTCAAGTCGGTTTGTGCCAACACGGTTTGGCAACTCAAGCGCGACTGAGGCTCTAGGCCCCAAGCTTTGTCCAGCAGGTCTTCTTCATCTTCTGTTGCTTCATTCAAGCTGCCAAAACCTTGGCGCACCACCACATGGCAGGTGGTGCAGGCGCAGCTCATGTCGCAGGCGTGTTCAATTTCTATATCGTTGTCCAGCAGTGCTTCGCACAAAGTGGAGCCAGGCAGTGCTTTGATTTGGGCTCCAGCGGGGCACAGTTCAGGATGCGGCAATATGGTGATGGTGGGCATGTCACAGATTCTCCACGTTTTTGCCAGCCAAAGCCTGCGCAATGCTGCGGTTCATTCGCAAGGCAGCAAAGGCTTCTGTGCCTTTGGCCAAAGCATCAACTGCTGCCTCTATATCAGCGGCAACCGCGGAGGTTTGCGCCGCATCTACCTGCTTCAACAAATAGTTGATGCGATCCAGCTCCTCGCCACTCAACAGCTCGGCGTCTGCAGCCAATGCGCTTCGGGTTGCGTCCAACATGCGTTGGGCATCCACCCGGGCTTCCACCACAGCGCGCGCTTGCATGTCTTGCTGCGCGGTTGAGAAACTGTCTTGGAGCATGGCTGCAATCTGTTCATCACTCAAGCCGTAAGAGGGTTTGACGTCGATTTTGGCTTCCACACCCGAGCCCTGCTCTTTCGCACTCACGGTCAACAGGCCGTCGGCATCCACGGTAAAAGTGACCCTTATGCGGGCCGCACCTGCTGCCATGGCTGGAATGCCCCGCAGCTCAAAGCGTGCCAGACTGCGGCAGTCGGCCACCATGTCGCGTTCGCCTTGCACCACGTGCAAAGCCAAAGCGGTTTGTCCGTCTTTGAAGGTGGTGAAGTCCTGGGCAAGCGCGGTTGGAATGGTGGTGTTGCGCGGCACAATCCGTTCCACCAAGCCGCCCATGGTTTCTAGGCCCAAAGAAAGCGGTATCACGTCCAACAACAGCAGGTCGCCGTCGGGGTTGTTGCCGGCCAGCTGGTTGGCTTGAATGGCCGCCCCCAAAGCCACCACCTCGTCGGGGTTGAGGTTGGTCAGGGGTTGGCGTCCAAACAACTGCTCTACCGCGCGCAACACCACGGGCATGCGAGTGGAGCCGCCCACCATCACCACGCCTTTGATGTCATCTTTGCTCAACTTGGCATCCCGCAGCACGCGCTTGACGCTGACCAAGGTGCGCTGGGTCAATTCGCGGGTGGCGTTTTCAAAATCGGCATGGTGTACCGCCTTCTCAACGGTTCTGTCTTGCACGGTAGCGCGAAACACAACCGCTTGGCCGTCATCGGCGTGTTGGGACAAGGCCTCTTTGCACCGCCGACTCTCAGCCAACAGCCGAGCACGGTCTCCGGCACCCAAGGCTTGGGCTGAAATCGCACCATCTTGCTGGGCCAGCACCCAATCCGCCAAGGCGCGGTCGTAGTCGTCTCCGCCCAAGGCAGAGTCACCGCCGGTGGCCATGACTTCAAAAACGCCTTGGGTCAAGCGCAACACCGAAACATCAAAAGTGCCGCCGCCCAGGTCGTAAACAGCATAAACACCCTCCGCCGCTTGGTCCAAGCCGTACGCAATTGCAGCTGCGGTGGGCTCGTTGATCAAGCGCAACACGTTCAAGCCCGCCATTTGCGCCGCATCTTTGGTGGCTTGGCGTTGCGCGTCGTCAAAATAGGCGGGCACGGTGATCACGGCACCGTACAGGTCGTCGTCAAAACTGTCCTCAGCCCTGAAACGCAATGTGGCCAAAATTTCGGCACTGACTTCGACAGGCGTTTTGTTCCCCGCCAAGGTAACGACCTCGGCCATGCCCGGGCCATCGACCACCGCATAAGGCAGACGTTGCACATGCGGCAAATCTGACAATTTGCGACCCATCAAGCGCTTGACAGAACTGATGGTGTTTTGGGGGTCGGTGACCTGCGCGGCGAGCGCATCAAAACCAATTTGGCGCCCGGACCCCGCCCCATTGGCTGTGTACCGAACCACGCTGGGCAAAATCACCCGGCCCTGTTCGTCCGGTAAACACTCTGGCACACCGTGGCGCATGGCTGCTACCAAAGAGTGGGTGGTGCCCAAGTCGATGCCAACTGCGATACGGCGCTGGTGCGGGTCAGGTGCCTGGCCGGGTTCAGATATTTGCAATAAAGCCATGTTTCAAGCGTCCAAGCGTTCAAGACGTTGGTGAATTTCGCTTACAAATTTGTCCACAAACATCAAACCACGAACGGTTTGTGCCGCAGCGCTGGGGTTGCGATCCGCGTCTATGCTTTGCTGCAGTGATTGCAGCAGTTGGGCGCGGAATTGTTGTGTGTTGGCTTGCAACTGTTCCAGGTCGGGTTCTGTGACAGCTTCTTCCAACGCTTCACGCCAAGCCATTTGCTGCATCAAAAAGTCAGTGGGCATGGCGGTGTTGTTCTCAGCGTTGATTTTTACACCCTGCTGCTCGCACCAGTATGCAGCCCGCTGCAAGGGGTTTTTCAAGCGCTGGTAGGCCTCATTGACCCGGACCGACCACTGCATGGCCACGCGTTGGGCTGCTGCCCCCTGGGTGGCAAATTTATCGGGGTGTACCTCGCGCTGCAGCTGTTTCCAGCGGGTTTCCAATGCCAGCAGGTCTATCTCGAAACCCGGTTTGACTCCCATCAGCGAAAAATCGTCGTCTTGAAGGTTCAACACCACTCAAACCCGGAAAGACTCACCACAACCGCACTTGTCCCGCTCGTTGGGGTTGTGAAAACGGAAGCCTTCATTCAGCCCTTCACGCACAAAGTCGAGCTGTGTACCGTCCAGATAAGGCAGGCTTTTGGGGTCTATCAGGACCTTGATGCCCTGGGCCTCGAACACCACGTCCTCTGGGGCCACCTCGTCAGCGTACTCGAGCTTGTAGGCCAAACCCGAGCACCCGGTGGTTTTGACGCCCAAACGCACGCCCACCCCCTTGCCCCTGCGGGCAAGGTATTTGGTCACATGTTTGGCGGCAGCCTCAGAAACGGTCACAGACATGGTGCAAATCCAGCTTCAATGAGCGTGTTTTTGTTTGTAATCACTCACAGCGGCCTTGATGGCGTCTTCTGCAAGGATGGAACAGTGGATTTTCACCGGTGGTAAGGCTAATTCTTCAGCGATCTGGCTGTTTTTGATTTCAGCTGCCTGGTCCAGTGTTTTGCCCTTGACCCATTCGGTTACCAAGGAACTCGAGGCAATGGCAGAACCACAGCCGTAGGTCTTGAAGCGTGCGTCTTCAATCACGCCGGTTTGGGGGTTCACCTTGATTTGCAGCTTCATCACGTCGCCACATGCCGGGGCGCCGACCATGCCGGTGCCCACGGTGTCGTCGCCTTTTTCAAAGCTGCCGACGTTGCGGGGGTTTTCGTAATGGTCAATGACTTTGTCTGAATATGCCATGATGTTTCTCCGATGGTTGCGCAGTCAGTGGGCAGCCCACTGGATGGTGGACAGGTCGATGCCGTCTTTGTACATCTCCCACAAAGGCGAGAGTTCGCGCAGTTTGGCCACGTTGTCTTTGATGGACGCAATGGCGTAGTCAATTTCTTCTTCGGTGGTCCAGCGGCCTATGGTCATTCGCAGGCTGCTGTGGGCCAGCTCGTCGCTGCGACCCAAGGCCCGCAACACGTAGCTGGGCTCCAAACTGGCCGAGGTACAAGCCGAACCACTGGACACCGCCAGCCCTTTGATGCCCATGATCAAGGATTCGCCCTCAACATAGTTGAAGCTCATGTTCAAGTTGTGCGGCACGCGGCGGGTGGCATGCCCATTGAGGAACGACTCCTCGATTTGCGACAAGCCTGCCATCAGGCGATCATGCAAGGCCTGAATGCGCGGCAATTCGGTGTGCATTTCGGCTTTGGCAATGCGATAGGCCTCGCCCATGCCCACGCATTGGTGGGTGGGCAAGGTGCCCGAGCGCATGCCACGTTCGTGGCCACCACCATGCATTTGCGCTTCCAGGCGAATGCGAGGCTTGCGACGCACAAACAGCGCGCCTACGCCTTTGGGGCCATAGGTTTTGTGCGAGGTCAGGCTCATCAAATCAATGGGCAGGGTTTTGAGGTCGATATCAACACGGCCCGTGGCCTGCGCGGCGTCCACATGGAAAATCACGCCCTTTTCGCGGCAAATGGTGCCAATGGCCGCAACGTCTTGAACCACACCGATTTCGTTGTTCACGAACATCACGCTGGCCAAAATGGTGTCGGGCCGAATGGCGGCTTTGAACACTTCCAAGTTCAGCAGCCCATCGGCCTGCACGTCCAGGTAGGTGACTTCAAAACCTTGGCGTTCCAGTTCGCGCATGGTGTCGAGCACCGCTTTGTGCTCGGTTTTGACGGTGATGAGGTGTTTGCCCTTGCCCTTGTAAAAGTGGGCGGCACCTTTGATGGCCAAGTTGTTGGATTCGGTGGCGCCACTGGTCCAAACGATTTCGCGGGGGTCGGCTCCAATCAAGTCGGCCACTTGCTCACGGGCCACCTCGACCGCCTTTTCTGCTTCCCAGCCCCAAGCGTGGCTGCGCGAGGCGGGGTTGCCAAAATGCTCGTACAACCACGGCACCATTTTGTCCACCACGCGTGGGTCGCATGGGTTGGTGGCGCTGTAGTCCATGTAAATTGGGAAATGGGGTGTGCTCATGACGATCGGCCTGATTGGGCTGGATTGCTTGATTGAATTACTTGCTGGCGATGGCGCCCAGGGCAAACACCGAATTGGGTGCGTTCACGCGTATGGGCTTGACCACGGGTGCGGACGATATGGCGCGTTTGATGAGAGGCGCACTGTCAACCACCATGCCCTTGGCCAACTGCTCATCAACCAGGGTCTGCAGCGATATGGAACTCAGAAACTCCACCATTTTGTTGTTGAGTGCCGCCCAAAGTTCATGGGTCATGCACCGGCTGTCACCGTGGCAATTTTCTTTGCCCCCGCACTGGGTGGCGTCAATCGGCTCATCCACAGAAACAATGATGTCCGCCACCGATATATCGGAGGCTTTGCGGCCCAGCGTGTAGCCACCTCCAGGCCCACGGGTGGACTCTACCAAATCGTGCCGCCGAAGTTTGCCAAACAACTGCTCCAGATAGGACAAGGAGATTTGTTGCCGCTGGCTGATGGCCGCCAGAGTCACCGGGCCGCTGGTCTGGCGCAAGGCCAGGTCAATCATGGCGGTAACGGCAAAACGACCCTTGGTGGTAAGACGCATAACTGACTCCGGTACATGGAGGGTTACAGCCAAAAACTATATTCCGACTGTTTTGGTCGATTATACCGAAAGCCCGACTCTTTTGATCAACTATATTGCAGCCCTTCAAGTCAAGGCAGCCTGGTCGGTGGGCAAGGAGTCGTCAAAACCTTGCTCCAGCTTGAAGGAGAAAGTCACGCTGGTGCCGGGTTGGGTCGAGGCAATATCCACCTGCGCGCCAATTTTGGCGGCTCGTAAACGTATGTTGCCCAGCCCGCGCCCCCCCGAAATGGCATCTCCCTTGGTAGGGGACAAGCCCATGCCGTCATCTCGAATAGACAAATAAACCACACCAGCATCGCGCCAAGTGCGCACGGTGACGTTTTCTGCATTGGCATGCTTGATCACGTTGGCGAACACTTCTTGCAGGCAGCGGAACAGGTGCATCACACCACGGGAGTCCAGGTGCTCCAGTGCTGGAACCTCTTGCACCTGCCAATTGAGTGTTATGCCGGCAGCCTCCAGAGCTGGAGAAATACGGCGGCGCAAAGTACCCAAGATGGTGGGAAGGTCTCCGTCCATGGGTTCGAGCGAGTCTAGCGTCATGCGAAGTTCTTCTAAGGCATGCTGCAACATGTCTGCCACCAGGTTGGGGGCCATGCGGTCGCCGCTGCGCACCACATTGAGCGCCTGCACCAATTGGCTTCCCAGCCCATCGTGCATGTCGCGCATCAGGCGGCGGCGCTCACCTTCCAGCGTTCTTTGTTTGTCTGACAAAGACAACTGGTCAAAGGCCAACATGAGCTCGCTCTCCCGGGCAATCACCCGTTTGGCCAAGGTTTCGTTGAGGCGCTGCACCTCACTGACAGCATGTATCGACCTTTTTACCAGCAGCCACCCAAAAGTGAACATCAAAGCCAGGCTGCCCAGGGCCATCCAGCGTATGTCGGCGTCCCCCGGGAAATTGAGCTGCACCACGGCGAAATCGCGCAGGCCAGTGCACAAGGTAAAAACAGCCACCACCATCACGGTTTTGTGGTCTTCATCGGTGCGTTGGCTTTTTCGGGCCTTGTAAATCACCTGGCCCAACATTTGCAGCCCAACTGTGGCCAACAAACCCGCCCAGATACGGTAGAGGTTGTAGTCCTGCAAAACCAGGGTCAAGACCATCCACAAAGGCCCGACCAGCAATATGCCATACGACAGAAAACGGCCCCACTGAAGGCGGTAGCCAAACAAGTGCTCAATGAACAAGAACAAAAAACCACAATAGAGTGTGAACGAAACCCGGTGCGCCAAGAAATAGACTTCGTAGGGCATGTGTGGATGCACCAGCACAGACAGCACCAGGCGCACAAAGTGCGCAACCAGCATGGCGGCAAGCAAGGCAAACAGGCGCTCACGCAGGTGCCACCACATAAAAACGGCCATCAATGCCATCAACATGCTGGCCATCGCCATCATCCAGGTGCCAGTGACCTGCCAGCCGAAAAGTGCGTCGTAGCGGGGTTGCAGTTGTTCGTAAGTGCCCAGCTGCAAGGGCCACAAGCCGCTTCTTTCCAGCAGCTGCCCCCGCACTTCCAAAGTGATCAAGTTGTCTGCCGGGTGCGCCTTGAGCAAGGGGCCGGGCAGCTGGACCAAGTACGGCAACCAGGCGGCATTGACCGTGCTGTCAACCGGCTCATACCACCCCACTTGGTAGACCTCGGCACCGTTGAGCAGCAGCCTGAACCGGGTGCCGATACGCGGCAACAAAATCCCAAAATGGGCCGACTCGGCGCTCGTGTAGGACAGCGATTCCGGCCAGGCAATTGTGTAATTCACGTGCTCACGCCACGCCGCAGCTTCGTCGTCCAATATGTGCGGCAAAGCGACTTTGCGTTGCGCAACGCCCGGGGTATCGGGCAGGTTGGCGAAAGCTGATTGAATGATTTGGGTGTTGCTGCCCACAACCCCGGGCAAAGAGACCCGGTACAAACCCACCAACAACAGGCCCAGCAAACATGCCAGCCAAATGTAGGCAGGAACCCGGTTGAGCAAGCGGGTCAAATCAAACCCCGCTCTTGCGCCACCTTTACCACCTGAACGCGTGTGTGAACGGCGAGCTTGCGGTACAGGTTTTTGATGTGGGTGCTCACGGTGGCCACGCCTATGCCCAGGCGATTGGCTATTTCTTTGTTCACATAGCCCTGCGCCACCAGCTTCAAAACATCCACCTCGCGGTCGGACAATTCCACTGGAATACCATTTTGCCCAAAGTCAACGCCGCCACCAGCCAGCGCGGGGCTGCGAAACTGCTTCAGCAGCATGCGGGCGAGCAAAGGCGAAATGGGCGCGCCGCCTTCTCGTACTTGTTCAATCGCCTCAACCAGTTCTTGGCTGCTGCAGCCCTTGAGCACATAACCTGTGGCGCCCGACTGCAGGGCATTGATCAGGCGCGACTCGTCGCCGAATACAGTGAATACCAGCAGCTCCGCTTCCGGGCGGGCAACCGAAAGCATTTGCAGCAAATCTTCTCCGCGACCGTCGGGCAGGCCCAGGTCGACCAAAAACACATCGGCAATGCTGTGGGGCGCTACCACCGAAGCGTGTGCAAATGTGGACGAATCCCCCACCAAACGCCAATGCGGCCGGGCGCGCAAAGATTCCTCTACAAAATGCAGAATGGTTCGATCGTCTTCAATCAGGTAGAGGCGGACAACATCGGGCATGTCCCATTCTCCGGGAAATTACGCCCCTGGAGCCTCCCCTAAATGGGGGAGGCTAGCCAAATCAAGCCGCCGGCCGCAACACCACCACATTGTCGGAACCGTGTGCGCCCAGCACCTGGTCTTTCAGGCGACCCAGTTGGTCGCGCACGCGGGCAGCCTGCTCAAATTCGAGGTTGCGCGCATGTTCCAGCATCAGTTTTTCAAGCCGCTTGATCTCTTTGGCCAAGTCTTTTTCGCTCATGTCCTGAATTTCGGCCAAGTGTTGCTGGGCTTGCGCCAGCTTGGCGGCCTCTTCGCCGGCCTTTTCGCTGTAAACACCGTCTATCAAGTCTTTGATGCGCTTGACCACCCCGCGCGGTGTGATGCCGTGCGCCTCATTGAAGGCAATTTGCTTGTTGCGCCGACGCTCGGTTTCGCCGATGGCACGCTTCATCGAATCGGTGACACGATCGGCGTACAAAATGGCGCGGCCGTTGAGGTTACGGGCTGCGCGACCTATGGTTTGGATCAACGAGCGCTCGGACCGCAAAAAACCTTCCTTGTCAGCATCCAGAATCGCCACCAGGCTCACTTCAGGAATGTCCAACCCCTCGCGCAACAGGTTGATGCCCACCAGCACATCAAATGTGCCCAGGCGCAGGTCGCGCAAAATTTCAACGCGTTCCACCGTGTCAACGTCGCTGTGCAGGTAACGCACCTTGACGCCGTTCTCGGTGAGGTAGTCCGTCAGCTGCTCGGCCATGCGTTTGGTCAGGGTGGTGATCAACACCCGCTCGTTCTTCTCCACCCGTGTGCGAATTTCTTGCAGCACGTCATCAACCTGGTGGGCGGCTGGGCGAACTTCCACCTGCGGGTCCACCAAGCCGGTGGGGCGCACCACCTGTTCCACCACTTGGCCGCTGTGTTCCTGTTCGTAGGCTGCCGGTGTGGCAGACACAAAAACGCACTGGCGCACCTTGGTCTCGAATTCCTCAAACTTCAAAGGCCGGTTGTCCAGGGCACTGGGCAGGCGGAACCCATATTCCACCAAAGTGGTTTTGCGGGCTCGGTCGCCGTTGTACATGCCACCCAGTTGGCCAATCATCACGTGGCTTTCGTCCAGAAACATCAGCGCGTCGCCCGGCAGGTAGTCGGTCAGCGTGCTGGGGGCTTCGCCCGGGGCGCTGCCTGCCAGGTGCCGGCTGTAGTTCTCAATGCCTTTGCAGTGCCCCACTTCGCTCAACATTTCTAGGTCAAACCGGGTGCGTTGCTCCAGCCGCTGGGCCTCAACCAACTTGCCCATGCCCACCAACTCCTTGAGGCGTTGGTCCAGCTCGACTTTGATGCTTTCAACCGCGTTCAACACCTGCTCGCGCGGCGTGACGTAGTGGCTGCTGGGGTAAACGGTAAAGCGTGGAATTTTTTGCTTGATTCGCCCTGTCAGTGGGTCAAACAGTTGCAAAGTTTCCACCTCGTCGTCAAACAGCTCTATGCGTATGGCCAGCTCGGAGTGTTCTGCAGGGAACACGTCGATCGTGTCACCGCGCACGCGGAACTTGCCACGCGAAAAGTCTTGTTCGTTGCGCTGGTACTGCATGCGCACCAGTTGGGCAATCACATCGCGCTGGCCGGCCTTGTCGCCCACCCGCAGCGTCATGATCATTTGGTGGTAGCTCTCGGGCTTGCCAATGCCGTAAATGGCCGAAACGGTGGCCACTATCACCACGTCGCGCCGCTCCAGCAGGCTTTTGGTGCAGCTCAGGCGCATTTGCTCGATGTGCTCGTTGATGGCGCTGTCTTTTTCAATGAACAGGTCGCGCTGCGGCACGTAGGCTTCGGGCTGGTAGTAGTCGTAGTAGCTGACGAAGTACTCCACCGCATTTTTGGGGAAGAACTCGCGAAACTCACTGTACAACTGCGCCGCCAGCGTTTTGTTGGGCGCAAACACAATGGCCGGGCGGCCCATGCGGGCAATCACGTTGGCCATGGTGTAGGTTTTGCCCGAGCCGGTCACGCCCAGCAGGGTTTGAAAAACCTCGCCATCGTTGATGCCGTCGACCAGCTGCGCAATGGCGGTGGGTTGGTCGCCAGCGGGTGGAAAGGGCTGGAACAGCTCGAATGGCGAGCCGGGGAAAGAAACGAACTGGCCTTGGGGGTCTGACATCGGGGAAATGCTACCACTTGTCAGGGCATGACACGGTGGGTATGCTCAGGCCGGGTTCGCCCTGCCGGGAACAAGACTTCTGAAGAAGCTTGGTTCTGTGTGAAGGGAGCGACGTGGCCTGACATTAACAGTGTGCTAAAAAAGTTTGCAGGGAGAGATCTGCTGTGCCGTACACCGTTTTTGTTAATGGGTAAACGCCGCGCGCGGCGTACACTGGACTTTAGGCGTAGTAGTGTCTGTAGATTTCGGCCCGACCGAATCTCGCGTGGATGGCTGAGAAACCCGCAACTTACTTCAGCAAGGAGCACTCAATGAAACCCAGAATCGTTGCCCACACGCCGTTCGTCGTAGTCGGCATGCGGATCGTCACCAAACCAATGTCACCGGAGATTCCTGAGCTCTGGTCGCGCTTTGTGCAGCGCGAGCATGAGATCAACGGCGTACTGGAGCCTAGCGCCACCTACGGGGTCATGCAGATGGAAGCAGGCACCACTGGTGGACTGAGCTATCTGGCGGGTTTGTCTGTCTCAGATAAAGCTGCGTCGGTACCTGACGGCATGATCGCTGTAACCATCCC
>JACCDQ011414290.1_pt1 | contig 15042 bp, 12 predicted proteins | sample 7446031 | NCBI WGS metagenome assembly JACCDQ01 (sample SAMN15323442, study PRJNA562643) | freshwater metagenome | isolation source: river surface water | place: USA:Blue River Watershed | collected 2017-08-17
AAATATTCGTAAACATTTCGGGTTTAAGCTGGAAATCTTTATTAATTAGTTGGATTCTAACTTTTTCGGTCTTATTCATTGGGTCGAGGGTGTTGAAGATTTTATCGACTTTTCCAGTATAAATTTTATCAGGGAACGAGATAGTCGTAATCTTAGCTTCTTGGCCCAAATGAACATTCGCAATATCCGACTCATACACATTAGCCATCACCCACACACGGTCGAGATTGCTGATTGTAAATAAATTTTCAGGGTCATCGCCTCGTAATTCCATGCCCGTTGCTGCCGTTTTTTCAACTATAAAACCATTGGTTGGTGCTTTTACAACGTATAACATTCCCTTCGCTCCTAAAATACTTTTTCTTTCGGCTACTCTATTTACTTCAGCTTTGGCAGTTTCCACTCCTTCTTTTGCAGCTACCAATTCTTTTTGAGATGAAAGCCCTGATTTTGTCATGTCTTCTGATACTTGGAGGTTTTTCTGGGCTATCGAAAGCCCGCTTTTAGCGGCAATGGCTTGCTGCTCCAAATCGGCCAAATCTCCACTACGAATAATAGCCAATACCTGACCTTTCGTTACATAATCGCCTAATTCTACTTTTACATCCTCGATGTGCCCACCTACTAATGGAAATACTTTTACAACCCCATCTTGGTCGAAAGTTATCTTTCCTGTAAGGTTCAAAACTTGATTAACCGTTTTCATTACGGCAGTATCAGTTTTGAGATTTTTGTAAGTCTCTGCATCTAAACTTAGGGGTTTATCGGCTTCGTTTGGCTCTTGTTTAGCTTGGCTTTCACCGCAGCCAGTCATGGCCATCGAAAAAATCGAGACCAAGAATAGACTAATTGATAATGTTCTGAATGAATTTTTCATGATATTATTTAGGTTTTATCTTTTCTAACTTGAAGAAATTTTTAGTTCAAAATTGTTTTACCAACTACATAATTGAGGTTTTCAAAAGCCGAAACTCTATCGTTTTGTAGTTGATTGTACTGAAGAATAGTTTGTTTATAAGAATCGAAAAAGTCGATAAATTCAACAACTGTGATGTTTTGTTTACGGTAATTATCAAGTACTCCACCGATGAGTTTCGAGAAGTCCTCACTGAATTTACTATCAATCGTTTTGGCAACTTCGTCGGCTTGGTGTGCTTTATAATACGCATTTTGCACTTCTTTCTCAACCTTCAACTGATATGAATTTTGTAGTTTTTCGGCCTCTTGAATTCGTATCTGTGCTGCCTGAATATTACCTTGATTTTTATTAAAAACTGGTAGATTCATGCCCACACCTACGCCCACGTAATTCGGAACAAAACTACCATTACGGTCGTATGTCATCTGAAACGTTAGGTCAGGCTTACGATTAGCCATTTGTAAGGATAAATTACGTTCTTCGATTTTTCGTTGGGTAAGTGTACTTTTCAAATCAAAGCGATTTTCGGAGGCAATATTCCACAAATCACTGATTGTAAACTTATTAATATCGGCATTATTGATTTGTCCTTCTAAGATTGGTTGAATTAGATAATTGTTTTTAGCTCCAATCAAAAACCCTAAATCTCGTTCATCATCAAATCTCTGTTGAATAAGCGACTGTTTTTCGGTATTTAATGTAACCAAATACGCTTTTAATCTTGCCAAATCTTTGAGCGGAACATTTCCTTTATTGTACTGCTCTTGATAAGCACCAAGTGTTTGTTGCAACGATGACATCTCCTGCTCATACATGGCCAATGCCTGATTGGTAAAGTATAAATCATAGAACGATGAACGCAGTTGATATTGAAGATTTCGTACTAATTCTCGAAAACTATTTTCGGCTTGTTCGGTATTAGCCTGTGCCAACGAAACTGCCTTTTGACGTTTTTGAGCAACTTGTAGTAGATACTGAAACTGTACAATCTGTTCGGCATTGCTCTGTCTCAAACCGCCTAATTCTCTGCTTTGCGAGTTATACGGCATGTGTTCAAGATAAAGGTTCGGATTTACACGCAGTCCAGCTTGTAATTCATAGGCTCTTCCCTCAGAAATTCCCAATTTAGCAGCAATCAATTGTAGATTTTCTTGCAAAAAAGCATTTTCGGCCTGGTTAAGTGAAATTTTGAGTGTATCACTTTGTGCAGATACTTTGAAGCCTAAAAAGAGTAAAACAAAAATCAATTTTTTCATCGCATTCGTTAATTTTGATGCTGTAAAATTGGTCTTTGAATATCAAGTCGATTTTAAAGGAATATTAAAAGAAGATTAAAAGAAAAAAAAACTCATTAATCGAATTCGTTTTTTTATAAAACGCACCAATTAATGAGCTAAACAATTCATTATAAACAATTTACAAAAACTATCCTTTCATCATATATCCTCTCCCAACCACCGTGTGGATGAGTTTTACAGAGAAATTTTGGTCGATTTTTTTGCGTAGAAAATTTACATAAACATCAATCGTATTGGTACCTGTATCGAAGTTTAAGTTCCAAACTTTTTCGGCAATTTCTATTCTCGAAACTACCTTACCATTATTTCGCATGAAAAACTCTAACAACATAAACTCTTTAGAAGTAAGCGGAATTAATTGACCTCCTCGGCGGGCATTTTTTTCATTAAGGTCTAATTCCAAATCGGCAACTTGAAGATTACGTTTGAGTTCGTTTCCTTCGCTCGAACGGCGGTAGAGTGCATTCAATCGAGCGATAAGTTCTAAGAAATCAAAAGGTTTTACTAAGTAATCATCCGCACCCGAATCAAATCCCAGCAATTTATCTTGCGTGGTTCCCATTGCCGTCAGAATCATTACTGGCGTTTTGATTTGTTCGGCACGAAGCTTTTTGGTTAAGTCAATTCCGCTGATTTTTGGAAGGTTTACATCAAAAACCATGAGGTCATAACTATTCGTTAATGCCATACTTTTACCAATTTGGCCATCAAAAGCCACATCGACGGTAAAACCACTTTCCTCCAATCCTTTTTTAATATATTCCGCCAATCTCAACTCATCTTCAACCAATAAAACTTTAATCGCTGCCATATTTAATAAATTTAATCTAACCTATATTTGCTTTTCATCGGTAAAATTCTAAAGCCAAGTATAGTATACCCTAAAAATAAGATTAAAATTTGATTAAAATGAAATTTCAGTCTATCGAATTCTCTTCCAACGCCTTTTTTGGCTACGCTTATTTAATATATTTCTGATTTCATGACGAAGAGTTGTCCTTTCTTCAACATAGCAGCTATTCGGTGCATCTGGTAGCTTTCTGAAAATTGGTAGGAACAGTCCCATATAAATACTAATTCCTCTTGGATTACCAATATTAAAAATACCTGCTAAATTTTCTGACCCTAAAAAGAATGGTCCAATTCTCCCCGCAAGCCCAAAAGTAAGGTTTCGATAACCGTTTTGTAGTGAAATTGGCACGGCCACATCAATCCTTCTGCTTTCGTAGCGAGGTGTAATAGCCAGCATTGATGGCTGATTCATTCCCATTTTTTGGGGATTTCTCAAACTCTGAATCCAAGTAGCGTTCAGATAGATTTTTTCAGATACTTTATAATCGAAATTTGTAGAAAGAGCCATTGGCAAAGCCGCCACAAAACTATGCTGATAATCCGCTTGATTGATGTTAAAAGCGTTATTCATTTGGTAATACAATCTATCTGGCGAATCAATTTTATTGAAAGTAGCGGGCTGAATTTGCACATTGGTTTTAGCAATCTGAATTTCATTTACATAGGTAGGATTATTATAATTAATGCTTCCAACATCAATCAACGCTACTCCAATTCGATACAAATACTTATTTTTAGTACCATCCATTCGCCATTTTCCATTTACTTTTACGTCATACTTATCAAATTCGGGTCTAAATTCATAAACAGCACCAATATCAAACCCATAGCCACTTCCAGCTGCCAAATTACCAAACAACCAATCCGTACTAAAACTCGCACTTTTAATAGCTTCACTCGTTGTTGTTCCGTAAGTCCCGACGGCAGTTCTAAAAAATACATCTTGTCGATTTACTCTTGCTGCATTGGCATTGACCGTATAATCTAAGTTATCTGCTAAAAAATGGATGTTCAAAAAGCCATTTACACGTTTCACAGTTAACCCAAATTTTAAAAAATCTTGGTCTTGCTCTCTGATAACCGCCCCGAATGTTAAGCCCATTTCGGTATATCCATTCAAATTCATCACTAAATGATTATTATCTTGTGTAATACCGTATAAATCTGGGAGCGAAGTCCCATTGACCATTACATGTGCCACATCAGCGGTTGTATTACTCAAATTTGTCAACATTCTAACTCTTGAAGTGAACCCAATAGCAAATTTTGCTTTATCAAAAGTATAAATCATCGAGGGTCCCTTCATATCAGCTGCTATAAAAGCAACCGAGTTAGGCTTATCACGAGCCTCTTCGATATAGGAAGGGCGGAAGCCAGGTAAGCCATTAGAAGCACGATATCGGCTGGGAACGGTATTGGTCGAAAGCCCGATAAAAGAATAAGGAGCAGCCCAAGCGGCATAATTATTTATGAAATCAGCATTACCGCCTGCAATATTCAAAAAAAACTTGTAACGGGAGTCTGCAACGTTAGCAGGATTTACGGATAAACTATACGTTCCTGCATAATTGCTTGTCGAAATTCCGAGCCATTGTTGAGCTAAAGATGTATAAGTTATAAAAAAAAGACAAAAAAGGATTCGCATTTTTTATTGAAAAGGTCAGTTTTGGGTTAGGGGTACTCCCACGAAATAAACGGATCACAAAAGTAAATAATTATACCCAAATGCTTTTGATTTTAGATAGATTAATCATATTTTGGACTTTCATTCACTCAAAGACCAAAGAAAAAATATGAATTACGATTTTAAAAATTACAAAACCGACAATTTCTTCGATGAAATGGTTACGCCAGAAGGAGATTCTCGGACGGGTAATCAGGCTCTCAAAAGTACGATTGAAAACCTTGCTTTTGAAAACCTAAAAAATAAACAAAAAGCAGCAGAACGTTCGATGGTCTCGGCAGGTATTACATTCAATGTTTACTCAGAAGATGGCGGAACAGAGCGAATTATTCCGATTGACATTGTACCGAGGGTAATCGACTCTCAAGAATGGGATAACCTTGAAAAAGGATTAATTCAACGAATTACTGCCCTAAATTTGTTTTTACAAGATGTTTATAATGAGCAAAAAATTATTCGTGATGGAATAGTACCTCGTGAAATCATCGAGTCAAGTAAAGGTTTTTTACCTGAATGTAAAGGCCTCACTCCTCCAAAAGGGGTTTGGATTCATATCACAGGAACTGACCTTATTAGAGATAATAATGGCGTTTTTACCGTTCTCGAAGATAACCTACGTTGTCCATCGGGGGTATCGTATATGCTCGAAAACCGTGAATTATCGAAGCAAACTTTTCCTGATGTACTTTCTCAGACTAATGTACGCTCGATTTCAGAATACCCAGCCAAATTATTGGAAGTATTAAGTTATATTTCGGGTCGCCCCGACCCTACGGTGGCAGTTCTTACACCTGGAATCTATAACTCGGCTTACTTCGAGCATTCATATCTGGCTCAACAGATGGGTGTTGAATTAGTTGACTACCGTGATTTGGTAGTGGTTGGCGATTACCTAAAAATGCGTACGACGAAAGGCTTCAAAACAGTTGATGTACTATACCGCCGCATTGATGACACATTCTTAGACCCTAAAACGTTTAATCCTCACTCATTGATTGGTATTCCAGGTTTATTTGATGTATATAAAAAAGGAAACATTGGTTTAGCAAATGCACCAGGAACTGGCGTAGCTGACGATAAAGTAGTTTATGCGTATGTACCTCGAATTATCAAGTATTACTTGGGCGAAGATGCCATCATACCAAACGTAGAAACGTATTTGTGTGGAGAACCAGATTCAATGAAGTATGTACTCGAAAATATAGAAAAATTGGTAGTAAAGGAAGCTAACGAAGCGGGTGGCTACGGAATGTTGATTGGCCCAAAAGCCAGCAAAGAAGAACATGAGAAATTCAGAGGCTTGATTCAGGCGAACCCAAGAAACTATATTGCCCAGCCAACCATATCGCTTTCTCGCAGCCCTTGCTTAGTAGAAGATGGTTTAGAAGGCCGCCACGTTGATTTACGCCCATACATTCTTTATGGTGATGGCATTCACGTAACCCCAGGTGGACTTACTCGTGTGGCCTTGAAAAAAGGCTCATTAGTCGTAAATTCGTCACAGGGTGGAGGAAGTAAAGATACTTGGGTACTTAAATAATTCTGAGTTTTGAGTTCTGAGTTTTGAGTTTTTTATATATTTTTGTACATAATTAAAGAATTGCTGTATTAATTCAGAACTCTTAACTCAGCAATCAGAACTCACATCATGAATATTACACGTTTTTCAACTTTAGTGGCAATCGTAGTTTTGGCAGCAATGGCCAGATTCATTCCACATCCATTTAATTTTACACCAATTGCCGCCATTGCGTTGTTTGGTGGAGCGTATTTTACCAAGCGTTGGCAAGCACTTTTTGTGCCAATGGCTGCGATGTTATTAAGCGATACAATTCTTGAAATCACTACTGGTTGGGGTTTTCATTCGGGTATGGTTATTGTTTATGCTGCCTTTACATTAGTTTCGGTTGTGGGCATGGTAATGCTTAAAAATGTAAATCCTGCTCGCGTAGTGTCGTCTTCATTAATTAGCTCATTGATTTTCTTTTTGATTACGAATTTTGCATTTTTATATCCAGAATCAGCTGTAGCAGACCAAAGTTTAGGCACTTACCCACATAATTTTAGTGGTATTGTTTCGTCCTATATCGCAGGTTTGCCATTTTTGAAAAACCAAATCTTAGGAGATTTATTCTTCTCTGGTCTTTTATTCGGTGGATTTGCTCTACTTCAACGTAGATTTGAAGCGTTGAAAATGGCTTAATTCGAAAATACCTAAACACAAAGCGAGCGTGCTATCATAGATAACACGCTCGCTTCTTTTATGAGGTTTTGATTAACTTTTCTATGATTTCTTTAATTTCCTAAGCGAGTCTTTCATCGAGATAAAGTCCGAAAGGATGAAAATGATTGTTAAGAATGCAATAATTATTTCTAATAAAACAATGAGTTTGGCCGCTACTGTGGCGTGCATTAAATCGCCATAACCAAAGAATGTAAAGTTTAAAATGCTGAAGTAAAAAAACTCAAAGGCTTCTTCGATTTTACCAAATTCGGGCATTACTCCAACAAAACTACTTTTATCTACTTCATATAAACAGAAAAAATCTATCGCAAAAGAAAGCGTCATTTGTCCAATATTATATGTCATCAAAAATAAGAATTTATGATACGCAATATCTTCGGAAGTGGCAATAAGTAATTGGGTAGAGTTTTCAAAAATGAAATAAATACTCTTCAAAAAAGCCCAAACTGTAATAATAATAGTAAGTGTTTGCACAGAAAACCAAGCCTGTACAAACACTATCTTGAATAAATAAGCTATGGAAAAAAGAATAGCAAACTCGGCAATCTCACGCTTGGGAAAAGTCATTTTTTATTTTCAGATAATATTCGGTTTAGCGAACTTACAAAAGTATCACAAATCAAACAACATTCTACGCAAAGTATTAATTGTCAAGTACGTTTTTACTTCGTCAGACTCAGAAAATCCACTATTTAACCAAACATTTACTAATCATATAAAACTACTAATCAACCCTTTACAAGTTAATACTTATAATTTCCTGAGCATAATATCAGCCGTTTGCAAGGCTCCTTCAACCCAACCTTGGGCATCAGAGTAAGCTTCTCCGCAAATATACATTGGGCAATCTTCAATCGGATGAACGATTTTATCTCTTACTTCCCACGTTTTTACCCCGATATTCCAGCTATTCCAACCACCACCGTACGGGTCTTCGCCCCAATCACGGAACGCCGCACTGCGTACTTGAGGCGTAAAATCAAGGTCATGAATTTTCTGTAATTGTCTGGCCATTTCCGTAATCATTTTACGTGGAGCTTTATACTGCGACCATTTTTGATTTAAGCCATCAGACTTTACAGAAGCCTCTTCTTGTTCGGCTTCGCCTTCAAATGGGTCTTCGATTTTAGTATGAGTAAGGTCTTCGGCCCAAGCCTTTTTGCGTTGCGGGCGAAGTCCATCCCAAAAACCAATATTTGAGCCATCATCATAGCTGGCAAGCAACATTGATGTACCGCTTTCGGCAGGTGTACCATCATCATTTGGCCAATAATAGGTCTGACGAACGGGTAAATCCGTAACCGTTCTACCTGACTGCAATGGTACATATTTTCCCGTAGCATCCGTAAAACCAGCCACTCGCCACCAAGGATTAGCATAAGTAGTAAATACCTTGAAAAGCGGACGTGGTGTAACCGAACCAATTAAAGATTGAATTTCTTGCAATTTAGGGCAAGTTGGAGCGAGTAAATCAAGCGAACGGCGAGGCATGGCCAGAATTAATTGGCCAGCCGAATATTCTTTTCCGTTGATTATCAGTTCAAATTTATCATTTTTCCATTCAAAGGCTTCTAACTTTGAATTCAAGCGTATTTCACCGCCAATTTTTTCAAAGAAATTACCGAGCGTTATTGGCACTTGTTGGAAGCCGTACTTAAAGCCTTTGTACTTTGGTGTGATTCCGAAATCTGATAAATACCACGGAATAGCCGCGGCTGCATTCCAGTTCACCATCGTGGAGTTATAGCCGCCCGAATCTAAGCAAAATTGGTAGGCTTCGCCACTAATTACTCGATAAAGCAAATTCCAAAAACCTAATTTATAGAGCGGAACGCCTTCAAAAGTAGCATTCTTGGTCATTTCGAGGCGGTCATTTTCAGTTAGATTTGGGTTGGTTATACCAGGAACTAATTGTTCGATGGCATTGACAACGATAGTTCCCGAAGAATTAGCTCTTTCGAGAAACGAAAGATTGTACGGAACTTTATCGGGTTTGGTAGTAAAATCAGCCAATCGAAGATGCTCTCCACGTAGATAAGCAATGTTTTGTGGCTGGTCAACGGGGAAATCGTACAATTCGATTTGTTCGTGACTCGAAAGTTCTTTGTTTAACTCTGCGATTAGATTTACAATCAATTTTTGATTGTTTTCGAGAATACGCATTCCGCCCAACTCGGCTACCATGTTGGGAATTTCGGGTGGTTTTACCGAAAGTAAACGCCCTCCTACGTGGTCGCTTCCTTCAAAAACTACAATTTTTTTGTTGGGGTATTTTTGCTTGAGTTTCCATGCACTATATACGCCCGAAACTCCCGCCCCTATGATGGCGATGTCGATATGCTCGTTTTTCATAAATTGTTTTGATAGTTTTAACGGTCCGAATCGAAAAAAATGAAGATTAGGAAAAGCTCTAATCGGTGAATCAAAACTAAAAAACGAGCCTGAACTTTAGACGAGTATAAATACCTGTTTTAGCTTGCTTTAAAAAACTTTAGATAAGATGCGTAAAGAATTATTGAGTTTCGGTATCGTAAACGATGATTGCTTCGGTTGTTTCACCTAATTGGAGGAGTTTTTCTCCGTACTCATTCCAAACAGCTGAGTTTCCAGCACTCATAAAATCATCAGAAGGGCCAATGGCATTGGCCATCAGTACTGTGAGAAACTTAGATTTTTGGCAATTTCGGTGTAATGTAAATTGACTTTTTCTACTCCTTTCGCAGATTTTGCTACACTTGCTAAATAGATATCAGCTCCATGGGCAGAAGCATTAGTTGCATGCTCGTTTTGTAGGGATTCAAAGCAAATGGCGGGAGCAATTTTATGGTCTTTATACGAAATAAAAATTGGCTCCTTTCCACTGATAAAATATGGATATTCGTCGGCATGGAGGATTTGTTTGGAATAAACGATTCATGGCATATTTGGTTGAAAAATAATCATGCTGATGCAAATACCTGCACTTTGGAGAGTGGGAGCTCCGATACAAATGATGATATTAGTTCTATAAGCAAGTTTTTGAAAGACTTCCAAACGATGGTCGGTTTCTGAAATGGCCAGTTTCTGAACGAGCGTTGGTTCGTAGCCCAAAATTGAAAGTTCTGGAAAGAAAATAAGGTTTACAGCACTTCAGACAGCATTATTTATACACACAACATGTTTTTGAATATTGCTTTCAATATCTCCTTTGATTGGTTGTATTTGAGCTGAGCAAAGCCTCACATTTTAGGGATTATGAATTGAGATATTCTCTTATTTGTTCAATCACATCTTTATTCACTATCTTTTCTTTCTCTGAAAATACAACGAAAGCCTTTCCTTGATATTGGTCTTCAAACGCATTAAAGTTTTTCTTCATTCTTTCGGATACACTGTAACCAGAAAAAGCAATATTTGAAGTTATTGGTTTAATTTGAATCCCAACTACTTTATTGCTTTTTGTTGACTTTGCTATATAATCTATATCTCCAGCGTGGTCTAAGTCAGAATCACTCTCTTCAAAAGTTAGTTCGGGAAATATTTTAGCCAGATTATCGAAAACAACCGATTTTTCTCTAAAAAAGCCATTAAATGTTCTTCTGATTGTTACATCTAAGATATAATCTATACAATCATTTTCAGTAATTTCTTCAAATGCTTTTGTCCATTCTGGAATCACAACAGCATGGATTTTTTCAAACAGTCGTTTTCCGAGCTCATCAATCAGTTCTCTATCAACTTTCTCAGCATCAACCTTTTTAGTGTAGGCATTTTCCCAATAGAATTCCTCCCAATCTTGAATGGTTTTAGGTTGACATTTTCTGATTAGTTCCATAACAGAACCTACCTTACTTGGTCTGGTGAGTCCATATCTTTGAGCCGTGTAATTTAATACGTGTTCTTTGCCTTGAAATTGATTACTTTCAATATGATTCTCTTGTGTCATTTAAGTAGTTTATTACACTGGTTGCTATATGGAATGCAAATGGTAATGGTACACTATTGGCCACTTGCCTTGATTGTTCGCTTTTCGGGCCAGCGAATATATAATCATCTGGATATCCTTGTATTCTTGCCATTTCGCGTATTGTTACACGTCTATGTTCAATCGGATGATAATAATGGTCATTATTATTGTGAACAATAGTAGGACTTACATCGTTTAAATGCAGTCTTTTCATTGCTCTTTTTAAGTCAGAATTATTTTGTAATTCTACTGGACAATCTTTCATCGAACCACCCTGAGGAATAAACTTTATTCTTTCTTCATTCAATGCCGAAAGTTTTGAAACATCGTGATTGTGAACGTATTCACTTATAGGGTTTTTGATTATTACATCTCCTACTGTTAAAAATTGTCCAAATAGTGGTGGATATACAACTGGTTCTGGATATTTATATGTCCGATTTAAGCCTTTTCTTGTACCAACAATAATTGTTCTATTTCGACTTTGTGCGGTTCCATAATGTTTGGCATTAAGAATTTTGTATTGAACATCAAAGTTTTGATTTTCGAGTTCTTCTAAAATTAACTTAAGTACGATGCCTTTTTCCAAAGTAACCATTCCTGATACATTTTCCATTACAAAAATATCAGGATTTACCTCAGACAATACTCGAACATATTCTTTGAATAGCCAGTTTCGAGGGTCGTCAAGTGACCTATTCGGATTAGCCGTGGAAAAACCTTGGCATGGAGGCCCTCCAATTAGAATATCTGCTTGTGGTAAATTCTTAAGATTTCTTATATCATCGCACACAATATGACTACCTATATTATTTGCGTACGATTCACAGGCATATTTGTTATTATCGTTTGCTAATAAAATTTCAACGCAATCTGTATTTAAGAACCCTAAATCGAGACCACCACTACCCGAAAATAATGAAATTAACCTATATTTTTTCTTTAAACTCATTTTATTAAAACCAACTTCTTATTTCAACCAAACACTATTTGTTTGTATAACACAAAGTAAGTCATAAAAATCTGAATGTCATTATAGATTTCTTCTGAAACCACGTTATAAAATCACAAACTCCACTCTTCGGTTTTGCTTGCGTCCTTCTTCCGTTTTATTATCCGCGATGGGTTTGGTATCGCCATAGCCTTTGAACTGAATTCTTTCTCCTGCAATACCCTTACTTTTTAAATATTCTCGAACGTTGTAAGCTCTTTCAAGTGATAATTGTTTGTTTTTTACGGGGTCGCCTACATTATCGGTATGGCCTTCTAATCTAATTTTCATTTTTGGGTCTTCTTTCAACATTTTTAATAAAGCATCAATTTGCTCCGTAGATTCTGGTAAAAATGTGGCATCTCCTTCCTTGAAAATAAAATTATTAAGCCTAAACTTATTTTCTTCCACCTTCGTAATCAACTCGGTCGATTTAATTTCTTCTTTAGGTTCTGCCTTCGAAATTTCGTCTTTTACAGGTTCAGGATTTTTAACATCCTTTCCAATAGGGCTCAAATAAAAACTTTGGGCAAATTGCTGACTTTTATCCATTTTAGACAAATCTATGCTTTCTTGTGTCGATTCATATCCCTTGGCAGAAGCCACAAAAGTGTATGCTTCGGGTTTTAGTTTAAACGAAAATTCTCCAACTTGAGAAGTTTTGACCGAATCGGCCTTTTGAGCATCAAAATCAAAACGATACAATACTTTTCCCGCAATTGGCTTATTGGTTTTTGCATCAATGAGTTTGCCCTTGATTGTAAGCATTACCTCGGTTTCTTCTTGAGATTCGGGCTTTTTGACAACAGCGGGCGGAGGGGTTTGGACTAAAGGATTATTGATATGAACCCCATAAAAGTTCCAATATTTGTGGCTGTCTTCGGGGCGGTTTTTCCCTTCAATTAGGTTGAAAGTTTCGATTCCTGCGTCAAGTTTCTCAAAATAAACTGTAAAACGGTATTTTTCACCTGGAACAACTTCTTTTTCATCGGGTAATTCGGGAATACCTGTGCATTTAATGTATTTAAAACGCTTTCCATTACCGTTGATATAACTTTTTGGATTAAAGGAAATCGTATAACCAGAATTTTGTCTTGGTTGATTCGGGAACGGAAATTGAAATTGATAAGTATTGCCTCGCTGTTGGGCTACTTGATACGAAAAAGAAACAATGGTATAGCTGTCACGAATTTCAACCTTTGTAATATCCGTTTCGTAGCTGGTTTGGTCATCAATTTCGGGCATTTTTGTGATTATCTGACCAAAACTATTTAAAAAAGATAGAATAAAGAGTGTCGATAGTAATTTTTTCATCGCGTTAAAAATTCAATTTTATTTCACCGAAAAAACGAATGTAGGTATTTTTTAGTTTATTTGTGGATGTTAATTTTTGTTAAATAGATTTCGATGAAAACTTTAAATGACTTACTCCAACTCGGCGACCCACGTTTATACGAAGTATGTGAGCCTGTTTATGAGCATGAATTACCACAAGTGAAGGCATGGGTAGCAGATTTGCATAATGTTATGGAAGAAATTAGGGCAAAATATCAATTTGGTAGAGGAATTGCCGCTCCTCAACTCGGCGTAATGAAACGCTTGATTTATTTGAATCTGGATAGGCCCATCATAATCATTAATCCAGTTTTTGAAAACCTCAGTGAGGAGATGTTTGAATTGTGGGATGATTGTATGTCATTTCCGAATCTTTTAGTAAGAGTAAATCGCCATAAAAATCTCACAATCAAATACTTAGATGAGAATTGGCAACCCCAAGTTTGGCAGGTAGAAGATGCTATTTCTGAACTTTTGCAACATGAATACGACCACCTTAATGGGATTCTTTGCACCATGAGAGCCATTGATAATCAATCTTTTAAATGGAGACCAACGCCAGAAAGTTAATGTATAATGATTAATTATTAATGGTGAATATTTTCACAAAGTCCCCTTCAGGGGATTTAGGGATGGGGGTTTTGCAGAAGCACTAACCATGCTTCTTTTACTTTATTTTCATTCAATAGTCGTGCGGCTTCGGCATGCAATAAATTATCGAGAAATGCACAGCCGTACATGACTTGCTCAATAATATTTTGCATCGTTGGCGTTGCCCTATATGCTTCAATTTCTGCTTGTATTGGCAGATTCTCAATATTGCCGAGTTGCCCTAAATGATTACCAGTAAGAATTTTTGAAAGTCGTATTTTTTCGGGAATTGCATCATAGCCAATACCTATTTTTGTAATTGGCTTCTCTACCTCAAATATTGCTTCTCTATTTGCTCGTGCATACCAATCTCCGCCCATGCGTGCAACCCAATCGGTTTTGGTTTGGTCTATTTTTTGGTTTTCGTCTAAAATACTTTCAGAAATATGTGCCATCAGAACCTCACAAATAGCCAAGTTCATACTACCAATCTGCTTGATTTCCAGAACCTTACATTCAAATTGAGCTTTTGATTCTTTTACTCTTGGCGGTTTGACTAAAACTGATTTTTCTTCGGTAAAACCTGCTTTAATAAATTCATTCGTACCCCGTGGAAATTCGACACTCGAAAGCGACATTTGCTGTACCATGTCATAATCTACTATGTTGATTACTACTTCTGGTACTTCTTCAAGATTGAGGGTTGTATGTTTTTTAGAGCCATCTCTACCACGATTATTGGGTGCGAAAACCAATATCGGAGGGTTGATACCCATGATATTAAAAAAGCTAAATGGACTGAGATTCACATTGCCCATTTTATCAACGGTACTTGCAAACGCAATCGGGCGAGGAGCAACTGAGCCAGTCAGATAACTATAAAAAACTCTTGAGTCTAATTCTTTTGGGTTGAGCGTTAGCATGTTCCAAATTATTAATTATCTAAAAAACGCTTTATTCATTGCCATCTGCTTTAGCTGACGGAACAAATATCAAAAAATCAAATTGGCTTTAGCCGAACAAAAGAGTTTAGGCTAAAGCCATATTTGAATTATTCCTTAAATCCGTCAGCTAAAGCAGACGGCAATGAACTTTATTTACTTATGACATTAGATTATTTTCCCCACAACCTCCCCAAAGCCAACTCTTTTTTCATCTTTTTCACAAAATCCAGCTAAAGT
>JACCDQ010037580.1_pt1 | contig 15039 bp, 21 predicted proteins | sample 7446031 | NCBI WGS metagenome assembly JACCDQ01 (sample SAMN15323442, study PRJNA562643) | freshwater metagenome | isolation source: river surface water | place: USA:Blue River Watershed | collected 2017-08-17
ATGGTACTGCGGCTGTAGGTACTTCTACAACAGTTGCTAGAGCAGATCACGTGCACCCGTTACAGACTACTGTTTCAGGCAGTGCAGGTAGCGTAGCCAACTCTGTTACATTCAACAACGGCGGCGCTGGCGCCGCAAGCGGTTCTACCTTTAATGGTGGGTCGGCTGTTACGGTGTCATATAATACTGTTGGTGCTGCAGCTTCGTCTCATAGTCATGACGCTTCCAATATTACTAGCGGCACTATTGCCGCCGCTAGATTAGGGTCTGGTACTGCTAGTATTTACTCTAGTCTGCGCGGAGATAATACTTGGAAACCTAATGTAGGTATATATGATCTTGTTTCCTCAGGATTTTTTACAACGGGGGTGACTACCGGCCCTATAACCGGTCTTGCTAGCAGTTTTACTGGCTCAGGGTATAGAAAGTACTTATTATCTGGTTACATAACTATAGGTACAGTAAGCGCATCAGGAAGTTTGGGTTTGCAAGTGTCTACGGATAATGGAGTTACTTGGGTAACTACTACTTCTTACACAACTTGGGTAACGTACGGGGACGCTACAGCTACATATAATAATTCTAGAATATATTATCATACTGATACAGGCACTAATGCTACTATAGCTATGCAGTTTGATATAGAAATATTTGTCCCATACTCAGCTGACCTACCTCATACTTATAAATCTATTGTAACACGTAGTCAGGTAGCTGGTACCGCATATCCTACTGAATTAAGGGAGTACTACGGCTGCATTAATGACGCAAAAGGCGCTGTATATAATGCTATAAGATTAATATGGCAAACAGGCGGAGGCACTATAACTGGCGGCCAATACGCACTATATGGGTGTCTATAACATGCCATACGCTTATATAACCCCTAACGGTTATATAAGGCTAATCGCGCCAAAGCTGGACCCGTTCACACGGGTCCAGGCAGGCGAAAAGCTAGCCAAATATGACCCACCCGCTGTAGACAGCGAATTGTACACTACTACACCTGTTCAACCAGTTACTGGAGACCAGGTGGAATTTACAGTATCTCAAGTCCCTAACTTTATAGAGATACTACAAAAGAAACGTACTCAGCAAGTACAACAGCATCTAGATAGAGAAGCTCAAAAGAAAGGGTACGATAGTATACTTTCTGCTGTAAGTTACGGAGTTGACACTACCAGTCCCTTCTATCAAGAAGCTATTTCTTTTGCCGCATGGAGGTCCGCAGTGTGGGCCTCGTGTTTTACCATTCTTAATCAGGTTCTAGAAAATAACCTAGAAATACCTTCGGAAGCAGAGCTAATCGCTATGCTACCTACCTTAGAGGAGTTCTATGGCCAATCTACGAATACTCTACAGTAACTTAGCAGATACAGCCACCGTTACTAGTGATAGTACTGGTAGTACTGCAACAAACTATCCCGCCAGTAATCTTATTAATAACAGAAAGCATTTAGTTTGGAGGTCTAATACTACTACAGGTATTATTACACTAATTTGGAGTAGTCCCCAAATAGTTAATGGGCTGGCTTTAGCTAGTACAAATTTAGGGCCTACTTCTACAGTTAGGTTAAGGCTATATAGCGATATAGCAAAAACTACATTACTATTAGATACTGGGACAGTTACCCCCGCAGTAGACACTAATACTTCTTCAAGCTCTGATTCAGTGCATATATGGTGTAACTACATGACTAATGTGCGGGCTGCTGAAGTAACAGTATCGCAAACATCTCATCCTCAAGGGTATTTGCAAGTATCGAGACTTATTATAGGACAATACTGGGAGCCTACATACAATACCTCATTTGGTGTATCTACTAGTTTAGTTGATACGTCCGAAAATACTAGAACGTACTCAGGAACTCTTGTAACTGATACTAAGTTTGTTTATAAAAAGCTTAGCTTTAGTCTTGCATTTATGAATAATGCAGATAGAAATGCTTTAATAAGTATGGTTAAAGAAGTGGGTAGACGCAAAAATGTTTATGTATCTATATTTCCCTCAGATTCCGAAACAGGTAAGGAGGGCTGGTATAGCATATATGGGCGGTTTACCGAAGATCCAACAATAACGCATCCCATGTATACCGTATACGCCACAGATCTTTCGTTAGAAAGTTGGTAGCTACTTTCTCCCAGTATTTACTTACTGGGAGTTTAAATTTATTGGAGATATAATGCCAGATATATTACACTATTTATTAATACCAGTATACACGTTCCTAGCCTTCTACGTACTATGGATTTTATACTTAGCAGTTATGAACCTAAAGCGTGTGAAAGATGCGCAAGGACTACATCCTGTAGTACGTGCGCTAGGTACACCAGTACTTTACATTGGATGGGTCTTAGACACACTGTTAAATTGGTTTGTTCTAACTGTAATTTTGTTAGAGTTTCCAAAAGAAACTACTATTACAGCAAGATTAAAAAGACATAACAAATATAGTACTGGATTCCGTAAAAAAGTAGCGGAAAAGTTTGAGGTACTAGTAGACGCTTTTGACCCCAGCGGCGACCACATTTAATAAAATACCTACCTCAAAAGGTAGGTATTTTTTTGCCTTGACGAAGTTGACCTAAAATGTTATAATAGTACAAAATTATAGGGCAAAGTATTTTTTGATACCACTTTGCGTTTTGTATATGTAAAGAAAGGTACAGATGCCGATACTACATATTATGTTTGAATTTATACCAGTTATTCTTGCAATAATTGCTATACCTAGTTTAATATCCACCCTAAGGCGTGGAAGACGCAAGTTAATAGTGCTTCCAGCACTACTTTCTTGCATTCTCCTTATTATAGCACAAACAGGATGGATTCAAGCTTTATTATCTCACAATACGCTAGCCATGACTCTCTTTGACAAGTTATGGACATTATTTAATAGTTTAGTAATGGGTACGTTTATTATCTGGTCAAGAGGTGCTAGATGACAAGATTTCACATACAAAACCGTATTGCTCAACTACTATCTAAGTACAGCCCAGAAATGTCTTTAGTTTTAGCTGCTTGCGGGTGGCTACTATCAGTAGGGTTTTTTCTGGGTACTAGTAATAATAACTATACTGCTTTGACAGACTTAATGGACTTTCAAGCTTGGGGGTACTTATTTTTACTATACGCAGCAGTTAAGAGCTATCGGGTTCTTACATCAGACACACAAAATTGGTTAGATATATTTACTAGTAGTATAGGTATATGGGCTTGGAACTATATATTTCTTAGCTTTACGCTATTTGATAAAGTGCCAACAGCCCCTACGGAATTACTACTATTTATACCAGTACTAGGAGAAGCATGGGCCTTAACTAGCATTATCTACCATAAAGATTCAGGTAAGGGGAAAGGTTAATGGACGCAAACTCTATTATACAAATAACCACCGCCTTAGCTATAGGTATAATTTCTCTTTCCTTTGGTATACAGAAACTAATACGAGGCTGGAAGGCGACAGGTGCAGAGACCTCGCTTATAGATTCCATGCACAAAGAGCTGGAAAGAATGTCTCAGCAAAATACTACTTTAAGTTTAGAGTTAAATAAGTTGCAGCGTGAGATAATTAACCTTAATGGCGAGTTAAGGTCTTTGAGTACTGAGAATCAAAGATTGCATGGTGAAGTAGTTACGTTAACTGGAGAGGTATCTAGACTACAAGTAATGTTAGAAAATAGGAGTCAATATGGCATCGCCGGTTAAAGTCAATTTTAAAATATATCAAGGTAGTACGTTTAGAGAGGCTCTACGCTGGGAAAGCTCTACAAAGGTGTATAAGCCTATTAGCGGTATTACAAAGTCAGCCCCTGTGGAAGTTAGCTGTGTAGGTCACGATATACCCATAGGTTGGAGAGCAAAAATTACTAATGTTGTAGGTATGAAGGAAATAAATAGCTCTGATACCTACCATCAAGTAACTGATGTACTAACAGATAGCTTTAAAATTAATGCAATAAATGCTGTAGGTTATGGAGACTATACAAGTGGAGGCATCGTTGAGTATAATATGCCAGTGGATCTGACTGGCGTAACTGCTCGTATGCATCTTCGTGAAAAGTTAGAGTCTGCCGCTACTATTCTAGAGCTTACTACTGAAAATGGTGGTATTATAGTAAACAATACAGATAAAACCATTACTATATTTATTAGTGCTACAGCTACAGCAGCTTTAAACTTTACTACTGCTGTATACAGTCTAGAATTAGTTAAATCAGGGGATGTAACTCCATTTATAGCTGGTAGCATTAGTTTAGTTAAGGAAGTGACACGGTAATGACAGTTGTTGTACTAGGTGAAAGTGGCAGCCTATTAGCCACAGAACTAGAGCGAGAAGCAATAGTACAGTCTAGTACAGAAACTGTTGCTCAAACTCTTAGCAATGAAGTATATATAACTCAAGATAATATTGGGTATGTACTAGTAGAGGTAAAAGAAGCCACTCAAATAGTCTCAGGGCAGGTAGGTCCTGCAGGTAAAGACGGTATAGCAGAGGATGACATTGTGTACTCTAAAAGAATAGACTTTATTAACGAGGATCAGCTGTACCGTGGCGAAGCGGCAGTAGGTAGCACAACTAATTCTGGTGTTTGGCGCATACGTAAAATTGTTATGTCGGCTGATGGCGATGTTGCTGAAACTTGGGCAAACGGTACTGCTGCTTTTGACAAGGTGTGGGATTCCAGAGCTACTTACAGTTACGAGGTGTGATATGGCTTTTTATACATATAGCACCACTACTCATGAATTATTAAGTATTTCAGACTTTGAATTACCTACTCCGGAAGATGGGTCCTGCACAGAAGCGCCCGGAATTACAAAGTTTGAATTAGAGAATACATATGTATGGAACCCTAATACCTTGTCCTTTGATTTAAAGCCAAAAGATAGAATACTCACCAAATTAGAGTACATGAACAGGTTTACAGATGTAGAGTTAGCCACAATATATACTATAGCAAAACAAAATGTAGCCGTTGAGATATGGTTAGAAAAGTTCAAATTATCTTCTGAAGTATATCTTGACGACCCTAGAACTGTATCCGGCGTACAAGCTTTAGAATACTATGGGCTGATAGGTACAGGCAGAGCACAGGAGATACTTATATAATGGCTTATTTTGTTGATTATGCTACTACGTATCTAAACGGAGCTTCTACTGCTGTTTCGATAAACATGCCGCCTCACGAGATCGATGATGTATTGGTAGCATGGGTCACGATGGACACTGGTTCTGCTACGATTACAACCGGTACTGGTTGGTCTACTCCAGCGTCTAATACTACCCAAGCATCTATTACTTGTACATGGTTTTGGAAGAAAGCGACTTCAAACAACGAAGTCCTAAACATAACAACTACTGACGGCTGGACTTGTGGTGTGTATTGTATAAGGGACGTAGACACTACGACAGCAATTGACGTCAGTCTGCTTGGGTCTGCTGCAGCACCAACTAACCCAACCAAAGCAGCAAGCCAGTCAGTAACAACCACGGTAGCCGATACGTTTATTTTGTACCTTGTCGGTACTGACTTGATTGCTCCCGCAGCACATTCAGAACCTGGTGTTCATCATATAACTTCATTCGATAACCAAGGTACTACTGCAACAACTTCTGCAGCTCAGTCGGCAGCATGGTATATTCAGAGATCAGCAGGCGCAACACCAGCACCTTCTTGGACCCAATCCCAGATGGCGGCATACACGCGTTTGACTATTGCGTTCAGGAACAAGTCCGGCGGCATTATTCCAGCTTATGTGGATGATGTTATTACGCCAGCGACGACAATTTCAAATTGCACTCACTACACAACGCTAAACAATATATCGTTTCCAACGTCATTGACTGCTACTGGTGCAATGACGAACGGCAAAACGACGTCGTATGTAACTGGCGCTGTAGCAGCCGACTTGGGTATTAACTCATTCTCATCCGGTATATCAAAGGCTGCAGCAACTCAAGCAAAAACTGCTCTGACTGGGTATGAAATAGCTTTGACTGGTAATAGAAATTGGTCAACTGGTCTGATAATGGGCAGTTTCATCGGTGGTACGCCAAAGATGGGTACTTTTGGTATTGGATCTGTTAACGAAGGTGGTTGCGTTATTCGTATTGGATCTGGCTCAACGGCATGGGACGCATATCAGGTTGCAGCAAAAGACGCTGTCCCCACCCTAGAAAACCGAAGCGTATGGGCAATAAAGCCAGGACATACAACAACGAGATATGGTACTGCAGGCACATTAAACACATCTGCGGTATCATTTATGCAGAGTCTCACTAACCAACCATCTTTCTCGTCACAGGCTATTCTTTCAGAGGTGTATCAAGTATTCACGCAAGTAGTAGCTGGTGGAACACTCACCGCTCCAGTTGACTCAGACGGGCTAGCAAGTATAGGTAAATCTTTTAGATTACCTGTAATACAAAAAGCCGGAGGTGCCGGTATTATATCTTACGTACCTATTCAAATTGGTGGCGGAGATAGTGTTATATTTGATATTGATGCAGGTGCGTTGCAGTTTCCTAGATCTTATAATGTAACTACAAAAGAAATATCATTTCATGCACCTACTAATACTGTAGGCATTAGTTACGCAGGTAAAGTAGGGGACACAATTAGACACACTAATTCTGTTATTACATCTCCTTCTATTTATTACTGGGAAATAAATTCTGCTGCTACGAGTGCTGCTACTTGGGACTTTACAGGTCTAACAGTTGTTAATGCTACAGTTACTTTACGTAACGTTATGACCTTTAGTAATATGTCATTTAGTAACTGCGCACAGGTGGATACTACTGCATGTTCAGTGTCTAATTGCAATATCCAAATTAAAAATACTTTAGCAAATAAATTAATAGTATCAGCGACTTCTAGTATAAACGGCTGTGAAATAAATACAACTTCAATACCCTCAGGTGTAGCAAATACACAAACCGCAACGCCAGGAGTATTTGTAAACAACACATTTACAGGGTCCAGTACTACAGGGCATGCTATAGAAATAACTACTCCCGGCACGTACAGTTTTAATGGTAATGTATTTAACGGATATGGCACTTCAAATACTAATAGTGCTGCAATATATAATAACTCTGGCGGCTTAGTAACATTAAATATTAGCGGTGGTGGTTCAGTGCCTACAATACGTAATGGCAGTGGGGCTTCGACAGTAGTTAATGCAGCAGCTAATTTAACTTTTGAAGGCCTGCAGGCAGGCAGCGAAGTACGGGTCTACCTAGGCACAGACCCTGCAACCTCAACGGAAATAGCAGGTGTAGAGTCCAGTACTACTAGCTTTACCCTTTCCCACAGCGCAGCGGGACAGCAAGGGTATTATGTAGTGCATTCCACCGGCTACGTAAGTATTTTTAGAACTTTCACGTTTAGTGGTTCTGATACTACTCTACCCATTTCTCAGCAGATTGACAGATCGTATAATAACCCGGTATAATATGTATACAATTATAAAAAGTCCTAAGAAAAGTGACATTGGTCGACAAGTTTACAGTGTCGACCCTAAACAGGTGCTAACTTTTGAAGATGGCACCGTTCTAGTAATTGAAGAAATCTTCAAAAGTGGTGACGGTAATACAGTGATCGCGTCTACCGACCAATACCAAATTACCCTAAAGTTGGAGTAAACTATGGCAATTATTTCTGATCCTAGTGATCTATCTACAGGTGCAGTCGATATTGTTGTTAACACGACAGCACGCACAGTACAAATCTTAACTACAGGTGCTATTAGTAACGAAGGTGCTACAGGCGGTGTTACCGGTCAATGTCTCTATTCTTGGCTAAAAGAGCGTTGGAAAGCAGATGCTTCGTTTATTAAGTTTCCATTCCCTATGGAAGCTATTACCCCTGAACAGTTTGAATTTATTAATGGTTGGAAACCTGCTGACGACGCTACACGTAAGCTAATTCGTACAGCTGGGTGGGCTGAACGTGACTCTGCCGGCGTCTTGCTTCGCAAGTACGCCGGAGTTGTATCACTGGGTTCTCTGGGCCTAACCGACCAGCCTTACTATCAGTTTGGTACAGGCTCAGCTACTAACTTTACATACCCGGGTCCTGTAAACGAAGCGGTACAGACATACGGCGACGCTACAAACGGTAACTTAAACTACACAGATGGTGATAGCTTTAAGATTTTCTGTCGTGAGCAGGGTAAGACTTATGCAGCTTCTAATAATACCGCTATCGGTGCTACTGGTGGTCTTGATTATATCGTATATCGCTTCCCTCTGAGCAATGCTACAGACCTGAAAATTTCAGCAAGTGACGTAACTATTTCTGGCAGCGCTCCGTGGAATCAGATTACTGTTACATACTACGGCACAAACCAAATGTTTGACGTTGACGGTGATAGTAGTACTGAGCCGTATCGTATTATCGTTACAGATGCTAGTGGTAGCGCTACTACTCAGCAAATCTACGAAAAGATTCAATACAGCTTACGTCAGAACTCAGACATTGACGCTGGAGCAGGCACTGTAATAGGTAAGACAGCAGATAGCTTACTAGGCTTCGTTGGTGATACCTTAGTAGGCAGCAACGGTGTCTACATTAGTGGTCTAAACAGTAACTACCTAAACAGTGTTGACTTCTACGACTTTAACGGCGTTGTACGTCGTTACCCATTCGTATCTGCTGGTACTATTAACTTTGGTACTTTTGCTGGTTCTGGAGACTTTAAATACTGGATGTTCTTTGTAGATACTCCTACTGGTGATTACGGTACCTCTAGTGCTATTATCGTTAATGATAAGGATGGTAACCCAATTACAGGTACGTATAGTGGTTCACCTATTAGCTGGACGTTTAACTACGACTCTAATACACAGGGTGGGCGTACTTCAGCCACTAATGCGGCCGTTAAAGTTGTAGGTATTGGTCTTAGTGGCGGGCAGTTTGCAGTAGTTGACCATACGATTAATCGTACGGCCGGTCAGTCTATATTATTGGCTCCTGCTCAAGAACGTAACTACAACAATCCAGTTTAATTAATTAAATAAATGGGGCTTAGGCCCCATTTACTGAAAGGATAACTATGAGTTTCGTTCAAGTGCCTCCAGATAGTACAGGCAAAAAAGTTTATACAAAACAAGCTACAGTAGGCGCGGACGTTGTACAAACTCAGGTAGTACACCTTGCTGATAGCATAAGCCCTACCAATTTACTAACAGTAGATAATCGTGGGGCTGCTAGTGTAAGATTTGCTGAAGGGCAGCCAATTATGGGAGGTTTCGGGTCTTTAAAGACTACGCATGAACACCCATTAGGCGTTTATGAGTCTTCTTTAGATACTTACAGTTCATTATTTACTACTACAACTAACGCGGGCGGGACTTTGACTTACGACGCAACAGGTAGTAGTGAGGTACTATCTGTTACTAGTAGCGCAGGATCTTCCGTAAGACTAACTACTAATCGTTACCACTATTACCTACCTGGTAGTGCTAACTTATATAAAATGACAATTTCTTGTGGAGATACAGGTAAGGTTAATAATACTCGTAGATGGGGCGCTTTTGACGTCAATGACGGAGTATTTTTCGCGTTAAATGGCACTAGTTTACAAGTGACTATTCGTAACAGCACTTCGGGTTCAGTAGTAGAAACTGCAGTGTCTCAAGAAAACTGGAACCGCGATAAACTAGACGGGACCGGGCTATCTGGACATACTATAGATATTACTAAAATTAACGTTTGGTGGTTAGACTATCAGTGGTTAGGGGCAGGTCGAGCTCGTTTTGGCATTTATTTACCTGACGGTACGCGTTTGGTATGTCATGAGTTTCATAATGCAGGACTTAATCCACTACCTTTTATGCGTACAGGTACTTTGCCTATTAGTACAGAAAACGTAAATACAGGTATCACAGGTAGCTCTTCTGAACTACGTACAGTATGTTTATCGGCATATACTGAAGCTAATTTTAGTGATTATGCATACTGGAGATTTGCTGATATTGACGTAGAAGCGGTACCTACTACTACTAATACAGTTCTTGCAAGTATTCGCGCTTTAACCACTATTAATGGAAAGCATAACTCAGTAATTATATACCCGGAAACTTTAAACGTATATTGTGACAACCCAGTAGCTATTACATTGTGGCAAGCCACGGAAGTAACGGGCGGTACATGGGGTTCATTGGCCTCTACAGGCGAAGTTAATTATACTGGTACAGTAAGTACTGCAGGCTCACAAAAATTTAAAACATTGTACTTTTCTGCCGGAGCAAGTAGTATCTCTTTAGATGAATTCTTTGAAAAGAATGACGAAGGTATATTATTAAACGCTAACGGAGAGTATGAAATTTGGTCAATTTTAGCTAATAGATTGACTACTAATACTACTAATGTAACAATGAATATAGGTTACAAGGAGCTCTGGTAATGTTATTAGCCCTTTATACCAACTGGTGGGAAGATTGGGCTTTATACCATAAAGTAGTTTTTGACGGAGAGAATAAGCTAATCATAATTAACAGTGCAGAAAGCATTATTAATGTTAAGGACGATGTTTATTCTAGCTGGAAAGAGTGGGCTCAATTACGAGATAACGGTAAGTTTCTACCAGCTATTAGAACTACTGGAGGCGACCCTGCCTCTGGTGGGGAAAAGACAGGCGACGTATACTTCTGTACTAATGGCTGGAGAATATTAATAAATAACAACTGTACAATTGCAGGCGTTATCTATAGTGATAACTACGATACTCCGTTTTTAACCTCTGAAGATACTAAGTTTGTTATAAATAAAGTAAGCAGCTTAGTACAAAGTCTAGGGTTTAATGGTACTGTTGAGGCTGATTTATCCGGAGCAAGTAGCGCAGTATGGAACTACTTAATGTCAGATATGGATACACCTGGCAGCGTAGGTGAAAGAATAGGTAAGCTACTGACTGTAGCTAAGTTTTTAGGACTTAAATAATGGAACTACCACTAAATTTTGAATACTATGAAATATTATTATACGTATTATTATATCTATGGGCGTTCTGGGCTCTTTATGTTTTAGTAATGGGTTTGTATAGAGCTAATTTAGATGGTAGGTTAGTAGGCTTAAACAAATTACTAGGATTTCCGTTTCTTATTATAGGAGCTGTTGTAGATGTTTTGGCTAATATTACTATCGCTTCTATTGTATTTATGGAACCGCCGAAAGAATGGTTAGTTACAACCAGACTACAGAGATATATGACATATCGAAGGGGGTATAGAAAAACTCTAGCTCTTTACATATGTGATCACATTTTAGACCCATTTGACCCTAGAGGTAACCATTGTTAAATAAATTGACCCTAGCACTAGGGGCTGGCTTAATTGCTGTTCTTAGTGCTTTAGTATACTTTACATACGACGGTATAAAAGAACGTGGCAAAGCTGAAGCATTAGCAGAGTGTGATGCCAAGTTCAAAGAATATACTAAGAGCCTTGAAGAGCGTATAAAGTCCATGGAAGCTGGTATATCTATTATCGCAGATAATAGCGCCACTAAGCAAGATTTAATGGCTGGAGATATAGATGAAATTCTTAGACGTCTTCGTAAAGGCCCTGTCACAATAGTAAAAGATGGTAAGTGTATCCCATCACCGACTTTTGTAGATGGCATTAATGAAGCAATTACCAGAGCCAACGCAAGATGAAAAAGTTATTAATCTTATGCATTTTGTCAGTTGTATTTCTAAACGGGTGTGCTCTTTTTGACAAAAATCAAAAACTCGAACCACCCGTTGCAGAATCTAAAATTATTATAGATGAAAAGCTATTAATCCCTTGTGCCAAGTTAACCCCTCTAGAGGGTACAAGCTATGAGGATTTAGCTGGACACTATATTAACGTAATAGGCATGTATGGTACATGCTCACTAAAACAAGATGCCTCTATTCAGGCTCTTAAAAAACTACAAGGATCTTCTAAATGAAAGACCTATTTCGTTTTCGTAACCTATTTTTAGTTCTAGGTACTCTATCCGTAATTGCGTATTTAGTAGTTAGTGACCCTAACGATGGCAGTTTAACACTTCCGTTTTTAGCTAAGCTTGCCACGCCAGTTATTGCTGTATGGTTTGCACATTTAGCACGTAAAGCATTATTTGACTACCTAGATATGGGCGTATTGCTCAAAAAGGCCAAAGAGACCGCCACCGGCGCTGGGCTGGCGTTTCTGGGAGTATGTATAGTAATTTTTGGACTGCTGGGTTTATTTGGTAGCCAAGTATACGCTCAAGACGTAAAAACCTATATACCTACGCAAGCTTATCAGCATATTAATACTGTAGTGCTTGAGCAGCAAAAGTATTGGCCAGACCATCCTACACCTTTTCAATAGCAGGGCAAATAGAAAAAGAAAGCTGTATTACTCTTAAACATTCTAGGTGTTGGAATCCAAAAGTAACTTTGGATACTCACAGAGAATATGGAGCAGGCTTAGGTCAGCTAACAAAGGCTTATAAACAGGACGGATCTATAAGGTTTGATGCCTTAAAAGAGATACGTTCTAAGCATAAAATTGAGCTAGCTGAGCTTAGTTGGGGTAATATATTAACTAGACCAGACCTGCAGATACGTAGTATATTATTAATGATGAGAGATAATTACTCTTATTACAATAAGTACGCATATAACAGCACTGAAGCATATCTATTTGCTGCTGTAGCATACAATGGGGGAGTCGGTGGGCTAGACAATGAAAGACGCGCATGTAAGTTAGCCGACTGGTGCGATCATACAAAATGGTCTAATAACGTAGAGAAGCTATGCCTTAAAAGTAAGGTAGCTATTTACGGTAACAGAAGTCCATGCGATATTAATAGAGCCTACCCAAAAGACGTATTATTCATTAGAACTCCAAAATACAGTAAATTTTGGGGTAATTAAAAATTGTGTTGTGCGCGTAGCACGTATGTTGTATAATGTAATTATTAAATTTAATAATTTTTACATATGGTTAATGGCATAATATATAAAATATCTTTTCCCGGTACAGCCAAGGTGTATATAGGGCAGACTATAGACTACGCCAGAAGAAAATGTACGCATCTTAATATGTTAAAAAGCAATACCGGGGCTAGAAAGCTACAGGATGCTTTCGATACCTACGGAAGCCCAATTTTTGAAGTACTTTTAGATGGTTTAAAAACTCAAGTAGAATTAGATGATGCTGAAAATCAAGCAATAGATATTTATGATTCTTGTAATAACGGGTTTAATACACATAATAAATCTAGGGCAGGGTTTACTGCTTGTTATGGCGAGTTAAATGGTAACTCTAAGTTTACTAATAATGAAATTATAGAATTTATGTTCTATATGCTGGAGCACCCTAAAATACGCTTAAAAGAAATTGCACGTATTTTTAACATGGCATACGTAACCGCAGATGAAATATGTAGAGGTGTTAAGCATAGATGGTTAGCCACAGAATTCCCAGAGGAACACAAAAAACTATTGGCTTTAGTAGGTACCAGGTCTAAAGCTGTTACCGCCAAAGATAGAGGTATAGAATACCCTCTAATAAAATCCCCTAGTGGAGAAATTTTTCAAGTTACTGCACTAAGGCAATTTGCTAGAGATCACGGGCTAAATAACACAGCATTATGTTTTGTATTGAATAAAAAACAAAAAGAACATAAAGGCTGGAAATTAGCTTAATCAACTCTACTTAATCAAAAGTAGTAATAACTAACTTATAAGATATTATGGCATCTTCAAGTAAAAAAGCACGCCGTGCTAATGTTCAAGAGAACCCTATTGAGTTTGGTTTTAAAGACGTTAAGCCTTTAAACTTTATTCAGGAGACGTATCTTGAAGCCATTAAAAATAACGACGTAGTGTTCGGAATAGGGTCTGCTGGTACAGGCAAAACCTATGTAGCGGCAAGTTTTGCAGCAGGTGAGCTATTTCATCGTAGAATAAATAAAATTATTCTTACTAGACCAAATGTTGAAACTGGCCGCGGCTTAGGGTTTCTACCTGGTGAGTTAGATGAGAAGTACGCACCATATTTACAGCCTTTTGAACAAGTATTTGTACGTACATTGGGTAAAGGCTTCTATGAATACGCACTCAAATCAAAAGATATTGAGCCTAGACCTATTGGGTTTATGAGAGGTTCTAGCTTTGATAACGCTGTCATTTTAGTGGATGAAGCACAAAACTTGACCAAAACCGAACTAAAGATGCTACTTTCTCGTGTTGGAAAGAATTGTAAGGTTATCCTATCTGGCGACCCTAAACAAGTGGATATTCCTGATTCCGGACTAGGTGATGCGGTTTCTCGACTTGAGGGTCTTGATAGTATAGAGGTAGTAAGATTCTTAGATGACGACATTGTACGATCTAAGATGTGTAAACAAATTATTTTAGCCTATAATGACTAATCAATACAAGTATGTAAATAAAACAGCTACTACTTTAACCATAGGTCCCTACACTATACTACCCTATGATGCGTACTATTCGCACGAGCCTGTAGTCTTACTAGACAAACTAGACGGTATTTTAGTAGATAAGTACTTAAACCAACAGCCTAGGCTAGACCACACGGAGTGGAATTACCATCAACCAGTTGTCTCTAGTACTAAAGGCGACGGACTTAAACTAAATGCAGACGCCCCACAATACGGCTGGCATGACCTTCTTAGCCCAACCATTATTTACGAAGGTGCTGCGTCTAATAAGCCTGCGTTTAATACGTTTATTGGCGCAGTGCGAAAATACCAGTTCACGATTGGTGATGAGAGCTTTCATGAGTTCCACATACCTCATGACTATGCGCCGGGTACTGATCTGTATATTCACGTACATTGGTCCACTAGTAATCTACCGGCAGCTAGTAGCTCAACTACATGGCGTATGCAAGCTACTTATGCTAAAGGGTATTCTCAAGCTGCGTTTAATACACCTAAAGTGTTAGAAGTTACACAAAATTCTATTAGTAGTAACTATAACCACTACATAGCAGAGATCAAACTATCGAAGGCTGGTGGCTCCGCCACCGAACTCGACAGCAATGA
>JACCDQ010097302.1_pt1 | contig 15039 bp, 14 predicted proteins | sample 7446031 | NCBI WGS metagenome assembly JACCDQ01 (sample SAMN15323442, study PRJNA562643) | freshwater metagenome | isolation source: river surface water | place: USA:Blue River Watershed | collected 2017-08-17
AGTTGATAAACTATTGAAGTTCCCAGTGTTATGACCAAAAAATTAGCTTTACGTAAAAATTGATTTACACTTTTATGCGTCGAGTTAAGTTCTCGTTCGAGTTCTTCCCTTGAATGAGCATAAAATTTCGAGTGGAAGTCATAATGTTGCCAAATACCGTTATTTTCGAGCATTAAGTGCTTAAAAACGGGTTGATTTTGCAAACTATGGCTTATCAATTTAAAAATTGAAGAGGGGTTAAATACAGTGCCATAAGGATTACAGAGACATTGTAATTTGTTATCAGTTAACTGACCTCCTATGACCTCGGAAAAACACGAACCAACGGTCATAATTTTAGAGTCAGTGCTGATTTTGAAGCGAGCTGGAGCCACTTCAATTTCAGTACGAAATTCCATTTTGCTTCTTTTTAGGGGTTAGTTTATAGGAACTATTAATTTGTTGATTATCAATAGTTTGCGAAAGTAAATCTAACAATTTATACTTCCAAGATATTTCGTAAAAAAATGTTATTTACAACATTTTTATTTTAACCGCCAAAGAAAAATGCAATAAAAAAAAGTAGGAGTATTATTTCGGCTGGAAACAATACTCCTGTTCTTACAAAATGTAACGGATGCTATTTTAGAAATTCTTTAACCTCCGCATTACGTTTTACAACATGTATTTTTAGGATATTTAGCTCATTATCAAAATCTTCAAGCTTGTTGAGATGGGAAAATGGCTTCTGCTCTTTGGCAACTGCCGAGGCAATTAATTGATGATTTTTGTCAAAAAGTGCCGACATTCTTGCTGGAGTAAATACATTTTCTGTAAATTCTTTCACGTAGTTTTTATACTTTTTAAAATATACCTCATCGTCGGCAATGAAGCGAATCAAAGGCCAGTTTTTTCCAGCTTCTTTTAGAGATAATCAAGTGTTACGTCCCATTGGGCCAACCATTGGAGGTGGGCCAAAACCTTGGGATGGTTTGAAACTTTCTGGCATTTTAGAATCTTTGCTTTGTAGGTTATTTGGCGGTCGCATTCCTTCGGGAGCTTCCATTTTTAGGCCAAGTGCTTGGTCATGGTCCCACGGAATCCATGTTAGTTTTTGGGTAGGAGAGTTGTACAGATAAAAATTATGAGCCATCGTTCCGTAGCTGTCCCAATTTACGAGGGTGGTATTTACGGCCAAGTATTTTAAGAAATGTTCTATGTTGAAAGTCTTTTCTAAATCAGCACGCCATTTTGCCGCATTTGTTGTGCGTTCTATGCTATTGAGTGCTTTTATAAATGCCTCAACATCAGACCAATCTACTTTCTTCTTATTGTTTTTCTTATCGAATTGCTCTTTTTTAAATTTCGTAAAATTCGATTCTGGTTTGTAAATATTGCCCGAATCCTCGCCAAATTGCGTTTTTATCATCGTATCATCAATTACCTCGGTGAGCGTATAAACCCCACAATATTTTTTGCCTTCGCCAAAATCAATATAGATTTTATAGAAAGCCGTTTGGGCAGCAGGAACGCCTGCTTCACGGAAAATATCAGCCGTTACTTTTTCTCGAATCAACGATTTATCGCTCATAGCAGGTGAAAATGCTAATTCCTGAAAACCATAGAGTTTTCTCTTGTTTTTATCTTTTTCCAATTTCCCAAAATCTAATCGAAAAGGCAATTTATAAACGCCTTTACCCCAAGTCATCATTAGGCTTGAGTTCCCTTTGAGTCTAAATGCAACTTTGGGGTAGGTTTTTCCTTTAAATTTTACCGATGCTTGCACATAATTGGGTTCTCTTTTACCAAAATTCATCATCGGTGGTCCATCTTCAAAATTGGGTGGAGGTATCATTGGTGGTATTTTTCCTCGATTAGGAAAACCTCCTTCGCCGAAATCATTGCCAAACTTGGTTTTTATATCGGTTTTGATACTATCCCACTTAGCTTTCGTAAGGCTAATTTCGAGGGTATTAACTTTGTTTTGTGGGAAAACAATAGCATAGTTCGGTTGCGATTTAGGTGGGTGATTCGCAAATGAATTTGCTCCAATCGCCGAAATAAAGATTAGGATACTTATTTTTAAGAGATTTTTCATAACAGTAAGCTATTTTTAGCTTTAGATGTATAAACAAGAAATAAGCTTATCAAGAAATAGGGTAGTGTAGAAGCTTAATTTATATGTGTAGATGAAGCAATGGAAGGAAATTGACTCTACACAAATGCTGTTTTGCTCTACACACTGGTAGATTGTTGTGAATGATATGATAATATCTGACTTGTTTGCCGTTGTTTTGGATAAAGTTTAAGTAAAATTGAAATGCGTACTCTCAAACGATATTCGATATGGCTACACATCATTGGCTGGATAATCTTCAGTATTATTCCGTTGCTGGCTTTTCCGTTTAGTAATATTTTTTCATTTCCTAATTTCAATTTTTTTGTTTTACCGCAATTATTTAGTACGTTTTTATTAATAATTGTATTTTACATAAACCTGCATATTATTACGCCGAATTATCTAAACTCTAAAAAAAGTTGGTATTTTTTTGGCTTTTTTCTATTGGGTCTTTGCTTTGTGTTGTTTTTAAATTCGGTAGCTTTTGAAGTTTTCTTCAAGCCCGATTTCAAACAATTACCTTTCCCAAAAATGTCGCCCAGGTTTGAAAGTGGAAGGCCTAAACGACCATCAATGGCTTTTAATCCACGGCTTTTTGGTGTTTTTTTTACCTATTTATTATCGGTTATTGCCAGTTCTATGCTTGTTTTAGTGCATGAACGTACCCGAAGTAAGGAAGAAAATCAACAAATATTATTAGAGAAAACGGCGGCTGAATTAGCGGTTTTGAAGCTACAGGTGAGTCCGCATTTTTTGTTTAATACCCTAAATAATATTCGTTGGTTGGCTCGGCAAAAATCAGAAAAAACCGAAGATGCCGTGGTGAAATTATCACAGCTTTTGCGATACATGATTTATCAATCGGGTAATGATAAAGTGGCTTTAGAACAAGAAATTGAGCATTTAAAAAACTACATAGACCTTCAGAAAATGCGACTTACCGATAAAAATTCGGTAGATTTTATTTGCGAGGGAGATACTTCTCAGATTATAATTGAGCCGCTTTTATTTATTCCTTTCGTTGAAAATGCTTTTAAATATGGCCTACATAATCAAGAAAAAAGTGATATTTTGATAGGAATTAGGGTTACTAAAAACGAACTTTGGTTCTATTCGGAAAATATGATTCATGGCTCAAATATGCCCGAAACGAGCGAAAACTCTGGTATTGGGATTAAGAACGTTGAGCGACGTTTGGTTTTGCATTATCCTGATGCACACGAATTGCGAATCAGCAATGCCGAAAGCAAATTTAGAGTAGATTTAAAAATAAAACTTGCGTGATGTCGAAGATAAATTGCATAGCGATTGATGATGAACCGTTTGCCTTAGAAATTATGGCCGATGATATTCAGAAAATTAGTTTTTTAAATTTGGTCGGAACCTTCTCAAATCCGCTTGATGCTTGGGAATTAATAAAACAAGGTAAGGTAGATTTGATTTTTTTGGATATTCAGATGCCCATTATTTCAGGTACGCAGTTTTTACGTAGCCTGCCCACACCGCCGATGGTGGTTTTCACAACAGCTTATCAGCAATATGCACTCGAAGGATATGACTTAGATGTGGTTGATTATCTCCTCAAACCTATCCCTTTTGACCGATTGCTAAAAGCCTGTAATAAAGCCGAAGAGTTATTTAGACTTCGACGAAAAGATAAAGAGGCTCATTTAATGCCAACTTCTGAAGAAAATGAAGCTTTTTTTGTGTTTTCTGAGTATAAACAAATTAAAATCTTGTTTGATGATGTAGAGTATGTAGAGGGGCTAAAAGATTACGTTAAAATCTACGTCAGAACCCAGCAAAAGCCAATTTTGACCCGTCAGAATCTCAAAATGATGGAGTCGAAGCTGGCAAAGCGACGCTTTTGTCGGGTGCATCATTCATATATTGTGGCACTTGATAAAATCACGGCTTTTCAGAAAACCAAATTGCTCATTGGAAGCAAAGAGATTCCGATTGGAAAGAAATTTGCCGAACTTTTTGAGCAACAATATCACCCTTAGTCTTATACGTATAGACACAATGTATTAAAGTTTCTACACATTTTTTAATCTGAGCATCTACTTTGAAATCTTCCTCGTCTATCTAAGTAAACCAAACATAGACGTCCATAATGAAAAGATTTCTTCTTTATTCCTTACTTATTTTAGTTTTTTTACCAAAACATCTTCAAGCTCAGGATACTCCCAAATTGGCTGAAGAAAACAAAAAAATCATCAAAGATGAGTTTTATAATAATGTTCCTTTACCTGCGGTTTTATCAGACTTAGAGAAAAAATATTCGTTGAAACTTCTCTATGATAAAGAAGCAATCAGAGAATTTAGTGTTACGCATTGGTTTGAAAATCAAACAATCGAAACAGGCTTGAAATCAATTCTCAAGAAGCTTCCGCTCAAATATTACATTGATGACAATGGCTTTGTAAATATTGTGCCCAAAACTACGAGAGTGGAAACAGTAGTTGACCGACAATTTAGAGGAAAAGCCGAAAAGACAAATTTTACGCTCACAGGCCGAGTTGTTGACATAAACAATGGCGAAAATTTGCCTTTTGCGTCGGTTTTGGTAAGAGGCACAACACTTGGAGGGCAAACCAATGTCGATGGGTATTTTACCTTACAAAAGGTGCCATCTGATACCGTAACGCTTGAAGTGAGCTACGTTGGGTATCGAACTCGGAATTTTCACTTAAATCCTAAACTTGATGTAAACGACCTAAAAATTGAGGTAGAACCTGCGGTTGATATGCTCGAAGAAGTGGTAGTTGAAGGTGAAAAAACAGAAGTTTTGAAAGCAAATGAGGTAGTGGGAATGATAAAAATGACTCCCCGAAACATTGCTAAATTGCCAAATGTAGGCGAGCGTGACCCATTTCGTGCTTTTCAGTTGATGCCAGGGGTTAGTGCTTCAAATGAATCGTCGTCAGGGCTTTACGTGCGTGGTGGCACGCCAGACCAAACCCTTGTGCTTTATGATGGCTTCACGGTTTATCACGTTGACCACCTTTTTGGTTTTTTCTCGGCTTTTAATTACAACGCCATCAAAGATATTCAGCTTTATAAAGGCGGTTTTGATGCTAAATTTGGTGGCAGAATTTCAGCCGTTGCCGAAATCACAGGAAAAGATGGCAACAAAAAAGAGTTTAATGCTGGGGTAGATTTGAGTTTACTGAGTACGAATGCGTATGTCGAAACGCCACTTGGCTCGAAGTTTACATTTTTAGTAGCGGCTCGTAGGTCATATAAAGGGCCACTTTACAATAAATTATTCAAGCGTTTTACGAGCGAAAATCAAACTCAACAACAGCAGGGGCCAGCTGGTGGCTTTCCTGGTGGCGGCGGTGGACGATTTGGAAGTTTTGCTACTACACAAACCGCCAGCTCGTATTTCTACGACCTTAATTCAAAGCTGACTTATACACCAACCAAGAAAGATATAATTTCGCTGAGTTTATACAATGGTACGGATAATATGGATAATTCGTCAAGCTCAAATTTAGGAAATGTAGGTGGTTTTGGTGGTAGAAATATCGGCTTAAATACCTCAAATACGGATGTATCGAACTGGGGTAATTTGGGTGGAAGTTTGAAATGGTCGAGACGTTGGAGTGATAAGTTTTATAGCAATTCATTGATTTGTTATTCAAACTATTATAGCACTCGTGATAACAGCCGAACCATTACAACTAACCGTGACGGCACCGAGCGAGAAGTAAAAATCGGACAGTTAGAAGATAATAATCTTAATGATTTTACCGCCAAGACTGATTTTGAGTGGAAGATGTTTAAAGATAATCAGTTAGATTTTGGCTTACAGTATAGCAAAAATGTTATTAAATATACTTATAGTCAGAACGATACAGTTTCAGTCTTGGACAGAAATGATAGGGGAGCAACGGCTACATTTTATGTGCAAGATAATGTAAAGCTTTTGGATGGTCGTTTGCATTTATTGCCAGGTGTGCGTATCACAAATTTTGATGTTACGAAGAAAAACTATGTAGAACCTCGTTTTTCGGCTAATTATAATATAACAAAACAGCTAAAACTTAAAGGAGCGGCAGGGGTATATTATCAGTTTGTGAAGCAAATTAATCGTGAAGACATTTCGCAAGGAAATCGAAATTTCTGGATTCTTTCAAATGCAGAGTCTCTACCCGTTACTAAATCCAATCACTTGATTTTGGGAGGAAGTTATGAACTACCTAATTATCTTTTTGATGTAGAGTTTTACCAAAAGAATAGTACAAATATCACCGAATATACGCTTCGTTTTGTGCCGAAAGTAGGCCGAGGTTTGAGTGCCAACGAAACATTTTTTAATGGTTCGGAGACGGTTAGGGGAGTAGATGTTTTGATACAACGTAAATTCGGAGATTTTAATGGTTGGATAGGCTACACCTTGGCTGAAGCTAAACGAAACATCACGGCTTTTTCTGATAAAGCTTATTATTCTGACCAAGACGTCAGGCATCAGTTCAAGGCAATTGCCTCATACAAGTATAAGCGGTGGGATTTGGCTGCTACTTGGATTTATTCGTCTGGACGACCATATACCTCAATTTTAGGAGCATATCAACTCACGCTTTTAGATGGTTCGGTCAAGAATTTTACGAACCCATCAGATAAAAACGCTAATCGTTTTCCAGCTTATCATCGTATGGATATTTCGGCTACATATAATTTTAGCTCACACTTTAATATTGGTTTCTCGATTTTCAATCTTTATAATCGAAGCAATACTTGGTATAAACGTTTTCAAGTGATTACCGAAGATGGTATTACGGCTTTGCAAATTACAAATGTGAAATATTTAGGAATTACACCAAACGTAACACTCAGTTGGAAATTAAGATAAGGTTGACTGATTTTAGTTAGAGGTAGAAATTAATAAATAAAATAAGATGAAAAAAATATATATAATGGTATTGTTGAGTGCGATTCAAAGCATTTTATGGGCTTGTACTGAAACAAACGATGTAATAAACCCAGGAGATAAACCTGTAATAGAAGCCTATTTAGCTCCTAATCATCCTGTAAGTTTGAAAGCTTATACCGAAATTCCTTACTCCGAATCTTCAGAAGGGGTTTCGCAAGTAATTGATGGTCTTTCGATTAAGATAATTGGAAGTAATGGTAAAACCTTTGTGCTAAAATCCGTAGGAAATGGAATTTATGAGTCAGCCTCTAATGAGTTGATAGGAGCGGCGGGTACAACCTACTCGTTAGAGTTTGATTATAAAGGAAGAAAAGTGACGGCTTCGACTGAAATTCCAGCAAAACCAGTCAATTTTGCGAGTGATAAAAAAGAAATATCTCGCACACAAATTGATTTGTCGGCAGGTTTTCAAGGCGGAATACGACCACCTGGTGGAGGTTTTAATGAACAAAACACACCAGTTAATCTGACTTGGAGTAACCCAAATAAATATTATCATTTTGTAGCTGTAGAAAATGTTGAAACTGACCCCGTTCAGATTCTGATTCCGCCAACGGGTAGGACTTTCCCAAACTTTAGGTTTTTCAACGAACCCCTTACTGGTAGTAGTAATGAAGTACGCTCGCAGAGTTTTCAATATTTTGGTAAGCACAATATTATTCTTTATCGTGTCAATCCCGAATATGCTGCACTTTACCAATCGAGTGGCACTACTTCTCAGAACCTCAGTACACCTCCAACGAGTATCATTAATGGATTGGGAATATTTACTGGTATCAATGCCGATACTATAAAATTTGTAGTGAACAAAAATTAGAACAGAGTAATATATCTATTTTTTAAGGTTAGTAAATTTAATAAAGGGTCGGTTTTACCAACCCTTTTATTTCATTAATCCCAGTAAAATATTTACTGGGATTAATGGTATAGTATTTGTCTCTTTATTGGAAAATAATTGAATTTTACAGCTCAATTATAATATTTTTGTGCATATAATATCGTCCGTCAACTAACATTATGAATTACTCTTTCAATATAATAGAAGAATATAAGTCGCTGAGTCCGAATATTCAGGCTGATATTTTGGCTAATTTGAAAATTTTAGAATTTACCAAACATGATTTTTTATTGAAAAAAGGAGAAGTCTGTGAAGGGATTTATATCATTGAAAAAGGTTGTTGTCGAACTTACTTGGAAGAAGGAGGCAGAGAAATTACCACTTCTTTTGGCATTGATACCAACATAATTTGTAGTGCTTACAGTTATTTATCACAAACGATTTCGGAAGAATACATTCAAACTCTTGAAGATACATTTTGTTACTTTATTTCTTACCAAAGTATTCAATCATTATTAAATACCCATGTTGAATTTAATGTTTTTGTAAGAAAAGTATATGAGTCATTACTAATTAACGAAATAAGCCTACTCAATTCGATTAGAACTAAAAGTGCGTTTGAGCGATACGAACTCTTTATGGAAAAAACACCTAAGCTATTGCAACGAGTGCCACTTAGTCATTTGGCTACATTCTTAGGTATGAGTAAAGAAACGTTGAGCAGAATGAGAAGTAAGATATAGTAAACGAAAAAAGCCTTGAAATTCAAGGCTTTTTTCGTTTTTGGGATACAAGTCTTCAAAAGATTATTTGCAAATGCCTAACGACAAGCTAAATGAAAACGAGATTGTTGGGAGGCACGTTGTTGGCTTTGGAGCACAAGGATTTGTGTATCCGCCAGTAGTGCAAGATGTTGGTGGTGGTGTGTAGCAAGGTGCTGGTGGTGGTGTGTAGCAAGGTGCTGGTTGGCAAGTAGTTGTTTTAGGGGCACATAACAACGATAAAAGTCCGAAAGTACCACCTTGTACTTCTTCTGTGTTTGAGATTTCAAACGATGAGAAATTGTCTAATGATTTCATTGTGTTTATATTTTTTAAGGTTCACGAATATTTAGACTTTGGGTCACTCAATAGATTTTGTCTAAACATTAACATTACAAATGTATTATTTTAATATGATTTAGTACCGTTTAATAACACTATTTTCTGTGTTTTTTGATATATATCAAAAAATAAAAAAAAGTGATTGAGTGGTACGATTTTTGTCATAATATTATAACTCAACTACAATCAAAATTGAAGGACAGCTTTTGTGGTATACAATAATTGAGGGACAAAACTTCTAATTTCCAGCATCGTACAAATACTTTCTACCAGTGTATGGAAAGTTGCGATGTTTAAAAAATCAGACGCTATATTTAGCCAATTTATCACCCAGTTTTCAACTCTTTCTTCAGACTCTATTTCTTGTACTTCTCTGTAAAAATTGACTAACGGTAAGTTCTTATCTATGTTATTTGGGTTATTTTCGAGAGTTTGAGCCAATTCCTGCTTAATTTGTTCTTTATTTGCCCTTACCAGAGCCATAAATATTAACTGAATAGCAAAGTTGATTCTGCTTTTTTCTTCGATAAAAAAATCGTTGTATCGAAGTGCATCAATCACAACTGAACTTAGATTTCTTAAAAAAATGAGGTATTCATTGTCTGCCAGATTGTCAGAATAAGTAATATTAATTGGTTGAGGAATGTATGTGATAGTATGCAGAGAGTTGTCGGGAAGATTCTTGAAAAGGGGGTCTTCACTGACCGTTACATCGTATATTGGTAAAGACATTAAATACGAAGAGATTATATTTAACTGAACTTTTTTAAAATTCGTACCAAACACTTTTAGGTGATACCCTCTTTCAGAATCGAAAAAGAAAAAGAATTGCTTCTGGCCTAATGTTTCTTCTAAAAAAGCAAGAATTGTTTCCCAATTTCTTTTGTGGGAAAATACCATAAATCCTTGAAGTTGATTATTCGTAAAAAGATTTTTCATGCCAGCATTATTGGATTGGTATAATCGAAATTTTTAAAAACGATTCCGTTTCCAAACGATTCATTATTCACAGTTGTTCGTTTATGGTGAAAATTCTCCATAAATCGAAGTTTATTACTTAGTTGAGAGTAAAAATTGATGGTCGAAATGAGTGTTTCTTGCTTCGTTATTACGGTCGAGTTTGCTACTAAATCTTCATTAAAAAGGCCTTTTTCGATAGAATTTTCAGAGATGTAATACCTATTTAGAAATTCGAGCGGATGAATGGTCTCAATTTTAATATTTGAGTTGCTGAACATACTATCAATAATTAGAGCAGATTCGTAAGTATTATCTTTGTAAAGAATAGTCAATTTTGATTGCCAAAAAGTAAGTTTTTCTACGAAAATAGATTGATGATGATTGTAAATATATTCGTTTTTGATTCGCTCATCTTCGGTATGTGTAATGGCTTTTAGAAATTCCAGATTATTAAATGTAGCTTCTGTTCGCCCTAAATTAGTTAACCTATTTTTGAGGTCATTATCCTCAAAACCATAACCTTTAATTGCCTCGTCGTATCCTCTGATTTGAAGAAAATCATTTTTTGTTGTTGTAATTTTTCCGAAAGTATCGCTCAAATTATTATTTTGTGGAGCTATAAAAATAGAATTGTGCTGCTGAAACATAGCCGTAAGGTACTCGGCGAAGCCTTTTCCTGTATAGTTATCGGCATCTAAATTACAAACTACATCGCCACTGGCTAATCTAAAAGCCATATTACGAGAGTGACTACGGTTATAAAAAGTTGGTTGAGTGGTTTTAAAATAAACAACTTTCCCGCAAAAAATATCGAATTTTTGCTGCATCCAAGCTTCTAAACCGTCGGTAGAATTATAATCTAAAATGACGAATTCAATGTTTTCGGTAGTTGCGTTATCAGCCACATTCATCGGAAGGGTTTCTTTCAGATGATGTAAGCGATTCATAACTGTCGTACAAAATGAAATTTTCAAGGTTATATATACAATGGTTTTTAAATCTCGAATCGTGTACAACTCTTTAAAATAAAGTCCGAACAAAGATAGCTTTATTCGGACTTTACTTACTTCTAACTTAAAACTACTTATTCTTCTTCAGCTCCAAATTGTCCGCCTGAGCTGATATTACTTCCAAAGAAAAGGGCATTTAAGAAAAGCTTGTTTGTGCCAAACCATGTGCCTCTAAAATTGGGGTCATCGGAAAATAAAATGGCTCTACCGTTTCCTTCGTAGCTAATATTGATGGCGGCTGAGTTTGCAATGCGTTTCAAAGATTCTTGATGTACATAACCCGTAATTCTTGGGTTTTGTGTATAAACTAAAACCGAATTAGCAGCTCCAGTGCTTCGCTCCAAAATTGTGTTATTGTTTCGATAAATAGCCATTTTTTTGCTTGTGTATCCAAATCCAATCGGACTTGTTATATCAAGTTCTGCTTCAAAAATGGCACCACCCGTTTGTTTGGCACCTTCCGATGCCTGAAAATCTTCGTAATTGATACGAACTTTGTTTCGGCTACTATCGGGTTTCATTTCACGCAATTTTTCTTTTACAATATCTTGTTTGATTGCCCATTCAGTACCTGTTTTTAGCGTAATTAACGTACCACCATTAGCAACCCAAGCCTTTATTTTCTGAGCCGATGCTTTATCTAAAGCAGTATAATTTCCACCAACCAATACAATCGTGTTGTAACGGTTAATATTTAAACGAGCAAAATTATAGACTTCTACTTTAGTTATTGGCATTCCAATTTTGGTGTCTAATAAATGCCAAACTTCACCAGCTTCCGATGCCGTAACGCCTCCACCCACGAGCATCATCGCTTGTGGTTTCTTTACGGTCTGAAAACTATTGCTTCCTAAATCAATACCAGATGTACTAAATCCTGTCGAGACTGGTTCAATAGTAACACCCGTATTTTGTGAAATTTGTTTCAATTTTTGGTATAATTCTTCTGAACTAAGTTTTTGCTTTTGTACTGAAACCATTAGAGTTCCGTACCCGTATTCTTTGCCACCAATTCCAAATTTTTTGAAAGAAGTTTTAGTAAGTATCTGGTTATCAAGTAGCTGATTTAGGGCTTTTGGTGCGTAATAATCCGTCCAGTCAATCAGATAGGCATAGTCACTTTTGTTGAATGGGGTAGGAGTTGGTTTTAACTCAGCTTTAGTAACACGTTCACCTTTTTGAAAACTGCCTTTTAATTCGGTATGAGGAAGCCCATAAGCTAAGGCAAGATTCCATGCCGAAGCATCGTAAAATAAGCTATCAGCAAATGTTGTTGGTCGGTCAAAAATCGAGCGAACCATTAGAAACTGCGGCTGTGCCGATGGAATCACCACTGCTTTGCCCTTCTTAAAGGTTGAACCATTTTCTGTCACATCACCTGCTAAATGATAAAATTCAATGTTATGTTGAATCAATAAATCCCAAAACGCACGATTACGGCTTTGGTCGTTGGCATCGCCAATAATGTATGCTTTGGTCGCAAATTTTTGTCCTTGAGCTATTGTTTCCGAAAAGAAATTACGTTGATGCTTCAAAAGATTTTCTTTTTCAACCAACGAAGCTCGTAAAGTTGCCAAAGCATTGACAAGTTGATTTCTGACCGTAAACCCAAAAGCTAAATCCCCGTTTTGACTTTCTTGTACGTGTCCACGTGAGCTTGCTTGCTCAAATAAAAGCCCTAAGCCACCTTCCATATCAGGATAGCTGGAGCCATAGCCTGGGTACAAATTATCAAACGATTCTTTGGTATAATACAATGAGCCGATTTCATTCATGGCTTGTTCAAAATATTTTGCAAATCGTCCATTGAGTTCTTTATAAACGTATTTTGGAACGAGCGGATTTTCGGCATTTTCTTTTGTTGGTTCAAAAAAGTGGCTTGCATTGGTTCCCATTTCGTGGAAGTCAGTCACTACATTTGGTAGCCACTGATGATAAAAAGCTAAACGATTACGGCTCTCAACATTTACTGCCAAATACCAATCACGATTTAAATCAAACCAATAATGATTAGTGCGTCCGCCTGGCCAAACTTCGTTGTGTTCTCGGTCGTTGGCATCTGCTACCATTGGGTCGCCTTTGTGCATGTTAGCCCAATGTGTGTGGCGGTCACGTCCATCAGGATTTATCACAGGTTCCATCAAAATTACAGCATCTTTTAGCCAGCCAAGTGCTTCAGGGTCTTCGGTTGCGGTTAAGTAATAAGCAGTCAGAATCGAAGCCTCACCACCCGAAGGCTCATTGCCGTGCACATTATAGCCCAACCAAATAATGGCAGGTGCTTTCTTGGTATCGGGCATTGGTTTGCTGGGGTCTGTAATTGCCAAATGTTCTTTTCTGATTTCGTCTAAACGTTTGATGTTGTCAGGTGTAGAAATCGTTACAATGATTTGCTCACGATGCTCGTTGGTTTCGCCAATTTTTTGAACAGTAACTCGGTCAGATACTCGGTCGAGTTCACGCATATATTCTACCAGCTTGTCGTGACGAGTATGATGCGACCCAATGCCGTATCCTAAAAACTGTTCTGGAGTAGGGATAGCTGGATTGAGCTGTTTTTTAGGAAAAAAATAATCGTTTTGGGCAAAAGAAATGGCAGAAATGCCAAGGCAGTAAACAAACGTTAGAAGTTTCTTCACGGTAGTTTTAGTGTTTAGTTTGAGATGATTTAAAATTAAGAAAAAAGCCTAAGATTTTATAGGTCTTTGATAGAAGTTTGGTATTTATTCTTGAATATCTTTCAATAATCTATACTTTGCTGGTTTTGAGCCAGTTCGTTTGACTATTCCTCTCGCCTCTAAATCCAGTTTCACGGTTTCACCATACCATTGGACACCTCCCTCAAAAATATCATTAATATTTTCGTACAAACGCTCCATCAGTTCAGTATGGGTAAGCTGGTCTTCATTCAAAATAGAAAGAATATTCTCTTTTATGATAAGATACTTTTCTAAAGAAATGCGTTTATTTGTTTTGCCAGCTTGGGGATGGAGTGTTTGAATTTGTTCACCTTTCATATTTTGTATATCTACAGAAGTTAAACTTCTTTTAAGTAGATGGTTGAAAATATACGACAATTACATTTTTTAAAACACTACTAATGAGCATTTTATACTGCTGTGGACTGTCGACCGTGTACTAATTTATTCTTTCAAAACATAAATACTATCTAAATTTCGACCAAAACCATCATAATCAAGGCCATAACCAACCACGAACTTATTTTCAATTTCAAAGCCCACATAGTCGAGTTTTAAAGGCACTTTCAACGCTTCGGGCTTAAAAAGCATGGTCATTATTTTAATTGAAGCTGGTTTTTGTGCAGCCAGTTGGCCTAAAATTTCTTGCATTGTCATTCCTGTATCCACAATATCTTCTACAATCACAATGTGTCGATTCTGGATATCTTCTTTCAAACCTAATACTTGCTTTACTTTTCCAGTGGATTCCGTACTTTGGTACGACGAAACTCTGATAAAAGTTACCTCGCATTCAATATCAATCGACTTAAACAAATCGGCGATAAACATAAACGAACCATTCAAAACTCCTATCAATAATGGATTTTTTCCTGCATAATCTTTGTTTACTTCTTGAGCAAGGACATTGATACGTTCTTGTAGAGGTGTAGATTCAATGAATGGTACGAAAGATTTATCTCTGATTTGTTTCATTTTGGGGATAATTTTATTGATGATGCAATTTAAGAAAATGATTTGAATTTTGAGGAAGACTTCGCTCAAAGCGAAGCCTTCCTTGGAAGGATGTAAATAATTTTAAGAAAATTTTAAGTTTATATAATTTAAAAACCAAAAAGGCGTTAATGTTGCATAAAAGTTACTTTATGAAAACCTTGAATCAGATAGCAGTAAAAATGGGTGTTAGAAGCGTAATAGTTTTGTTAATGATGAGCCAAGTGGCACAAGCTCAGTTTTCTTGGTTTGGAGGCAGCACAAAAAAGAAGCAACACGAGGTATTATTGGCTAATCGAGCCATCCAAGTTGAAGCTACGCAGGCCATTAATAATATGTATAATTTTGAGTATGAAGCCGCCGAACGTGATTTTAATTGCTGACTGTCAAGTATCC